>WNFR01008701.1_pt1 | contig 10258 bp, 9 predicted proteins | sample 5400221 | NCBI WGS metagenome assembly WNFR01 (sample SAMN13153357, study PRJNA577476) | soil metagenome | isolation source: 40 cm soil under Madrone tree | place: USA:California | collected 2016-06-14 | reverse complement strand
TCCTGACTTTCTGCACGGGCGTGATCAAGGCGCGGGCTTTGCGCGCATGTCGATCGAGAAATCCTTTGCGCTCGAGCGCAGCGATGTATTGCATGACCGAAGTTTGACTGGCGAAGCGGAAATGCTTTTGAATTTCCCGTGTGCTCGGCGTGATACCCTTTTCGCGTTGCTCGTTCTGGATAAAATCGAGAATGCTTCGCTGCCGATCGGTTAGCATGACTCAGGCTCGCCCAAAATAACGAGCGCGCAAGTTCAAATGAACATTACGCCTGCGTCTTTTACGGAGCGCCGCTCGACAAGGAGAAACGGGCGTTTCGGTCCGTATTCGTACTAGTATGACATGCGAAAAGCACCTGCCGCAAAGCCTCAACAACGCTCCGAGGAGGAAGTTTTGGATCAGGGAATTCAACAGCTTCTTAGGGCGACCAAGGATGAGGCGAAAAAGCGTGGCAAACCATTGAGCCGTGAACAGCTTCGCAAAGAAGGCTACAGCGAGCGCTTCATCGAGAAGGTGGAGAAAGCGTAGGTCCCATTGCTGGCGCCTTGAGTGTTTCAAGGTGGATCGGCCGCTCCGTCGGGCGATGTTAAGTGAGCGGCTTCGCCGCATTTTTTTAGCATCGAGCAAGGGACTGCTCGATCCACCTAGTGCGGTGGCGCCACGGGCCCAAGCGTTACAAAATCGACAATTGAAATTGTCGCTCTTCCAACTGCGCCATCCAGCGCGTCAGGTATGCGAGTTTTGCGGACAATTCGGAAAGTTCGGGGGCGATCTGGTGAGTTGAAATCCAGAGTTGATCGAGCTTTTGCAACTCTTCGAGAGCGTTGTGGTAGATCGCTTGCAATTTATCGAGCAGATCGGCCGCCAATTTTCTTGTCTCCAGGATTTCCGGCTGCCGCAGAGCTTTGCTCAGAGTGTTGGCGGTCGTTCTTGAAAGAAGACGGTCGATTTCCTGGACGAGCGTTCCCGTTTCAAGGAAAACGTCCGCTAACGTTTCTGGCACGGTCTCAGCGCTCGCGGCGACCCCTTCCAGCTTGAGCAGATGTTGCAGACGCAACTTCGGATCCAGCAGAATGCGGTAGCCTTCATTAATGCTCGCGAAATCCGAAGCTAAAACTTGTTTGGGAGCTGGGCGCGTTTGTTGATCCGGATGAGTGTCGATGCTGAGCTGTCGATATTTTTCCTTGAGCTGTTGAACGTTGAGCCACGGCCGGCGCGGCAGTTGCAGCAGAGCGAAGTAATCGATCATGCCGCGAAACTTTCGCCGCAGGAACAATGCGCGACCGCGTTTGGGTTCGTGACTTTGAAGCCGCCTTTTTGCAGATCTTCGCTGTAATCGAGAAGCGATCCGCTGACAAAGAGCGCGCTTTTCGGATCGACCACCACGCGCACGTTGGAGCTTTCCACCATGATGTCGCGATTGGCCGGTCCATCCACCAGGTCCATCTTGTATTGCAACCCGGAACATCCGCCGCCGATTACCGCCACGCGCAACGCGCCGCTCGACCGGCCCTGTTTCTCAAGCAACGATAACAATTTGCGCGATGCGTTCTCCGTCACCTTGATCAATCGTTCGTTGCCGATCTTGAAATTGATCGGCGGAGATTCGGTGTTCATGACGAAGAGAATCTGGAAACCACGAAGCCAGGAGGAAGAGACAGGATTAACAAGATTATGTTGGATTGATTGGCTAATACCATTTCGGCCATCCTGTGAATCCTGTCTACTTGGTTGAATTCAGGCCGCGCCCAAAGATTCAAGGGACGGCGCTTTCCAAAGCGCCGCTGCCGGCCGTTTGAAAACTGCCGTTCCTTGTTAGGTGTTCTTCGGCGATTCGTTCGACGTCGGCGAGCGTCGAGACGTGCTGAAATTTCTCGCGCAATATTTTGCTGCCGGGAAATCCTTTCGAATAGGCCATGAGACGCGCGCGCATCGAGCGAACGGCCGGTTCTTCCGCGCCCCATTGGCGAACGGCGAGCTGGCAGTGTCGCAAAATCAGGCGTCGTTTCTCGGCTGTGTCCGGTGGATCACCAATCGCTCCGGTCGCGAAATAAGATTTTGTTTGTTGGAAAATCCACGGGGCGCTCATGGCGGCGCGCCCGACCATGGCGCCCGCAATCCCAGTTTCGCGGCGGCGTTTTGCCACATCCACGGCGCTCGTCAGATCGCCATTGCCGATCACGGGAACCGGAACCGCTGCGGCAACTTCACCGATGACATTCCAATCGGCCGCGCCGGAGTAACCCTGGGCGCGCGTCCGTCCGTGCACCGTGATCGCCGTTATGCCCAGATCGACCAGCAAACGTGCGACACGAACAGCGTTAATTGAATCCGCATCCCAACCGATGCGGATTTTGGCTGTGACGGGGAGCGGTGCGACCGCGCGGACGACTGCCGCGGCGACGCCCGACAAAGTCGGGCAATCCTTGAGCAAAGCGGAGCCGCCATTTTTCGCGACCACTTTGTTGACCGGGCAACCAAAGTTTAGATCTATAAAATCCGGTCGCACCCAATCGACGACCTGACGCGCGGCTTCCGCCATGTGTTCGGCATTCGCGCCGAAAAGCTGCACGCCGATCGGACGTTCAATCTCGTCGAAGTCGAGATATTCGCGGGTGCGTTCGTTACGGCGAAAAATTCCTTCGGCCGAAACGAATTCGGTCGTGAGAATATCGGCGCCGTATTCTTTGCAGAGTTGCCGGAAGATCTTATCCGAGACGCCGGCCATGGGCGCGAGATAAAGCGGAAAGCCTTCGGAGAACCAGGGTAATGCAGCGTTCATTGAAGGCCTATTCTCTCACAGAATCGTACTTTCTGCAGGTGGATCGGCCGCTCCGTCAGGCGATGTTAAGAATGGCGCCGAAGGCGCATTGTTTTAGCATCGAGCTCGCCACGGGACGAGTCCGTCCGGTGGCGGACAAGGGACTGCTCGATCCACCACACGCAGAGCGATCAATAATCCACGGCCAGTCTTCGGCTCTCGCACACAAGCCTGCCACGACGGGATTCTGCCGGATGTAATTCATCTTGGCTAAGAGTTGTTCGCCGCGTTCATCATCGCGGAGTCGATGATCGAAATATCCTTCTTGCCAAACAATACCGTGCTTGCGCGTTTGAAAGTGCTTCCAATCGCCAATGACATTGCTGATTGACTCGTCGCTTGCGATGTGGCGCGTGGAAGAGACGACGCACGATGATTTGCTGGGGAGCGCGGGCATGTTGCCCGCAGTTCGCGGCATTCTGCCGCGAACCCCACAGCGCGTTGATACGAATGGCGCTAACGAATTTGCGCTTCGTGCTGCGGAAGAGCCATCCGGCAAAATGCCGGATGGTGCGGGCAACATGCCCGCGCTCCCCGGAACCGAGCTGAATCCAACAATGCTTGCGCGAGCGGAACGGCCGTTAAGAGACTTTGCTCTTTTTCGCGGTCGACAGCGATTCGGATGTGAAACAGCGCTCCATTCTCGACCCAGTGCGGGACTTCGTGATGCAGCTTGGAGGGGAACCCGCGATAAAGCACCGCGTTACCATGAATTGCGCGGCTGGGTGTTTCAAGGTGGATCGGCCGCTCCGTCGGGCGATGTTAAGAATGGCGCCGAAGGCGAATTGTTTTAGCCTCCCTTCCGGGACTTTGGCGATTTCTTAGCTCTATCCCAGCGTTAAAACGCTGGGCTATTCTCGAAACCTACGGTGAGGCTGCGGCGCTGCGCAATAGTTGTGCAACTTCGTCTTGCACGGCTTCGAGCTCGTCGAGCCGCAACTGGGGATCTTGCACGATGAAAACATCGCCGGTGGCGGCGTGTTCGTAAATCAAGACGAGGCCGTTTTTAGATTGTTCGCTTTTGACCTGCTTTAAGATCTTTTTTCGCTCGAGCATGGCGGCGAGCACGTAACAGGCGTTGCGCGGCGCGTTCTTCGATGAAAGCAACCGCCGAAAAAGTTGTTCGGCACTTTCTTTCCCGAGAGGATCCGCGGCCGCGGGCGGGGCCGGTTCGTAGCGCGCTTTCCAGAATGAAAACGGCCGGATATTCTCGTTTCGATTTTGCCAGGCTTCCTCGCTCAAGTCTTCACGGCGAAAACCTTCCGCATCGCGAAAAAGCAGCGTGTAAAAGTATTCGCCGGGCGCGAAAGGCCGATTGGTTAGCGCGCACGCGTCCGCGCGATGTTTGATCGCCCATTCATTGGCCAGCGGGTTCATCGCGAAAGTATACGACGAGGAGCGAAAACCCGAAAGTTCCACGCTTCGCGGTTAGTGGCGCGAAGGTAAAGCAGATAGAGACCGATGAGGGCGAAAAGGAGATTGGGGGTCCAGGCCGCCAGCCATGCCGGAATTCGGTATCCCTCGCCCAAGGCGAGAAAAAGGTGATTCAGAAAATTCATCGAAAATATGAGGACGATCGCGATGGCCACACTGGAGAAAATACCGCGACGGGAAAAGCCGACACCGAGCGGCGCGGCAATAAGTACCACGACGAAACAGGTCCACGGCAAGGCGAGCCGGTACTGTAGATGGGTTTTGAATGGAGCGAGCAAAGTGACTGGAAAGTCGGCGTTAAATCGAATGTATTCGCGCAGCTCGGGCAAACTTAAGTATTCGGCCCGCACATTGGCGCTGCTCAAACGAAATGGCGTTTCGCTCCAATGCGTGATCGTAGCCGAAGGTAAAATCTCGCTGCGAATAATGTTTCCGGCTTCATCGTAGTTGACGACTTTGACGGACTCGAGCTGCCACCATTTTGTCTCGGGATGGTAAAGGGCGCGCGTGGCGACGTAGTTCGTGACAATATTGTCGTGCGCGTCCTGTTGTAGAATCTGCACGTTATTAAAGGTATTGTCGCCGATCCGAAAACCCTGGATAAACCAAGTGCGCGCGTCCGTCCGGTTGCGGAATATTTGCCCGTTGACCCGGTTACCTTCGATTGATCCGCTGCTGGACATGTAATTGCGCCGTGCGATCTCGGCGTGAGGGGCAGCCGAGTAATTCAACGCCATCGTGCCCAGTGTCATCAGTATTCCCACGGCCAGCAGCGGCAGAAGCATGCGCGGCAGACTTACGCCGGCGGTCAACATCGAGACGACCTCATTCGTGCGCGACATGCGCCCAAGGGAAAAAAGCAGCGCGAGCAGCAGAGAAACAGGCAGAAGAACGACCAGGACCTGTGGCAATTGCGTGAGATAGAATTCCGCCGTGCGAATAAGTCCAAGGTCGTGGTCGATCAGGTCCGAGATATTGCTGCTAATATCCCAAATCAACCAGATGGAGAGAAAGCCAGCCACGCAGTAAAGATAAACCTGCAAAAAACTGCGTATGACGTAGCGATCGAGGAGTCTCAAAGCGATTTCGAATTTCGGATTAGAATAGCATTTTCGCGAACCGAATATAGCCCAGCGTTTAACGCCGGGTTTTTGGGCAGAGACAAAACGAGTCCCGTCTGGGACGAAAGAGGGCTTCTGCCGTCCCTTTCGGGAGTTGCAAAATGGCGTTATTTATCGCCGAGCGTTAAAACGCTGGGCTATTCTCAATAGAAAATGATCGGTCACTTTCTAGTAACACCGGCGCTTCAGCCCGGTGCTCTCGACAACGACGCGTCGATAAGCTGTTTTAACAACCTTATGTCTTGTCCCGCGGAAACAAAGTCGTTGAAACGGCTCCTTGCTGAGGCTGTCCTGGCCCACCTGGCTGAAGCCAGGTGTTAATGATAACGTCGCAGCGCGCGCAATGATCGCCTTGAAAGATTCCCTCGGAACAGATTTCGTCGAACGGATCCGCACGATCTTTTCGGAAAACGGCCTGCTCTCAAAAGCGAAGAATTTCGAATATCGGCCTGAGCAACAGGAAATGGCGATGGCTGTGGCCCAAACGCTGGAGGAAAACCGACATCTCGTGGTCGAAGCGGGCACGGGCGTGGGAAAATCGCTCGCTTATCTCGTCCCGGCGATTCTCTTCGCGCTCGAGCAACACAAGAAAGCGATCGTTTCCACGCACACGATCAATTTGCAGGAACAACTTCTCTATAAAGATATCCCGATCTTGAAAAAAGTGCTGCCGGTGGAATTCGAGGCTGCACTGCTTAAGGGCCGTCAGAATTATCTTTGCCCGCGGCGCCTGGAGCGCGCGCTGCAGCAATCGGGCGAACTGTTCACCGGACCGGAGCAGACCGAGTTGACGCGTTTGGCGGAGTGGGCGCGCTCGACCAAAGACGGATCGTTAAGTGATTTGACGATTGAGCCCGATCCAAAAGTTTGGGGACAGGTTTGCAGCGAGGCCCATATTTGCACGACCAAAACCTGCGGACAACGCGCTGATTGTTTCTATCAGCAGGCCCGCAAGCGTGTTCTAGCGGCGGACGTGATCGTAATGAATCACACCCTGCTTTTCATGTTGCTCGGCAGTCCGGACGAACAGGAGGAGCGCGAAAGCGGTTTCCTTTTTCCCAACGACTTTATCATTTTCGATGAAGCGCACACGGTTGAGCAGGTGGCATCGCGGCAAATCGGCATCGGCGTTTCTGAATACGGCCTACGATCGACAATCAACCGTCTCTACAACGCGCGGACAAAGAAGGGTCTCTTTACCGTGATGCGCGACGCGACCGGCGTGAAAATGGCCGCATCCCTCGTCGACGATGTCGACTTATTTTTCCGAAGCGTGGAAGGCCGTTGCGATTTTCGGAAGGGCCGGGAGTTTCGCGTGCGTGAGCCGGAGCTCGTTGCCGGCACGATTGCCGGCCGCCTTGTCGCATTGCAGGCCCGGATCGCCGAAGTTGTAAAGCGAACTGACGACGAGTTTCTCAAGTCGGAATTGCAGGACCTTGGCCGACGAATCCGAGATGCGCGCGACGGAATTGAGATATTCCTCGCCCAGAGCGCCCACGAACACGTCTATTGGGTCGAGCGCACGGGCAAGACCGCACAGTTTTTGTCGTTGAACGCTGCGCCTATCGACATCGCGCCGGTTTTGCGTCGCATGCTCTTCCGCGATGATTGCACGTCCGTTATGACCAGCGCGACGCTGGCGGTCGGTCGGCCCGATCTCGCTTACTTTCGAGAGCGCATCGGCGCCCTTGACGCGCAGCCATTACTCCTTGGCAGTCCCTTCAATTTTGCGACGCAGATGAAGATATTCATCGTGCAAAAAATGCCCGATCCGCGCCACGCCTCCTATGAAGAGGCATTGGAACACTGGGTTGCGCATTTTGTCGAAGAAACGGAAGGGCGCGCCTTTGTTCTCTTCACCAGTTATCGCGGCATGTTGGAACTGGCGGGGCGGATGCGGAAATTTTTTGCGAAGAACGGAATGAATTTGCTCGTGCAAGGAGCAGGATTGCCGCGCACTCTTTTGCTCGAGCAATTCAAGACTACGCCGCGCAGCGTGCTTTTTGGGACGGACAGTTTTTGGATGGGCGTGGACGTTCCGGGAGAGGCGCTCTCTAATGTCATGATCACGCGGCTGCCGTTTGCGGTTCCTGATCATCCGCTGATCGAAGCGAAGCTGGAACTGGTGGAAGCACGTGGCGGCGACCCATTTACCGAGTACTCATTGCCGGAAGCGATCTTAAAAATGCGACAAGGCGTGGGGCGTTTGATCCGAACGAAGACGGACAAGGGGATCATTGTCATTCTCGATAATCGGATCGTGACCAAGCCTTACGGCCGCGCCTTTCTGGGGGCGCTGCCGAAATGCCCGGTGAAAATCATTTAGGTTTATTTGGCAATCTTGCACGGGGCGCGGCGGCGAGCCGCGATAAGGTTAGGTATGGGTTTGCTGATGCGATGAAGCGCACCATTCGCGATAAACTAATCCCGTTCGGCACGCATTGGGAAATGCTCGCTATCCCCGTGGTGTTGTTCGTCCTGGTGGCCGTGTTTGTCGATCTCAGGCCGGTCGTGGATGAGAATTTTTTCTTTGCCACCAGCGATCCCGGGGTTCGCCAGTCCAAAAAAATTGAGCAGCATTTCCCTTCGCCATCGCAGGTGATCCTGACGGTATCGTCGAGCGATATCTCTTCGCCACGGTATCTCAGTAGAATCCAAAGACTCACGCAGGAGGTGGAGAAGATCGACGGAGTGAGCTCGGTCAAGAGCGTGACGGCCGGGCCGAAAAGTTTTGCAGATGCGGTGGCGAGCCCGTTCTGGAGCCGACTGCTGATCGCGAAGGATCGCAAGGCCAGCAATGTCATTGTCTTCATCGACGGCAAAGACACAGAGAAGCTGATCAAGCGCATCGAGCGCATCATGCACGAGCTCGATGACAAAGATTTTCGAATTCACATCGCCGGCCCGCCCTATGTGGTGGAAATGATCCGGCGCAGCCTAGAGCACGATTTCTGGTACTTCAGTCTCACCGCAGTGGTTTTGTTTGGCCTGACTATGGCGGCAATGTTTCGCTCCGCGCGCGTGTTTCTGGGAATGCTCGCCACTTGCACGAGCGCGGTTCTGTTGACGCTGCTGTTGCAGTCAATGTTCGGCAAAAAGATCGGCATTCTGACGGTAAACCTTGGCACGATCGTGTTTATCGTGGCGCTGTCGCACCTCGTCTACATGACCTTCAACTGGCAGACGCTTGCCGATCGAAAGGGCAAATTGGGGAAGGACGCTCCAAATCTGGCAACCGCCGCGCTGCGCATGACGTTTCCGCCGTCGTTTTGGTCAATGGTCTGCGCGTCGTTAGGCTTCGGCAGCTTGCTGATTGTTCAGGCCAAGCCGTTGCGCGAACTCGGATTCGGCGGCGTGCTTGGAACAATCGTGGCATTCGTCTGCGCGTACGTCATGTATCCGGCATTCTTGCGTTGGGCGGTGCCGCGCGAAAGCAAGATCGTACAGGCGGAACCGCCACATTGGTTTTGGTCGCGCCGATTCGGATTGCTTTCGTTGGGCGTCATTCTTGTCAGCATCGGGTTGGGATTTGGCCTAAGGAAAATAAACACCGACCCGAGTTTGCTTGATTATTTCAAGCCGCACACGGAACTACGCGACGGGCTCGAATACGTCGATCGCACCGGGGGCTCAAACCCGCTCACCCTTGTCGTCTCCGCCGCCGACGGCAGCAAACTAAACACGGACGCTGCTTACGAAAAGCTCTGGAGGCTGCATGGCGCGCTCGAAAATGACAAGAACATCGGCACGGTCGTTTCGCTTCCGACGTTGCTGGCCGAGGGCGACCGCACGCCGTTCTCCTTCCTGATCAGTTACGAAAAGATGATGGAGATGTTGGAGCAACCGAAATACGCGCGCGTCGGCAAGAGTTTTATTAATAAGGACCGCACTCAGGCGGTATTCCTCATTCGCATGCTCGAAAGCAGCCATCAAAAGCACCGGCTCGAGATTATTGACGATTTGCGCGCGCTTTGCCGCAAGTACGGATTCAAGGCGGAGCTTGTCGGCGGCATTTATTATCTGCAGGGCCGGCTGGCGAAACTTGTCGCGTCGAGTCTGGTCACGGGTCTCTTCTGGTTGAATCTAGCGTTCATCGTCATCGCGTGGATCGTCGCGCGTTCTGTCCGCGGAGCAGTCGCAATGATCGTAAGCCTGACCCTTGTGCCGCTGTGCATGCTCGGGGGCATCGGTTGGTTCCACGTCCCGATGGATGTTATTTCGGCGCCGGCCACGAATGTCTGCATCGGCATCGCGATCGATTCCATGATTCATCTCGTCTTTGGCGTGCGCCGCGCGCAACGCGACGGAAAGAAAGGCTGGGCCGCGTGGGTGGCCGGGCGCGAAGAACAATGGCGCGGAATTGTCTATTCGGATGTCATCTTCGCCGCCGGCTTCGCCATTTTTGTGCTCTCGGATTTTCCGCCGACGCAGCGTTTCGGTCTCGTCGTGCTCGCCGGCTGTATCATCGACATTCTCGCAAACCTGTTCGTTCTACCGCTGCTCGGGGGCGCTGCTTTGAAGAAGAAATGACTACGAGAAATGCGATGCCGCTAAATCTGCAAACAGATGTGTCTCGGTCTAAGCCGCGTGGCGGAGCTTTACGCGGCGCCCAGTGGAAAAAGAAATAATTACGAAATTCTCTCGAAATGTTCACTTGAACATATTCTGGCTTTGATCTTAATTTGAGTGCATGGAGCGGTCTAAGGCGAAGTCGCAGGCGAAAATCGCCCAACGCTCAACGTCCAACGCTCAACGTTCAATTGGAGAGAAGTCAGCTCAGGAGATTTTCACGATCCTGCACAAATGGGGGATTCACACACTCGGGCAGTTCGCCGGCCTGGATAAGGAAGACCTGAACGCGCGTCTCGGGCTCGAAGCGGTCCG
>WNFR01012095.1_pt1 | contig 10259 bp, 10 predicted proteins | sample 5400221 | NCBI WGS metagenome assembly WNFR01 (sample SAMN13153357, study PRJNA577476) | soil metagenome | isolation source: 40 cm soil under Madrone tree | place: USA:California | collected 2016-06-14 | reverse complement strand
AAGTGCGTGGCTTGTAAGCGCCTCCGCGGAAAAGCCGTGCGCCGGATTTTTTTACGCGTTCGGCGATGGCCAGGCATTGCTCCTCGGTTTCGACGGCGCAGGGTCCCGCGACAAGCGCGATATGTTCGCCTCCGACGATGACATCGCCTGACGGCGTGGGGATTCGAAGGATGGTGTCTTCTTCCTTGGTATCGCGGCTGACGAGTTTGTATGGCTTGCTGACCGGAATGCACTCGACGACGCCCGGAAGGGATTCAAGGATGCCCAGATCAATAGCGCCTTTGTTCCCGGTGATGCCGATCGCCGTGCGCAACGACCCAGGCATGGGATGCGCCTTCAACCCCAGGCTTTCAATCCGCTTGCAGACTTCGCGGACCTGTTCCTCGGTAGCGTGCGACTGCATGACAACTAGCATGGAAGGCTCCCCTGACGCGGCACGTGAACATCGAGTTTACGGCAAGCCCACGCAGAGCCGCAAATCAGTGGGCGGGACCACCATGCCGTGGGAGATCGCCTAAGGAGTGGGCTGCGGTGCAGTTCTGGTCCGAGTAAAGAGACGGAACAGAAGCAAAGCCGCGAGGATGACAAGGGCAGTGGTCAGAAGCCACCAGAAAAAGGGAGGATCTAGTGTATTCTGCACTGAAGATGGGACTAGCTACACCAAGAATGCTCATGTCTGACATAATCCTTAGAAGGCGGGCCAGCGAACGCACCGGACTCGCCGGACAACGTCAATCGGGCACGAAACAGCTTCCCAGGGTATAGAATCAGCATAGTCGCCCCCAGCCGGGAGGAACATTTGCTCTCGGATCATGTTTTTTCTTTTTTTGGCCGTACCATCACCATCACAAGTCAGGAACAGTTGCTGGCGATCCTCGCACTCGCCGTTGTAGCAACAGCCTGGGGCGTGCAGTTGTTTCGCCGCCGGCGATCGGTTGTCGTACAAAGGTCCGCGGTCAGTGACCAGTTGGTGTACGAGTTGTCGCGGATCGCGGATGCGCTCGATCGTATCGCCAACCATCCGGCAGACCAGGTGATTTCTGCCGCGACTCGCAGGGCAGAAGAGTCGCGCGGGAATTCTCTCTCCCTCTTCGGGCGCGAGGGGCCCGGGGTCTAGCCGAAGTTGCGCCTTGCAGGATGGAAAGGGGAATTGCGAGGGGGAGAAGTGTCTCTGCATCCTAGGCTCGCCGTGCGCGGGGTGATTTGCTGCGTGTGCTAGAATAGCTAGTTTATGACGGAGCAAAAATCTTCTTCAGGTACGCCTGAACAGCCTCTCATCCAGCCGACACAGTTCGATCCGGAAGACGAATATCGCCCCGAGCCTGAGCCTGAGCCGCTCCCGCCATCGTGGATGGACGGCAGCATGCGGATCGGTATCCACACCTCCATCGTGGGAAGCTACCTGAATGCGCTGGAAGCGGCTCGCAAGCTGGGTTGTAACGCGCTGCAAATCTTTTCGGCTAGCCCGAGGATGTGGCAAGGCGGGTCGGCGCGCATCGCCGATGTGAACGCGCAGGCCTTTCGCGCGCGCCGGGACGAGCTGCGGCTCGGGCCTCTGGTCATTCACGCAAATTACTTGATCAATCTCGCCTCCGAGCAGCGCATGCTGCAGACCCGGTCGATCCAGGCTTTCCACGATGAAATTGTGCGCGCGATGGCGCTAGGCGCGGATTTTCTGGTGGTGCACCCGGGTGCGCGGGGCGAATCAACGATGGGCCAGGCCATCTCCACGATCATCGAGTCGGTGAAGCAATCATCCAAGCGCGCTCCGATGGGCGGGCTGCGAATCCTGATTGAGAACACCGCCGGGATGGGCACAGCAGTGGGGGCGCGACTCGAAGAAGTCGGTGAGATTCTGGCGGGACTGCGCAATTTGCCGGTGGGGGCGTGCCTGGATACAGCGCACCTCTTTGCGGCGGGCTATGACATCAAGACCGAAGCCGGCTTGGCTTCGACGATCGGGCAGATTGACGGGGCCATCGGCCTGGAAAACGTTCCGGTGATTCATGCCAATGATTCAAAAATTCCGCTGGGTGGGCGCGTGGACCGCCACGAGCATATCGGAAAAGGGAAAATTGGCGCCGAAGCGTTCGCGCGAATTCTGCGGCACCCTCGATTTGGCGCTGCGGGGCCGGAAGGATTGACGGGGCGCGCGTTCATCGCAGAAACGCCGATCGATGATCCGGGCGACGACCGGCGTAACGTGGCCGCGCTATGGGAACTGGCGGGTTTGGAGGAGCAGGCGCCGGAAGCGGATAAGCGATTCTCCATGCTCTCGGCCGCTCTGCAAAAAAAGATCGCGATACACCAGAAGTCAGAAAAGAAGAGGAAAGCTGCCGCCAAAGCGCCAAGACGCGCAGAAACGAAAGCGCGGAAGAAGGCCGGCGCGAAAAAGAGTTCGGCAAAAAAGAAAAGGGGATAAGCGGGCGTGGCGGAACAGAACACACCAGGCAGCGCAGCACCAGCGGGGTCAGGGTACGATCCCCAGAAAATCGAAGTGAAGTGGCAAGAGCGCTGGGCGGAAGCGCGCGTATTCGAATCCGAAGCCGACTCTTCAAAGCCAAAGTATTACGTCCTGGAAATGCTGCCATACCCCAGCGGCACGTTGCACATGGGCCACATGCGCAATTACACGATTGGCGATGTCGTGGCGCGCGTCAAGCGCATGCGCGGATTCAATGTGATGCATCCGATGGGCTGGGACGCCTTCGGCCTGCCGGCGGAAAACGCGGCGATCAAGAACAACACACACCCGCGCGAATGGACTTACAAAAACATAGCGGAAATTCAGCGCGGCCTGCGGCGCTTCGGCTTCAGCTACGACTGGCGGCGTGAGATTTCGACGTGCGAACCGGAGTATTACCGCTGGAACCAGTGGTTCTTCCTGCGCATGCTGGAACGCGGACTGGCATACCGCAAAAAAAGCCGCGTGAACTGGTGTCCGAAGTGCTGCACCGTGCTGGCCAACGAGCAGGTCGTCAACGGCGGTTACTGCTGGCGCCATGAAGACACGCTGGTGGAATCCCGCGAGATCGAACAGTGGTTCCTGAAGACGACGGCTTACGCTGACCAACTGCTGGATGATTTGAAGCAACTCGAAGGCGGATGGCCCGAACGCGTCATCCTCATGCAGCGGAACTGGATCGGTAAGTCGCAGGGCGCGAAGGTGAAGTTCTCTGTTGCCGATGTCGCTGGCGTTGAGCCTATCGAAGTTTTCACCACCCGCATTGACACAATTTACGGCGCCACGGCGCTGATTCTTGCGCCGGGGCATCCGCTGGTTTTAAAACTGCTGGAAGGATCTCCTGAGCGCGGTGAAGCAGAGCCGAAGCTGGCCAAAATGCGGCAGACCTCGGTGAAAACCGAAGATCTTGCAACGATGGAAAAAGAAGGTTTCTTCACGGGCCGTCATGCCACCAATCCCTTCAGCGGCGAGAAGATTCCCATCTGGGTCGGAAATTTCGTGCTCATGGAATACGGAACGGGCGCCATTATGGCGGTTCCGGCGCACGATCAGCGCGACCTCGAATTCTGCAGAAAATATGGATTGCCGGTGCGCGTGGTGATCCAGCCGCTGGAGGGCGAACCGCTCGTCGCGGACAAAATGACGGAGCCTTTCGATTCCCATGAGCATGGGAAACTCGTCAATTCCGGAGCGTACGATGGGCTTTCGCCCGACGAAGCGATCGCGAAAATGGCGGCGTTTGCAGAACAAAAGGGATTTGGCCGCGCCGAAACAATTTTTCGGTTAAAGGATTGGGGCATCTCGCGGCAGCGCTATTGGGGTACGCCGATCCCGGTCGTCTACTGTCCGAAAGACGGAATGGTGCCCGTCCCAGACGAAGATCTGCCTGTGCTGCTGCCGCCGAACCCCAAGCTCACCGGCATGGGTGAATCCCCGCTGGCGTCCACGCCGGAGTTCGTGAATACCACTTGCCCGAAGTGCGGCGGACCTGCCAAGCGCGAAGCCGACACCATGGACACCTTTGTGGATTCCTCGTGGTATTTCTACCGCTATGCCGACCCCCACAACGACAAAGCTCCTTTCGATTCGGCAAAAGTCGCTTACTGGTTTCCGATCGATCAGTACATCGGCGGAATCACTCACGCGATTCTGCACCTGCTCTATTCGCGGTTTTGGTGCAAGGTAATGCGCGACCTGGGCTTGATCACCCACAACGAACCAGCAGCGCGGCTTTTTACCCAAGGCATGGTGCAAAAGGGTGGCGTGGCCATGTCTAAGTCCAAGGGCAATGTGGTCGGCGCGGAAGACATGGCCCAAAAATATGGCGCGGACACGGGACGACTGTACACCTTGTTCGCAGCGCCACCAGAGAAAGATCTAGAGTGGAGCGAGGAGAGCATTGAAGGCTCGTGGCGTTTTCTCAACCGCGTGTACCGGCTCGTGGAACGGCACGCGCAGGCCGTTCGCGGAGTGAAGAGTGGAAACTCCGACACCGCCGCCGTTTCTCCGAAGGAAAAGATTCTTCTGCGCAAGGCTCATCAGACACTACGCCGCGTGACGAGCGACTTCGAGACTCGCTGGCACTTCAATTCGGCAATTGCCTTGATCATGGAGATGACCAACGAGATTTATTTGCAAGAGCCGCTGGAAAAAGAAGTGCGGCCGGAAATTCGAAAAGAAATTTTGGAACTGCTGACCCTCATGCTGGCGCCGATGACCCCGCATCTCGCGGAGGAGCTTTGGGAAATGCTTGGGCACGCAGGCGGATTGTGGACCGCGAGCTGGCCGGCGTTTGATGAAGCCCTCACGCGCGAGGACGAAGTTGAAATCCCCGTGCAGGTAAATGGGCGCCTGCGCGGTAAATTGAAAATCGCGGTTGGCATCGGGGAAGAAGAAGTCGTGAAAATGGCGCAAGCCGATCCGGTGATTGTGCCTCACCTCGCCGGCAAAAGTATCGTAAAGCGCATTTTCGTGCCCAACAAATTATTGAATCTCGTCGTGGCTTAAAGGGGATGGCATGATGGAGACCGCGGCAAAACAGGTGACGGAGCAGACGCGAGAGCAGGGAGGCAGGATGAGGGCGGAACTCGGCGGCGTGGTGGTTCTCGATTTCGGCGGGCAGTATACCCAGCTGATTGCGCGCCGCATCCGCGAACAGCAGGTGTTTTCCGCCGTGCTGCCGTGCACTTCTTCCATCGAAGAAATCCGCAAATTGGAGCCCGCCGGAATCATTCTCTCAGGCGGGCCAAGTTCGGTGTATGACGCTGATGCCCCCAAATGCGACCCCCAGGTGTTGGCGATTGGAACTCCCGTCCTGGGGATTTGCTACGGGATGCAGTGGATTACCTACACGTTGGGCGGCACGGTCGAGAAAGCGGAGCGCCGGGAATATGGCCGCGCGCAATTGAGCATCGATGATTCGAAAGAAGGCGGCGCCTCCGACCTCTTCACTGGGATTCCCTCATCCCTGCGCGTATGGAACAGCCACGGCGACCACGTTCGAATGCTCCCTGATGGATTTCGCACCACCGGGCGAACGGAGAACGCCATCTCCGCCGTGGAGAACGCCGAGAAGAAGATTTACGCTGTCGAGTTTCACCCCGAAGTAAATCACACCGAGCGCGGCACCCATGTGATTAGAAATTTCTTATTTAACGTGTGCAAAGCAGAGCCGAAGTGGAGCGGAGCCGCGTTTATCGAGGAAACAATCGCGGCCATCCGCGAAAAAGTCGGAAACCAGTGGGCCATCTGCGGCCTGAGCGGCGGGGTCGACTCCACGGTTGCCGCGGTTCTGGTGCACCGGGCGATGGGAAATCGCCTGACCAACATTTTCGTGAATACGGGGATGCTCAGGAAAAATGAATTTGAGCAGACCCTCGAAATGCTGCGCGACCGCCTGCATCTCCGCGTCATCGGAGTGGATGCTTCTGATCGCTTTCTCGCTCAATTAAAAGGGGTTACGGACCCCGAGGAAAAGCGTAAGCGCATCGGCAGGGAATTCATCGCCGTTTTTGCCGAAGAAGCTCAAAAACTTCAGGCTGGCGAAGCGCACGGCGAAATTGGCTACCTGGTCCAGGGCACTCTTTATCCGGATGTGATCGAGTCTGTTTCCGTCAAGGGACCCTCCGCCACCATCAAAACGCACCATAACGTAGGTGGATTGCCGGAAAAGATGCCTTTTGCCCTGATCGAGCCCCTCCGGGACCTCTTCAAGGACGAAGTGCGGCGAATCGGCAAGGATTTGGGCTTGCCAGAAGAGATATTGGTGAAACACCCGTTTCCGGGGCCTGGCCTAGCTGTCCGGTTACTAGGCGAAATCACCCGTCCACATCTGGTAACGCTTCAGGACGCCGACGCGATCGTGGTTGAGGAAATTCGGCGTGCAAGCCTGTATAACAAGGTGTGGCAAGCATTTGCGGTGCTCTTGCCAGTGCGTAGCGTAGGGGTAATGGGTGACGGGCGCACCTATGGGCTAACTGTGGCGGTGCGAGTCGTGGAGTCCGACGACGCCATGACGGCCGATTGGGTCCGGCTTCCTGGGGAGGTACTAGAACGCATATCTACACGCATCGTCAATGAGGTAACCGGGGTCACCAGGGTAGTTTACGACATCAGCTCTAAACCCCCCAGCACGATCGAGTGGGAATAGGTTGGCGGCTTGGACGACTAATGAGCTAGGGAAGAGAACTTGGGACACCCAGAACGAAACCTTACTGAAAATCGGAAGATCGACAAGAAAAGAGGCCGCGCAGCGGGTATGCGCGGCCTTTCCCGTAGATCCCCATGATACTGAACGGCAACAACCGGAGAAGTGCGATCGCGAAACTAGCGGTTGGCCATTTTCTGGGCCATGTAGAGAATGAGCTTGCGATCCCCTTCTTCCACTTTGCTCAGCAAGCGACGAAGCTTGTTGAGAAAGCGTGCATCTTTACCGATGCTGCCCCAGGCGATGTCGTCCGACGATTTACGCTTGGGAAGGTTCGGCAACTGCGGCGGTTCCTCACCGTCATAAAAGAGTTGATAGAGTGGGCACTCGAGAGCACGAGCGAGTTTTTCCAGCGTTTCGATGGCCGGTACGGTATGGCCATTCTCAACGCGGGAAATGTAGCAACGAAGCAACCCCGTTCGTTTTTCGATGTCGCCCTGGGAGAGTTTCTTTTCTTCGCGGAGTGCGCGAAGGCGGTCACCAATAATCATGCAGGTATTATTCCATGTAGGTAAGATGGGAATCAAGTGTAAAGTTGCCGGTATAGAAATGAAACGTTTGATGCAAGTTCTGGCAACCACGAGCAAATAGCCGTAACCAAAAGCCTATGACGCGCGTCCCAAAAGTGGAGCCTTTCGACCCGCCCCCCGCGGTGGGAGCCGCACCGGCGCGCGCTTCCAAGGCTGCTGGCGCGGACGACCGCGAACTTGTTCGCCGTGCGCAGGGGGAGGATAAAGAGGCTTTCGAGGAGTTGATCCGCCGGCATCAACATCGCGTCTTCGCCGTGGCGAGCGGGATTCTGCGAAAGCGAGAAGATGTGGAGGATATCGCCCAGCAGGTTTTTGTGAAGGCATATTTCTCGCTGAAGCGCTTCGATCAGCGGGCGGCATTCAGCACCTGGTTGTATAAGATTACGGTAAACGAGTGCTGGGACCTGTTGAGGAAGAAAAAAGTTCGGCCGCTGGTATATGAGTCCGACCTGAGCGAAGAGCAAGCACGGCAGGTGATGACGTCGGCGGAAAAAGTGAACCCCGGTCCGGACATCAGCGAGAAGATCGAAGCTCGCGAGAATGTGGAAAGGCTGCTGGAAGGTTTGGATGAACGCGACCGGCTGATGCTGATCCTGAAGGAAGTGGAAGGGTATTCCATCGAAGAGATTGCGGAAGTTCTGAATCTGAACGGCAACACGGTGAAGGTCAGGCTTTTTCGGGCCCGGCGCAAGGTGGTAAGCCAGGCCAAGAAGCGCGGAGATTGAGGAAGAACGCAAGGCATTGAGGAGGCGGGTATGTGGAACCTGCTGAGTAAGCGAGACGTAGAGTGCGGGAAGTTGCGGGATTTGCTGGAAGAATCCGCGGCTGTTCGGCTTGAAGCGGTAACTGTTGATCAGTTGATCCAGGACTTGCCGGCGGCGGAGCGCGCCCACGTTGCTGCGTGCGAGAGCTGTCTGGAAGCGGCAAGAGATCTTCTAGCAACACGGGAAATTTTCAAGGGTGTAACTTCGGACGCCGGGATAGAGAGGCCCTGGTTTGCCACTCGCGTGATGGCCGCTATCGGCGCGCGTGAAAGGGAATTGACCGAAGCGGCGAGCACATGGCTGGCGGTTCCGAAGTTTGCTTCGCGCCTGGCCATGGCTTCAGGCGCCGTGTTACTGATAGCGACCACCTGGTTGTATGAACGGCCGCTCACGACGCCGAACCAGCAAGCGGCCACCTTGGCAGCGCAGGAATCGCTCTTTGAGTGGCCTGCGCCCATGAATCAGGATGATGTGCTCGTTCCCGTGCAGGAGAACAAGCGATGAGCGAAATGTCGGCAACTTGGAGGGCCGCTCTCTGGGTGGGCGTGGTATTTCTTCTAGGCGCGGCACTGGGCGGTGTAGTGGGCTACTCGTACGAGCATCATCTGGTGTCCGCGGCGAACAGCCCAATGCCAGAGCCGGCGAGGCGGGCGCAGAGGGTGGAACAGCTCACCCAGGCGTTGCGCCTGACGAGCGCACAGAGTCAACAGGTGGACGCAATCTTATTGGAGCGCCACACCGAAGTGAAAACGATCCGTGATCAGACGGATGCTCAGATCGATCAGGTCCGCCAAAAGGGGCGGGATCAGATCCGTGCCACTCTTACGGCGGAGCAGAAGCCAAAGTTTGAAGAGTTTCTGAAAAATCTCGATCTCCAGAAGAAACACGGGGGCCCGAGGTAAGTAACCGCGAATTGGGCACCTGCTCAAACTTTGACGATTAGTTTCCCGGTATTCCCCCCGGTAAAGAGCATGTTGATGGCATCGGGCGCTTTTTCGAGTCCTTCCACGATGGTTTCGCGGTCCTTCAATTTGCCGAACATTTTCCACTGACCTAGCTGCGTTGCAGCTTCCATGAAGCGTGAAGCGTAATCAAGGATTAGGAAGCCCTGGATGCGGAGGCGCTTCACGATTACTGTGCCAAGGCTGACCATGTTGGGTTCTGCTTTGGTATAGCCGGAGATGAAGCCGCAAACAACAACGCGGCCGTGGAGATTCATGCGGTTCACGACTTCCTGCATGATTTCACCGCCAACATTTTCAAAATCGATGTCGATGCCGTTGGGAGTGGCGGCGGCGAGCTTTTCTTTCCAGTCCGCGTGCTTGTAATTGACGGCGGCGTCGAAGCCGGTGCTTGTAATTGACGGCGGCGTCGAAGCCGAGATCCTTGGTTATCCAGGCGCACTTGTCATCAGTGCCGGCGATACCCACGACGCGGCAGCCGTGGATTTTTCCGATTTGCCCCGCAATGCTGCCGGTGGCGCCGGCGGCGGCGGAGACCACGAGCGTTTCGCCTTTCTTGGGCGCGGCTATCTCCATGCCAAAAAAAGCAGTGAGCCCGTTGGTGCCGAGCACGCCGAGAAAAACGGTGTCCGAGACGAAGGGAATCTTCGGCAACTTTTGGAAGAAGCTCTTCGCGGACGCATCGATGACAACGTACTCCTGAAGGCCCGTGAGGCCCGTTACGCGGTCACCTTTCTTGTAATCGGGGTGGCGCGATTCGACGATTTCCGCAAAACCAATGGCGCGCATGACTTCACCGATCGGCACAATGGGAAGGTAGGTATCTGCGACCATCCAGACGCGCATGGTCGGATCGATCGAAAGATATTTCACCTGCGCAAGTGCCTGTCCATCTTTCAGTTCGGGCAATGGGGATTCAGCAAGTTGCAGATCACCGGGAGCAAGCAGCCCTTTCGGGCGCGATTGCAGACGAAGCTGACGATTAGTGTTCGGCACGTTAGAAGGGAATATCTTCGTCGGAGATTTCCGGACCGGCGGGGGCGTGACCTCCGCCGCTGCCGCCGTAGGAATCGTCGGCGGGCGCGGCGTGGCTTTCCATGTCGTCGCCGCCGGAGCGCACCTGTGAACCGCCACCGCCGCCAGCCGCAGCGCCATCGGCGCGGCCGCCCAGCATGCGGAAATTGGTGGCTACGATTTCAAAGCTGGTGCGCTTTTGGCCTTCCTTGTCCTGCCATTCGCGGGACTGGATGCGGCCTTCGATGAAGATCAGCGAACCCTTCTTGAGATATTGCTGGGCGATTTCGGCTTGTTTGCCCCACACGACGATCTTGT
>WNFR01008699.1_pt1 | contig 10259 bp, 6 predicted proteins | sample 5400221 | NCBI WGS metagenome assembly WNFR01 (sample SAMN13153357, study PRJNA577476) | soil metagenome | isolation source: 40 cm soil under Madrone tree | place: USA:California | collected 2016-06-14 | reverse complement strand
CATACCATTCCTCGCCGCTGTTGTGGACATGCGCCTCGGCTTGGGCGAGCAGCTCGAGCGGCCGGTGCTTCTTCCCGGCGACGATCTGCGCGCCGGCGGCGAGGCAGAGGAACGGCGACAGCTGGGCGCGGAGCCCCATGTGCACGTAGTCGTCGATCCGGGCGACGACGGTGGCGAGCGACTCGGTGCTGTGCTGTGCGACGGCGGCGGCCCACGCCGCGATGATGCGGCCCGTCGCTCTCCACTGGCGGAATCCGTGCTCCTCGGCGACGGCGACGGCTAGCGTGGCGTACGCGGCGGCCGCGGCGGGATCGTTCATGAACGCGTGGAGCAGGGCGGCGAGCGTGAGGGCGGTCGCCCGGTCGACGGGGCGCGCGGTCTGATCGGACCACGCGAGGCCTTGCGCGGAGAGGGCGCGCACCGCGGTGAGATTGCCGCGCGCCATTTCCGCGAACGCCGTCGTGCCGAACGCATAGCCGACGAGATCGAAGGCCGAGGGAAACGACATCGGCTCGCTGAGATTGGTGGCGATCGCGCGCTCGCCGTGCTCGCATGCGGCGGCGAGCGCGCCGCGGCTCCACGCCGACCACGCGGCGCACGTGTGCGCCACGACGATGGCCTGCGGCAACGGCAGCCGCTCCGCGAGATCGAGGATCCGCGGCACGATCCGCGCGGTGTCGGCGAGCTCGGCGCGCGCCGCATGGTAGGTGTGCAAGCCGGCGAGCGCGGTCAGCAACGGCGGCAGCGTGCCGGCGCGCTCGGCGAGCTCTCGGCAACGCTCGAACGTCGCCTTCACTTCTGGATCCGCGTAGTCCTCGGCCACGAGCAACGATGCGCCGAGTCGCAGATTGAGGAAGATCAACCGATCCGTGCGCTCGCGTCCGTCGGGCGACAGGGTGACGATCGCGAGCGCGCGGCGGAGAGCCGCGATCGCCTCGCGATGCGCGCCGCGCCACGTAGACTGCGTCGCCGCTTGCTCGAAGTACTTCGCGGCGCGGTCCGCGTCGTGACCGCGCTCGAAGTGTACGGCGAGCTCGGTCGCGAGGTCGTCCGCCTGCGAGCCGTACGCGGTTTCGAGTCGCCGGCCGACCCGCTGATGGAGGACGCGGGCGTGCGCGGGCGAGAGCCGCGCGTAGAGCGTGCTGCGGTAGAGCTCGTGCGTGAACTCATACGCTGCGGCGACGGTGCCGTCGGGCCATTCGGCAGCGCCCGCGGCGCGAATGAAGTGCCCGTTGCGGGCGAGCGCGTCGCAGCGCGCTTCGACCGCGATCAGCTCCTGCTCCACGGCGGCGGCGACGCCGGCGGCGGAAAATTGCGTGCCGACGGCGCTCGCCGCCTCGAGAAGCTGGCGGTCGGAGTCGTCGAGATGCTCCGCTTGCCGATCGATCATGAGGCGCAAGCTTTCCGGCACTCCGAAGTCGGCGTAGCCGGGCTCGACGTGCCATCCACCGTCGCGGCACACGACGAGTCCGGCGTCGACGAGCGAGTCGAAGAGGGTGATCAGGAAGAGCGGGTGGCCGTCCGTGCGGCGATGCAGCCACTCGACGAGCGGTTGCGGTGGCGATGGGCTCCGCCCTTCCAGCCAGCGCTGCACCCCTCCGAACGTGAGACGGCTGAGCGCCAGCTGCGCGCTCTGATGGTGCGCGCGCAGCTCCTGCTCGAGGCCGCGCAGCGGATGGCGACGGAGAATCAGCTCCGTCGGCCGATATGTCGCGAGCACGAGCAGCCGGCACTCGTCCGGACGTCGCGCGAGGTACGAGAGGACGTCGATCGTCGACGGATCGCTCCAGTGCAGATCCTCCAACACGAGGACGAACGGGCGCTCCGCCGCGAGTCCCTCGACCGCCCGCCCGAGGAGCCGCACCGCGCGGTCCGGCATGATCCCGCTCGCCGCGGCGGTGCCCGTGCTCGATGCCGTCGATCCGAAGATCGAGTCGGGGAGACACCGCGCCAGCGCGTCGACGATCGGCAGAAAGGGCTCGGCGGGACCGTACTGCTCGACGCATTGGCCGTGGGCGACGAGCGCCCGAGGAGCGAGCGTGCGGACGAATGCCTCCACGAGCGCCGTCTTGCCGATGCCGGCGTCGCCGGTGACGAAGACGACCTGACGGGTGCCGGCTGCGGCGCGCTCGAACCATTGCCGCAGCTGGGTCAGGTCGGCGTTCCGTCCGACGACGGCCGATGCCGGCTGAGCGGCAACCGCCGCGTCCTCCACACCGTTCTGCGCCCCGTTTTCCGCGATCCAGCGGTAGCCGCGCCGATACACCGTCTCGATGAAGCGCGCGGCGCCGCGGGTGTCGCCGAAGATCATCCGCAGCTCGCGCACGCAGCCGACGAGGACGTCCTCGGAGACGTACACCTCCGGCCAGAGGTGCGTGAGCAGCTCGTCCTTGGTCACCAGCTGGCCCGGCCGCAGCGCCAGGTATTCGAGCACCGCGAGCGTTTTGCCGCGGACGGCGACGACCTCGTCGCCGCGGAAGAGGCGGGCGTTCGCCGTGTCGAGCGCGAAGCGTCCGAAGCGAATCCGGCGGTCGCGCTCAGGGCGCGAGGACATGCGCCAGCGTAGCCGACCTCGTGCCGCCGTCACAAACCGCCGCGCCGGGAAATGTCGGAATGATTGCGGAATGTCCTCAGGACCGCGCGCGACGCTGCCCATAAAATCGCGTCCCATGTCCTACCGCGTTCATGGCATGATGCAGTCCTACTTCACCCGCAAGATGACCGGCTATTTCGACTACAAGGGCATCCCTTGGGTCTTTCGCCGCTTTGCCGGCGCGAGCCCGGAAGCAATGGCCGCGGGCTTCCCTGGAGGGGTGCCCGTCGTCGAGATGCCCGGGGGCGAGTTCATGTGGGACTCGACGGCGATGATCCACCACCTCGAGCTCCGCTTTCCCGAGCGCGCCGTGCTCCCCCAGGACCCGGTGCAGCGTTTCCTCTGTTACGTGATCGAGGACGCCGCCGACGAGTGGCTGTATCGCACGGCTGTCGGCAGCCGTTGGTTCTTCCCCGAGAATGCCGCGGTTGGCGGCTTCGAGCTTGCGCGCGACATCTCGGTGCGCATGCCGGTCGCGTGCGATCAGGCACACGTCGCGGTCGGCGAGCACGTGCGCAGCAGCTGTCCGCCGCTCGGCGTGACCGCCGCGACGATCCAGCTCTGGATCGATGACGTGCTGCGACCGTGGCTGCGGGCGCTCGGCGCGCATCTGGCGCAGCAGCCCTATCTCTTCGGCGACCGGCCTTCGCTCGCCGATTTCGCGGCCTTCGGCGGCAATGCCGCGCACTTCATCAATGACCCGGTTTGTCGCCGCTGGACCGAGGAAGACGCCCCCGCCGTCCTGCAGCACACCTACCGGCTGCTCGAGCCGGAGGATCAGGGCCTCGGGGGGTGGGACGATCCGCGCGCCGTGTCGGGAACATTGATCGCGCTGCTCGCCGAGGTCGGCACGCGCTACCTCCCGTGGGCGAGCCGCGCCTGCGTGGACGGCGTCGCCGACGTCGTCTTCGCGAACGGCACGCGCGTCCCCGTGCGCGCGACGGAGTTCCTGCGCGACGCGCGCGCGACGCTTCTCGCGCGCTACGTCGAGAGCCGCAGCGCGCGCCTCGACGCGATCCTCGACCACGCGGGAATCCTCCCGTTCTTCGCCGAGTACGCCCAGGACGCCGGCTCCGTTCCAGATTACCGCGACCCGCCGCGGCCGCGCCTCAATCGCCCGTTCCCGCCGGCACACGAGTGGGAGGGCGCATGACGCAGACGGCGAGGGACGCGTCGCAGAACGACCGCACGGCGCCGCTCTCTGTCGACGTGTTCTGGTCGTTTCGATCGCCGTACTCGTATCTCGCGACGCCGCGGCTGGTGCGGCTCGCGGCGGAGTACGAGCTCGACGTCAACGTGCGCGTCGTGCTGCCGATCGCCGTTCGCATCCCGGGATTCTTCGACACGGTGAATCCGCTCTGGCCGCCGTACCTCCTCCGCGACACGATGCGCATCGCCGAGTACGAGTGCATTCCGTACGGCTGGCCGCGCCCCGATCCGATCGTGCAGGACTTCGCGACGCGGCAGGTCGCGCCGGAGCAGCCGTACATCCACCGCCTGACGCGTCTCGGCGTCGCGGCGGCCGAGCGCGGCCGCGGTCTGCCGTTCGTCGCCGAGGTGTCGCGCGTCATCTGGGGCGGCGACGTCGACGGCTGGCACGAGGGCGTGCATCTCGCCGCTGCCGCCGCGCGCGCAGGTCTCGATCTGGTCGAGCTCGACGCGGCGATCGCGGAGCAACCGCGGCGGCACGACGACGTCGTCGAGGCGAATCAGCGCGCGCTCGACGTCGCGGGCCACTGGGGGGTGCCGACGATGGTGTTCGCGGACGAGCCGTTCTTCGGTCAGGACCGCCTCGAGCTGCTGATATGGCGTTTGCGGCAGCACGGTCTGCGCCGGCGGAAATCGGAATGATTGCGGAATGTTCCCAGGATCTCTCCGTGAGCGCCGTTCAAGGTGAGCGTATGTCGAATCCGAGCCGGATGACTCCATCCACCCTTCCCGAGAGCCCCACGCTGCTGCCGGATCGCGCATTCGTCGTCGAGTTCACGACCGGTGGCGACGCAATGCGTATCGACCAATTGAGCGGCCGTGTGGAACACGTCGTCTCAGGCCGCGCGACACGGTTCGCGACCGCCGGCGAGCTGCTCGAGTTCGTGCACGGCGTCCTGCGCGCGGGCGCGTCGGCGCGCAAGCAGAGGTCGGTTTCTAAACCGAGATGAGCTGAGATCGAAGGAGACCCCATGATCATCGGACGCGCGCGAACGGCGCTCATTACCGTTCTCCTCTGCTGCATGTCCGTGGCCGTCGCGTGGGCCGACCTGCCGTCGCAGGACTGGACGCGCACGGAAACGCGCGCGGACTGCGCGAGCTACAATCCGCTGCGGACGCCGCTCTTCGGGGAGACGCACATCCACACGAGCTTCTCCGGCGACGCCACGTTCGTCCGTGTCCGGACGACGCCGCGCGACGCCTACATGTTCGCGAAAGGCGCGCAAATCGGCCTGCCACCCTACGACGCGTCCGACCTGCCGACGCGCTTCGCGCAGCTGCGCCGGCCGCTCGACTTCACCGCGGTCACCGATCACGCTGAGTGGCTCGGCGAGATCCGCACCTGCCTGAACTCCGGCCTCCCTGGCTACGATGATTCCAACTGCCAGGCGCTGCGCGACGAGCTCGCGAGCCCGCCCGCCGGCATCAACGCCCCGCTGCCGCTCGTCGTCGTCGCGTTTCAGCTCACGATCCAGAGCGCCAACCCGATGCGTCTCAGCATCTGCGATTCCAACACGATGAATTGTCAGACGCAGGCGTCGCTCGTCTGGCAAGACGAGCTCGACGCCGCCGAGGAGTTCTACGACCGGACCGCGGCGTGCGGCTTCACCACGTTCCCGGCATACGAATGGACCAACAACCTCGGCGGCTACAACTTGCATCGCAACATCATCTTCCGGAACGCCGACGTGCAGCCGCTGCCGACGAGCTACTACGAGGAGCCGCACCTGGAAGGGCTCTTCACCAAGCTCGAGGACGAGTGTCTCAACGCCGGCGGCAGCTGCGACTTCCTGTCGATCCCGCACAACTCCAACGCCAGCGGCGGATCGATGTTCAAGCCGGTGAACTCCGACGGCAGCGCGCTGACGAAGGCCGGTGCCGCGCGGCGCGCCTCGCACGAGCCGCTCGTCGAGATCTTCCAGCACAAGGGCAGCTCCGAGTGTGATCCCGCGAGCTCGCCGAACGACGAGCTGTGCGGCTTCGAGCAGCTGCACCGCCCGCAGCTGTTCGGGACCGCGAACAAGAGCGCCGCTGTCTTGCCGTTGAGCTTCGTCCGCCAGGCGCTGCGCGAAGGTCTGAGGCAGCACGACGTCCTCGGCGTCAACCCATTCGAGCTCGGTCTGATCGGCAGCACCGATACGCACAACAGCACACCCGGCTCGACCGTCGAGGAAGACTACGCCGCCAACGGGCATCTCGGGCTGCGCGACGCCATTCCCGAGAACATCCTTTCGCGCATCGGTCCGGGTGGTGTCGTGACGAATGCCGGCGGCTTGGCCGTCGTCTATGCCGAGGAGAACTCGCGCGACGCGATCTTTGCCGCCATGCGCCGCCGCGAAACCTACGCGACGAGCGGCACGCGGCCGATCGTGCGCTTCTTCGGCGGCCGTCCGGCGGTCGATGCCTGCAACGACCCGAACTTCGTCGAGGAGGGATACACCCGCGGCGTGCCGATGGGTGGCGAGATCGGCCCCGTGCTCGCGCGCCGCAGCCCACGCTTCGCCGTCATGGCACAGCAAGATCCCGGCGGGAACGGCGAGCCCAGCACGCCGCTCCAACGCATCCAGATCGTCAAAGGATGGGTCGACGAGAACCACAAGAGCCACGAGAAAGTCTTCGACGTCGCGGGCAACGCGCTGAACGGCGCCGGCGTCGATCTCGCGACGTGCACGCCGACCGGCACCGGATCCGCGTCGCTGTGCGCCACATGGAAGGACCCGGCGTTCCGCCCCAACCAGCGCGCGTTTTACTACGCGCGCGTGCTCGAGAATCCGGTGTGCCGTTGGAGCACGCGACTCTGCAATTCGCTCGGTGTCGACTGCAGCAATCCCGGGTCGGTCCCGAGCCAGTATGCCGAGTGCTGCTCCGGGCTCGTCGATCAGACGGTGCAGGAACGGGCGTGGACGTCGCCGATCTTCTACCAACCCGAGCGGCTGGGGGTGAAGAAGGGCTGGCTGAAGTTCGGCGCGGGCACCGGCGACGACAAGCTGCACCTCGAGCTCATGATCGGCCGCGTTCCGCCCGAGCTCGACATCAAGACGAACGGCCTCACCCTCACGCTGCGTGACGACGACGTCGTCTACAGCGCGACGTTGCCCGCCGGAGCGCTCGTCGAGACGGTGCCGGGACGCGCGTACCGCCTGAACGACCCATCGGGCGCGTTCGCCGGGATCAAGAAAGCGCGCGTGCGCATCAGCAAGCGCGGCACGGCGAAGATGACGTTCGACACGATCGCGATCGATCTCTCGCACGCGGAGCAGTCGAGTCATCGCGTCAGCGTGCAGCTCGCGAGCGGCGGGTACGATCAAACCGACGCTCGCTCGTGGAATTCCACGCCCGAAAGGCTGGACGCGGAGCTGTGACGGTCGGCGCTTCACTCGTCCGGGCCTGGATGCGCGCTCCGGCGGTGCATTTTCTCGTGCTCGGAGCGTTGCTCTTCACGCTCAGCACACGCATGGGCGGCGGTGCCGTCCGGCCGCCCATCGTCATCACGGCCGCGCGCATCGCCGAGATTCGCGACGACTACCAGCGCACCATGCACACGGTCGCGACACCCGCGGAGGTCGATGCGCTCGTCGCACGCGCGGCGGAGGAGGACATGCTGTACCACGAGGCGCTGCTCCTCCACCTCGACCGCAACGATCGCGCCGTCGAATGGCGCATCATCGAGAAAGTGCGGTTTCTCTACGGCGACGAGGCGGGCGACAACGGCGAGGCCCTGAAACGCGGGCTCGCGCTCGGTCTCGAGAAGGACGACGTCGTCGTGCGGAACGCCCTCGTCACCAAGATCCGGCTCCTCGCGAAGGCAGCGAGTCGCGCCGACGAGCCCGATGGTCCAGCGCTCGACCGCGAGCTCGAGGCCTACTTGCAGCGGCATCAGGGCGCCTACGCGCAGGCGGCGCGTCTCACGTTCACGCAGATCTTCCTCAGCGCCGAGAAGCACGGCGACGCGCTCGCGGACGATGCGCACGCGTTGCTCACCGAGTTGCGGCGGTCGGCGGCGCGACCGGAGTCGAGCAAGAGGTTAGGAGACCCGTTCATCGCCGGGCAGTCCTTCCGCAGCACGTCGCGCGACGAGCTCGCGAAGCTCTTCGGCGACGAGCTCGCCACCGCCGTGTCGACGCTCGAGCCCGGGCGATGGTCCGAGCCGCTTCGCTCTCGCTACGGAATGCACCTCGTGTGGGTCGCGGGACGCGATGCGGCGGCGATTCCGCCGCTCGACGCCGTCCGCCCGCGCGTGCTCCGCGCCTACCGCGCCGAGCGGCGCGAACGGTACCTCGGGAAGATGATCGACGAGCTACGCGCAAACTATCGCGTCCAGGTGGAGCATGGTCCGCAAGCGCTCTGAAGCGCGCTTCGCCGGCGCGCTGCTGCGCACCGCGGCAGCGGTAACGCTGATCGCGTTCGGGCTGCTGCGCGCCGCCACGGCGGACGCGCACGCGCTCTCGCCGTCCATGCTCATGCTGGAGGAGTGGGCGGGCGGCATCGTCGACGTGACGTGGAAGACGCCGCTCATGCGCATTCCCGGCGCCGACATTCAGCCGGTTCTTCCCGCCGAGTGCACGCCGACGAGCCAAGTGGAAACCGACGAAGATTCCGAGAGCATCACGGCGCATTGGCGCGTCGGTTGTGGCGGAGCGAGGATCGTCGGCCTGCGCGTCGGCGTCGACGGCCTCGCGGCCGCCAAGACCGACGCGCTGTTGCACGTCACGCTCGCCGACGGCCGCACGATCGACACCATTCTGCGGGCGCGCGAGCCCTTCGTCGCGATCCCCGCGCCCGAGAACCGGCTCGGCGTCATCGGGCGCTACGTCGAGCTCGGTTTCGAGCACATCGCGACCGGGTACGACCACCTGCTCTTCGTGTTCGGGCTGCTGTTGCTGGCGGCGACGACGCGTGCGCTCCTCTGGACGATCACCGCGTTCACCGTCGGCCACAGCGTGACGCTGACGCTCGCCGTCCTCGGCGTGACGCGCATTCCGCCGGCGCCGGTCGAGGTCTTGATCGCGCTCAGCATCTTCGTCCTGGCGGTCGAGCTCGCGCGCGTGCCGGACGCGACGACGCTGATGCGCCGCGCGCCGTGGGTCATGGCGCTCACGTTCGGCTTCCTCCATGGGCTCGGCTTCGCCGGCACGTTGCGGGCAACGGGTCTCCCGCCCGACTCGATTCCGCTGGCGCTCGTGTCCTTCAACGCCGGCATCGAGATCGGCCAGCTCACGTTCGTCGCGCTCGTGATGCTCGTCACGGCGATCGCACGACCCGTGAGCACGCGCCTACCCGCGTGGTCGCGCGCGGTCCCCGTCTACGCGATGGGGACGCTCGCCGCCTTCTGGATGATCGAGCGCGCGTTGCCGCTCGTACGCTGACGGCCGCGTGCCCGCGCGAAGGAGACGCTGAATGCGGCGGTGGGTTCCGTGGCTCGTCGCCGTGATCGCGGTTGTGGTCGTCGTCGGCGCGGCGCTGCGGGTGCCCGCGGTGCAGGACGCGATCATCCGCCGCGTCGTCGCGCGCGCGGTCGCCGACTCCGCGGGTCACCTCTTCGCCGACGATGCGTTACGCGTGCTGCTGTGCGGGACGTCGGCGCCGCTGCCGCATCCGACGCGCGCCAAAGCCTGCGTCGCGGTCTTCGCCGCCGGCCGGTTTTGGATCGTCGACACCGGTCCGGGCTCGTGGAACCACCTCGCGCTCTGGCACGTCGACGGCAAGCGCATCGGCGCCATCCTTTACACGCACTTCCATTCCGACCACATCGCCGAGCTCGGCGAGTTCAACCTCCAGACGTGGGCCGCTGGCCGTCCGAATCCGTTGCGCGTCATCGGACCGCCCGGGGTCGAGCGCGTCGTGGCGGGGTTCGAGGAGGCGTACGCGCTCGACAGGGGCTACCGCATCGCCCATCACGGCGCGGACTTCCTCAAGCCGGACCTCAGCCTCATGCAGGCGACGCCGGTCGATGCAACGGCGGCGCCCGCGGTCGTCCTCGACGAGGACGGGCTGAAGATCACCGCGTTCCCCGTCGATCACCGGCCGATCGTGCCCGCGTACGGCTACCGCTTCGATTATCGCGGCCGCTCGGTGGTGGTGAGCGGCGACACCACGAAGAGCGCGAGCCTCACGGTGGCGGCACGCGGCGCCGATGTCCTGGTGCACGAGGCGCAAGCGAATCATCTGATCGCGATGATCGGCGAGGCGGCGGCCGCCGTCGGCCGCGACCGCGTCGCCAAGATCATGCACGACATCCCCAGCTACCACACGAGCCCGGTGCAGGCGGCGGAGGTCGCGAACGAGGCGGGCGTGCGGCTGCTCGTCCTCTACCATCTCAATCCGCCGCCGCCGAATCGCTTCGTGGAGCGCGTGTTCGTGCGCGGCGTCGCGCAGGTGCGCGCCGATCACTGGATCCTCGGCGACGACGGACTGCTCGTCGAGCTGCCGATCGGCTCGAACGCCGTCGCCACGCACG
>WNFR01008698.1_pt1 | contig 10260 bp, 7 predicted proteins | sample 5400221 | NCBI WGS metagenome assembly WNFR01 (sample SAMN13153357, study PRJNA577476) | soil metagenome | isolation source: 40 cm soil under Madrone tree | place: USA:California | collected 2016-06-14 | reverse complement strand
GATATGAGTTTATGGACCGCATTCTCACTCACGGGAACGACCTCTGTCTGCTGTTCAATTCCAGCGTCAACGCCTACCGCCGCCTCGATCCGCACTTCGAGGCGCCCAACCAGCTCAAAGCGTCGGCCGTGGACCGGGGTGCCATGATCCGCATCCCGATCGGCAACGAGCGCAGCATGCGTACCGAAGTGCGCGCCGTCGCTCCCGACGCCAATCCCTACATGGTGATGTATTCCATTTTCAAGACTGGACTGGAAGGCGAGACGGCCAAAATCAAGAATCTACGCTCGGCCGAACGCTACCTGCCCGACAACATCTACACAGCAATCGACAACTTCCGCAAAGCCGAATGGATAAGCAAACTCCTCGGAGAAGACGTCAAAGGCCGCTACGCCGACCTGAAACAGGCATCGGCCGACCGCTGCCCGCGCCTGCTGGGCACGATTGTCAAGCCGGCCGAAGTGCAGTTCCACCACGAGGTGTACAACCAGTTCCTGTGGAATCTGTTCTAGAAAGAGCGCAGATGCTCGTGTGGGGACGGGGCTCTGCCCCGTCCCAGCCGAGCGCAACTCGGCCCCCTCTTTGCCTCTTTGCACCCAAAAGGATCGTCTTGGCCATACACCTTTCGGGGACTATGGCGCTTGGCTGCTACTTGCGATAATTGTTGTGCCCGATGGAACTCACACTTTTTGACGAGCGCTGGCTGCCCAAGTCAATTCTTTGCCTCCGCGATTACAATCTGAATAAATTCCTGCACGATCTGCTTGCCGGGATCACGGTAGGCCTAGTGGCGTTGCCGCTGGCAATGGCTTTTGCGATCGCGTCGGGCCTCACGCCACAAGCCGGCATTTACTGCGCCATCGTGACTGGCTTTCTGATCTCCGCGCTGGGCGGATCGACGACCCAGATCGGTGGCCCCACCGGAGCCTTTGTGGTCGTCATTGCCGGCATCGTCGCGGTTCATGGCGTCGAAGGCCTGTTCATGTGCACGGTGATGGCGGGAGTCATTCTCGTCATCATGGGGCTCACCGGCATGGGTACAGCGGTGAAGTTCATTCCGCGGCCGATCGTTATCGGGTTCACGAACGGCATTGCCATTCTGATCGCCAGCACGCAGGTGAAAGATTTCTTCGGCCTCAACCTGGAGAAAGTTCCCGGTGTGTTCTGGGCGCGCATGCAAGCGCTGGCGCAGAATTTTCATACCATTTCGCCCGAAGCCACGGCGCTTGCCGCCGGCACCATCGTCATCATCATTGCTTGCCGTGCAGTTTCAAACCGGATCCCCGGTGCGATTGTGGCCCTGGTGCTGGGCACCTTAGCGGTATGGATTTTCAAACTGCCGGTCGCAACCATCGGCTCGCGGTTCAACGGAATCCCGAGCGGGTTGCCGCATTTCCACGTTCCTGTGTTTCGCACCGACTTGATTCACGGACTTCTGGGGCCGGCATTAACGGTTGCCATGCTCGGCGCGATCGAGTCGCTGATGTCGGCGGTAGTGTCGGACCGGATGAGCAACAGCAACGATAGAAACGACCGGCATAATCCGAACGTTGAACTGGTTGCGCAGGGCATCGCCAACGTCGTTTCGCCAATGTTTGGCGGTCTGCCCGCAACCGGCGCCATCGCCCGCACTGCGACCAACATTCGTTCGGGAGCAAAAACGCCGGTAGCGGGCATGATTCACGCGCTCACGCTGCTGGCGATTCTGCTGTTTGCTTCGAAGCTGGTGAGTTTCGTGCCCATGGCGGTGCTGGCCGGAATCCTGATGGTGGTGAGCTACAACATGGGTGAGTGGCGCGAGATTCCGTCGCTGCTCAAGCTCACGAAAACCGACATCAGCGTATGGCTGGTCACGATCGCGCTGACGGTCTTCGCCGATCTGACGGTTGCAGTACAGGCTGGCATGATCCTCGCGGCGTTGCTTTTCATCAGCCGCGTGGCCGCCACCACCACCGTTTCGCAGGTGACCGACGACTACGTTGAAGATGGACGCGTGCACATTCTGCAGGATAAAGACATCCCGTATTACGCGACCATCTTTCGCATTCACGGGCCGTTTCTGTTCGGCGCGACCGACAAGATTGACGTGGTCACCGAGAATCTTCACAAGCTTCCGCCGGTCGTGATTCTGCGGCTGCGCAACATGACAGCGCTCGATGCCACGGGACTCTTCGCGCTGGAAGAGGTCGCGCGGACATTAAAAGCCAGCGGTCGCGAGTTGATTCTTTGCGGCGCCCGGGAACAGCCCTTGCGGCTGATCCAGCAGACGGAGTTTGAGGAGTTGGTCGGTCCCGAGAACATTTGCGACAACGTGCAGGAAGCCCTGGGCCGGGCGGAAGAGGCCTTCGAAAGGCTGCAACCGGTGGGGAAGGCGACGACAGCAAGATAGGCCCGCCAACCGGATTGAGAGCTTTCCCCTGTGTTTCCTTGTGTTCCTCTGTGTACCCTGTGGTGAAGATTTTTGCCGCGAACTTCCGGGCACCAAGCTAGTGCATCGCGACCGCATTCGTAAGGTTCGCATTCAGGTACCGGCTCATCGCCAAATCGACAATTGCGCCGATCATCTCCGTGTAGGAGAGCCCGTGCGCCTTCGCGGCCATGGCAAATTCCTGCCGGCTTGCCAGCCACGGATTCGGATTGGCTTCGATGACGTAGACATCGCCATTCGGAGCGAGTCGCATGTCGATGCGTCCATAGTCGCGCAGCTTCAGCGCCCGGTAGGCGGCCAGCGCCGTGTCAGACAAGCGCTTAATCGTATCTTCGTCAAGATTTTCCGCGATGGATGACTTGGTTAGCTTGTAGGCTTCGGTATTCTTCTCAAACTTCACGTCGTAGCTGGCGATTTTCGGCATGCCTTCGGGCAAGCGTGACAGATCGAGCTCGACAAGCGGCAAAACCTGCGCCCGTTCGTAGCTGCCCAAAATTCCGGCGTAAATTTCGCGGCCCTCGATATATTCCTCAATCAGGGCCGGCGAATCGAATTCATCCTGGATGTACTCAACCCGCTCCATCATCTCTTTGACATTTTTCACGACTGCGCCAGCGTCGATGCCGATCGATCCATCCTCCCACGACGGTTTCACGATGAGCGGAAAAGAAATGTCGTGCGCATGTTCAATGCGTCCACGGTAGGAAGTGGCGAAGAACGGAGTCTTGATGCCGTGAAACGCGAAGATCTTCTTGGCGATCGCTTTGTCCTGGGACATGAAAATGGAATGCGGACCGGCTCCCGTGTAGCGCAGTCCCAGCAGGTCGACATAGGCGACCACGTTCATTTCCTTGGTATCGTCGCCGTCGAAGGATTCGGTCAGGTTGAAAATGAGATCGGCATCGCAACGCGAGAGTGAGTGCAGCGACTGCGGCCTCCCATCCAGCTCGAAGTATGAAGGCTCGTGCCCGAGCTTCTGTAATGCGTCGAAGATCTCCTCGCGGTCGGTCTTTGCTTTTTTCTTGACCTTCTTCGCTTTCTTGCGAGGCTTGCGCGATGGCGCTTCCGCTTCGTCTTTTTCTTCTTTCGCTGCAGCCGCGACCGGATCTTCATTCCACAAGTCGTAGAGCAGCGCGATTTTCAGTTTTGCTCCGATCATAATGTCTCCTCGGTGCAGGTCTTAGGTGTCAGGTGCCAGGTGTCAGGAAAATCTGGACGTCTGCTCGGTCCCCGGTTTTCCTGAGACCTGACACCGAATACCTGAGACTCTGTTCTACGGCTGAATAAATTTTCCTTTCGTCACATAAGTCATTACCAGCGCCGTTGCATACGCCGTGACTTCGGCCAGATGCTCCGCGCTGCGCGTTTTGTCGGCGCGCAAGTCGAGTTCACCGGCGCGCTTTTCAATCGTGTCCATCAAAGTCTTGATCAGCGGACGCTGCGCGCCCGTCCATTGCGCAACTTTATCGATCACCGCCTTGCGATGCTGATGCAGAAATTCGTGCGCTGGCAGCGCCGTCTTCCGCCGCTTCGAGACGGGAAAGATGTCGCGCAAATCCGTGTCCGGCGTAAGCTCGGTGACCGCGACTTCTTCGCGCGCCGATTGCTGGAGGTGGTAAAACTCCGCCACTGTACTTTCCATATCGTCGACCGTGATGTCGGTCTGCCCGCGCCGCCGTGGAGGGTCGCTCTTCCCCAACTTGCGCGCCAGCCGGTTCAGATATTGCAACTTCGCCATCGCGCCCCAGCCGCGATACCGCTTCCGCCAATTCGAGCGCGGCGTCAGCCAAACCGCAAACGTCTCGGCAAAATCTTCATCCGGATGCTTCTGCGCATACCAGCCAGGCAAATGCCGCACATAATCGCGCGAGAACGGCGCGGGCCGGTAGTTGTCGCGATACGGACGGCGGAACGGCCCAAAGGTCTTTTTCCACTCCAGTGAATTGTGCAGCTTGTACGCATAAGTGAACGCGTGTCCAGCTTCATGGCGCAAATACATCATGATTTCTCGAGCGTCCTCCAGATCATGCGTCTCTTTCTCCAGTTGCGCCAAAGCCGCATTCGCCAGGTAAAACGGAATCCCGATAATCGGCTCGCCTGACGGACATCCCCACTCATCCGTCAAGTAAACAGCCGGACGAAACTTAGTCAGCCCCTTCGCTTCCAGTTCGCGATAAAGCTGTTCGACAAAGCGTTCGACCGGCGACCCGGCAAGCGTAAGCCCCAGCTCGCGAATCGGCCGACTCAGAAGTTCGTCGTACGCTGCTGCGTGGTACGCGGGTTCAGGTTTTGCGTTTACGATGTCGTGCACAAACGCTCGCTCACGAATAGTCTGCAACCGCGCGGGCACACACGGGGAGGGGCAGTATCACTAAGGTTAACAATAATGGAAAGCGGGATATTTGGGGAGTGACTGCGGTAATGCGGACGAGGCCGGAGGAAATTCGAGCATGGGGGTGTCGATAGTCAGAGACCTACGCACGAAGTATCACGAAAGTTTAGGCTCCCTACGCCCTCCCAGAACTCTGTCTGGGTTAGGTCCCAGCGGTAAACTAGTAGCGGAGCAAAGATATGCCGAAGAAAGCGAACGCAGAAGTGGTTTCGCCGCTGCGCTTTGAATCTCTAGGGAAGCGTGAATCGAGATCGTTCCCTTTCAGCAATGCCGTCGAATTGCTTGATGAAAGGGGATTCGTGGAGGCTTCGACAGCCATAGAAGATCTAAGTAAGTTGCCAATGGAGAAGATCGAGGGAATCGCCTCCGATCTGTTCGATTTCCTTGTGCAGCAACGGTCCACCTGGTACCGAGAAAGAGAAGAGGCTTCTCTCATGACACCATTCAGTTCGCTCGCGAGCGGTTCTTTGCGGGGGGACTCTGGATGCATGCGGGAAGAGTGCAGGTCAGCCAAATTAGGTGTCGTGGGGCGATACGCAGCGATGTATGCCGACCATGTCTTCCTACCGGTCCCCTTGACTCCTCCTTCATCTGGCACTGGTTCTGAGGAGTTACGACAGAATCTCGTTCGAACGGTGTACTCGATTTTAGACCTTCGACCACTCGTGGAGCGGAACTTGGTCAGGCCCGTCCCGCCGATCATGCACTATTGCAGGGAGTGTGCTAGACGTGAATTCGAAAAATATGGCGGGGGAATGGAGACTGCGAAGCTTCAGGCCTCGAAGCACCTCAAGGAGTTCGAGTTTGTATTCCGTCAATTCAGCGATGAGCCCGAGCTTTTGGCTCTTGAAATGCGTGGGCCAGCTGACTATTTAGAGCACGGCGCTATGATCAGGGTGTTTCCGCGTCGACCAAGTTGGCTACCTCTTTCATTGAAGGCGAACGAGCCCTACAAGGTTCCAACGGCAACAGTGCAGCGTGCCGGCTTAGTGGATCAAATCTTCAGTCGAATTGCGGCAGATGTGTTCTTCCATCAAGGATTCCAAACCAACTTCAATGCCACTTATTTGACCGACCTACCGGGGGAAGCGGAATTCTTGAGAGTTCTCAGCACTTGTGACGAGCTTGCAGTGAGGACGGCTGCGATCTGTGCGCAGCTATCACACGAATTGCCGTTGCTAACAGATATTCCAGTACGAACAGTTCTCAAAATCCGCGATGAAAATCCCGAGTCCTTCGAGGCTTACCGGTCAACGCTCAGAAAGCTGGTTCGAGAGCATGTAGGAAGTAACCGCACCACGACCGAAAAAGAAGCAAAGGAGATCTACCTAGACGTCCTGGAGCCGATTTTGTCCCAGCTGCGTGCGGAAGCCCAAAGGCAACATTCCCGTTGGCTAAGGAAATCTATCGGAACCGCGGCTCTTGCAATAGGCATCGTCTCCCTTGGAGCGACTGGAGTGCTTCAATCACAACAGATCCTCTCGCTGCTAGGAGGCGCCACGGTCAAGGGCTTGGTCGACCAACTCGCGGAGGCTGGCACGGAGCCCGTCACGAGTAGCAATTTGTACTTTCTTTTACGCCTAGAACAAGAGGGCCACAGACGACGCGGCAGCCGCAATTAGGTAGCAGCTCATTTAGGTTTCTTGCCAGGGCCAATGTCGGCTCTACTGAATCAGTGTCCCATTCCCATTCGGCTCTTCCGGCGGAATCACCACCGCTGCCACACCCGGTCTCCCGATTCGACGTTCAGTAATCTTAAGACACATTCCCGCCCGGCCAGCCGCCTGCGAACGGAGCGAATTAGTCTAGCCGCTGGCCGAGGCTGAGTGCAGACGCAGGGGCAGCACCGATGCGTAGTTATGGAAATCCCGGTCGGTTGTGAGAATGCTCCAGCCGCGGCGGTGGGCGGCGGCGCAGATCAGGAAATCGATGGCCGATCCGGCGATGCCGTGGGTGCGGCAGCGGTTGTTCATGTGGGCGGCTTCTTCGTAGTCCTCCGCCTCAAGCGGGTACTCAGGGAAGGCCCGCAGGTAGTCGCGCAGTTTGCGAACCTGGGCTTCCTCGCGAATGCCGGAAAGCAGTTCTTGGCGAACCGGCCCCAGCAACTGCACGCGTCCCTCGCGAACCAGTTCGGCTAGTGTTTCGGTGAGCTGTCCCTCCCGAGGGTTGAGGTCTTCCGGCTTCCGCCGCAGGGCCAGCGACCAGACGGGTGTATCCACCAGCACCATCATGGACGGAGACGCGAACTCTTTCTGGGGGCCTGATCCGTGTTCCGCCGGCGTTCGCTCTTGTAGTCGTAGGCGGGGTCAACCGGAAAAGTACCGAAGGCTTCCAGGATGCGCATCTGCTGGCGCTTGCGGACGTATTCCTCCAGAGCGGCAGTGACCGCTTCCTTCTTAGACTTGTGACTGCCGGCGCGGCGCGCGTCCTCGATGAGCCGGTCGTCTAATGCAAGGTTTGTTGGCATGTGTATATTCTTACACATCGCAGTGTGTAAGGAAAGCGTAAATATCGCCAACTGAAATGAAAAGCCAAAGCTGAGAAGTTACCGGAGGAACAGTAAGCACTTTACTGAATCAGTGTCCCATTCCCATTCGGCTCTTCCGGAGGAATCACCACCGCCGCCGCGACCCGGTCTCCCGGTTCGACGTGTATCAACCGCACGCCCTGCGCCGACCGTCCCGATTCGCGGATGAACTTCGATTCGATGCGGATGATCTTGCCGTACTGCGAGATCAGCATCACCTCGGATTTCTCACTCACCTGCGAGATGCCGACGACTTTGCCATTGCGCTCCGTCGTCTTGACATTGATCACGCCTTTGCCACCGCGATTGGTTAGCCGATACTCGTCGGCTGGAGTGCGCTTGCCGTATCCGTTCTCGGTGACGGATAGAATGAGCGAGCCTTTTTCCGGGACGAGGTCGGCGACCTCGGGAGCGACATCGCCTTCTTTCGCCACCGCTTTCGCCTCGGGCTTGATCGTGGTGGCCATGCCGACGATGTAGTCTTTTTCGCCGAGATTCATGCCGCGAACGCCGGTAGCGTTACGTCCCATGGGGCGCACGTCGTTCTCGTCGAAGCGAATCGCTTGTCCGTCATGCGAAGCGAGGAAGACGATCTGATTGCCGTCCGTCAGCGACGCCGCGACTAGTTCGTCGCCCTGTTCGATATTGATGGCGATAATGCCGCGCTGCATCACGTGCGAGAAGTCTTTCACCGCAGTCTTTTTCACCGTGCCGTTATGCGTGGCAAAAAAGACGTACCTGTTTTCTTCTTCCAGATCACGCACCGCGAGCATAGTGCGCACCGTTTCGCCCGGTTGCAAGCCCACCAGGTTGCCGACGTGCTTCCCTTTGCCGGCAGCGGCGATGTCAGGGATCTCATACACCTTCAGCCAGTACACGCGTCCGGTGTTGGTGAAAATCAGAATGTAAGCGTGAGTCGAGGCGATGAACAGATGCTCGACGAAATCCTCATCGCGCGTCTTCATGCCGGTGCGCCCAGTGCCGCCGCGCCGCTGCATCCGGTACGTCGAAATCGGCGTGCGCTTCATGTAGCCAGAATGGCTGACTGTGACCGCAACCTGCTCGTCGGCGATCAAGTCCTCCAGCATGATTTCCGCAGCTTCGTCCTCGATGACCGTGCGCCGCGCGTCGCCGTATAGCTTCTTAACTTCTTCCAGTTCCTTGATGATGACGCCGCGCAGCTTCTTCTCGGAAGCAAGAATCGATTCGAATTCGCCAATTGCCTCGCGCACCGACTTCAGTTCGTTAGAGATTTCATCGATCGAGAGCTTGGTCAGCCTGTGCAGTTGCAGTTCGAGGATGGCGTCGGCCTGCTTCGAAGTGAACGGCTTCTCGGCGTCAAGCTTCGGAGCGCGTCCAGTGGTATTGATGTCAATCTTCTTGCCGCCAAAGTAAGCAACCAAATTCTCGCGAGCGTCGGCTCGGTTCGCGCTGCCGCGAATGATCACGATTACATTGTCAATGTGATCGAGCGCGGTCAGGTAGCCTTCCAGAATGTGCTCGCGATCTCGCGCTTTGTTGAGCAGATACAATGTGCGGCGGCGCACCACATCGACGCGATGGTCGATGAAGTGTTTGATTGCCTGGATCAGCCCCATTTCCTTCGGCTGGGCGTTGACCACCGCCAGCAGAATCATGCTGAAGCCTTCCTGCATTGACGTGTGCTTGTAGAGCTGGTTCAGTACAATCTGCGGTTCGGCGCCGCGCTTGAGCTCGATCACGATGCGCATGCCGTCGCGATCGCTTTCATCGCGCATGTCGGAGATGTCGTCGATGGTCTTGTTGTTGACCAGGTCGGCGATGCGCTCAATGAGCCGAGCCTTGTTCACCTGATAAGGAATCTCGGTGACGATGATCGCCTGCTTGTCCTTGTTGATGTTCTCGATGGCGGCGCGCGCGCGCATCATGAATCGCCCACGGCCCGTTCGGTAAGCCTCAAAAATTCCGGCGCGGCCGTGAATAATGCCCGCCGTAGGAAAGTCGGGCCCCTGCACAAATTTCAGAATTTCCGGCAACTGCGCCGCGGGATTATTCACTAGCGTAATCGTTGCGTCGACAATCTCAGTCAGATTGTGCGGCGGAATCTTGGTAGCCATGCCAACCGCAATTCCGTCAGATCCGTTGACCAACAAGTTCGGATAACGCGCCGGCAGCACCGCGGGCTGCGTCTCCGTGCCGTCATAATTCGGATAAAAATCGACTGCTTCTTTATCGAGATCTTCAAGCAGCGCGGTAGAAACACGCGTCAAACGAGCTTCGGTGTATCGATCCGCCGCCGGAGGGTCTCCATCAACCGACCCAAAGTTGCCCTGCCCATCGACCAGCGGCGCGCGCATGGCAAATGGCTGCGCCAACCGCACCAACGCGTCATACACCGCAAGATTTCCGTGCGGATGGTACTTGCCCATCACTTCGCCGACGATGCGGGCGCACTTGCGCGTGGCCCGCCCGGGAGCGAGGCCCATCTGCTGCATCGTGTAAAGAATCCGGCGATGCACCGGCTTCAATCCGTCGCGAACGTCCGGCAAGGCGCGGCCGATAATCACCGACAACGAATAGTCGAGATACGACCGCTTCATCTCTTCTTCAATATTGACGGGCTGCATGTTGAGGGCGCCCGGAGATTGTCCGTCGCCTCCAGGAGGAGGAGTGAGTGGGAGCTCAGGATTCTGATCGTCAGCCATGAAAGTCAGTTCTCGGTTCTCAGTAGTCAGTTCTCAGTAAGAGCCCGCATGAGCTCAGTGTGGGGACGGGCGCCTCGCCTGTCCAAGCGGAGCGAAGCTCCGCCCGCACTGTCCCACCACAAATCCCGCTAAGTTCTTGCATCTACAGGTGCTTATGTGGCAGGATTTACCCAAGAATTATACCACGTTCGGGGCCATCCCAGGGCAGGCCGACCGTTGGCTTTTCAGG
>WNFR01012578.1_pt1 | contig 10261 bp, 13 predicted proteins | sample 5400221 | NCBI WGS metagenome assembly WNFR01 (sample SAMN13153357, study PRJNA577476) | soil metagenome | isolation source: 40 cm soil under Madrone tree | place: USA:California | collected 2016-06-14 | reverse complement strand
GGGCCAGCAGACGGCACGCCGGGGGGAATGATATAGGTGTAGGGGGGAGCATAGGCGGCTCCACGGATGGCAGTCGCGTCCACCGCAGAGCTAGCACGCGGAAGCGGGACATCGTGTAGGTGCAGTGTCGTATCCGACCCATCGAGATCTCGTGCTTGATTGACTGTTGGTGTGAAAGTGAAAGAGTCATGGGAGACATAGGGGCCGACATTGACATTCTGGTCGGCATCTCGGGGAAACCGGGAATTGAATACGAAAAAGGAATCCTGGTAAGGTTGCGTCACGGAATGTTGGGGGCCGTCTTCCAAATGTGTCTCTCCGAAGTTTGGCCGTAAGATGTCGTGGTGATGGCCCGACAACAATTGTTGGGGCGGTACTGAAGACCGGAGATGTGAGGGGTGTTGTGATTGTGCGCGGCTGGTGGAAGCGGAAGTAAAGTCCATTGTAGGTCGGGGGGTTATTTTTCTGTCTTACAAAGGAGATGCACCCGGGCATTTATGTGAAATGCCAAGCGACCGAGCGACGAATGCTGAACAGTACGCGTCGGATGTCTGCTGTTAGCAGCGTGTTGAAAGAAAGGAGAGGGGTGTCTACACCATCGAAGTTTCGGTCATAGGACGACATTGTTCTTTGCCGATGAGCAGACCTAGAACCTAGGACTAGTGAGCGGGACGTAACCTACCGAAGCAATTGGAGGGGAGGTTGTACGGACATGCCGCATGCTGGGTCCCTTGCTGAGCAACGAGTCGTGACCTGCTTCCTGTGGTGTGGCCGCGGCGAGGTTTGTCCAGATCAGGAGGCAGCAAAGTCGAAATATCTTTCCAAGGACGTGGATGAGGACAGCCAGGGTCATGTCGAAACCGAAACAATAAAATCGTCGTGTCTCTGCAACGCAAGGCGGCCCCAAATTAATGAAATATCCTCGTTCCCAAGTCCTAAAAACAGTATATCTTTCACGACTGTTAGGACGCCTTGAGCGTAAATGACACGGAGATGGGCGAACTTCTACTGACCCAGGTCACAGTATGATGGGCATTATCGTCGATCATCGATTGCGCTTTTTACTACGAATCAATCACGTGTCGACAATCCCCCGGGATTGGGACAGCCAACGAGAGAGCCAATGATGGTTACAATCACCAACTATGAATTAATAGCACGTCCACCGCGTGTTTTGGGGCAAACTCCACGTAGTCAGCAGCCCTCACGTTTGCAAAGAACGCGGTTTGTACACGAATGAGATCATGGGCTACGAACACAAATGGTCTGCATGGCTGCGAGTCATTGACTGTTTTTCATGAAGAGTCTTGTTCCGTGCTCCTGTTTGGATGCACAGACTTTTTGGACTCCAAGACCGTAGGCGTGGGTTGAAATGCAGTCATGGCTGTGTGCTCGTAAATACGCAAAGCGGCGTTCAGAACCGCATGCTCTTTACAACCGTCGAGATACCAGATCGTTCTCCACCATACCAGGTGGAGTCGCCTAGGCCGGGCTTGAACACGGGTTTCTGTGACGCAAGCACCTTGTTCGCCTTTGCAAACTTCTCACGCTTCTTTACCCTTGGATTGCGTACGCTCTTTGACCTCCGAGGTGTCAACCCCCGGTTCTTGAGGATAGCGCGTGTCAGAGAGCGTGGCCCATCCGCACTGTTATCATCAAATTCGACCCTGCATGAGCACACTCAAATCAGGAGGTGCTGTGGAGACATAGAACACAGCGACAACGCACATTGTCTCAGCTTTGGCAGTCTCGTACGCCATCTTCTTGCCCTCCTTCTTCTCTCGCTTTTGCTTCTGCCTCTGCACTCTCTTCGTCACTGTTCCCAACCGCTTCGAGCGCTGCACGTGCCTCCGACTTTGGTTGGGCGTCGTCGAGGTCGTCCCCCCCTTGTCCACGCTTCCCAGCATGCGCCTCCCGTTGCGCACGTGCCTCCTTCTCTTTTCGGCGTTCGCGGTATGGAACATCGTCATCACCCCCCAGAGCAGTTCGTGCACCTTGCCTCCGTGCACTAGCACTCTCGATTTTGGACGTGTGGAACCTCAGCGTGTGTCTGCGTGCCTTTTTGTCTGCCGCGTCAGCACCACCTAACACCGTAGCGTCACCGAATACATCTTCTCCCATGCGTGTAGGCCTGCGAGGCTTAGATGGCACGTAGGTCGGCTCCTCGAGATCGAAGACCGGGGCTGGTTTCGTAGAAGTCGAGGTTTTTCGCTTCTTTTTGGGTGGTCCTTTGACGGGCGATGACAGGGAGGTGGGCTTGCCCGTCCCACTGACAGCCGTCGCGGCCTGTTCTGCTTCTTGTTGAAGTTCCGCTAGGTCATCGACTACGAGCTGAGAGTCCTCCACCTCTTCCTCTTCAAGTGAAGGATTCTCGTCCTCAGATTCAGCGATATCAGAGCCACTGTCCGAGAGATGGAAGTCTAGTTCTTCTAATGAGGCAAGCGCCTGCTTGAGCTGAAGAAGACGCGAGAAGATTGGGTGAGAGCGGAGAAGTTCGGGGTGCTGTGAGTAATGTTTGCTTGCTCGAAGGTAGAGATAAAAGGCAAGTGTCGTAGCATACGTGAGAAGTGCCTCTACACAGCACGCATAAGCTATTTGAACCGCATTTTGAGAGATGGGGAAGCGTACGATTGTACAGATGAACCATCGCTAAGACTTGGGAGTGTGGCTCCTTAGACGAAACCCTGCGTACGCTAAATCAAAGTACGAGGGCGAAGGTCAAGCTTTCTACGCACTCTTTGATTTTCTCCTGAGTACGAACGACCTTGGAGGCTATGTCCTCCCAGTCGTACGCTAAGGCAAGAGTCTCCGGATTGGTCCTTTCTAAGTGTCTAAGGGCGGCATTCTTGTCGAGTGATGTGGGCCGCGTCGATACGGCCGGCGCAGGTTCGAGCAATGGGCTAAGTACCTCAATCAGTAAGACAGACCGATAAAGAGGGAGACGTACTCTTCAACATCCTCTGCGTCTTCACCAACGATGTCTGCTAGGCCGAAATCCTCATCCGCCATCGCATCGCGTGTCTTAGCTTGGAGTCGCTTCGCTTCTTGTTCCTCTAGTTCGTTCGCCTCTTCGTCATCCGAATCGAGCTCGGCCGCATTAGAGGAGTAATAGGCGGACTTTTTACGACCCCAGCTTTCCTCCTCATCTTCCTCGTCCTCCTCATCGTCGGACTCTGGCGGCGGTTTGGCTTTTGCCTTGCCCTTTCTGCTTGCGCGTACCTCGGGCTGCGGCTGGTCCTCTTCTTCATCTTGACCTTCCTCGTCATATATGTCTTCCGCGTCATCATCGCTATCAGACGACTGGATGCCATTCAACGCGAACACTTCTTCCTCCCCGTCATCGTCATCCGCCCCGACTTCTTCACCTTCCAGGAGAATACGGTCTTTAGACGCATGAACTAAGTGAGAGCAGAGACGTCTTGAATGAAATCATTTTTTCAAAAGAGAAGAATGCGCACACTCGTCTTCCTCATCCATAGGGATATCTACCGACGTGTTCCACCGCCTCATTCTCGCATCTTTCTTATCGACTGGACGCGGGCCAGTCCTTGCATCCTTAGACTTTGATCTCCTTCGGACCATGGCGAATGAAAAGGAAAAGGCCGTACACACACCAATTGGCGTTATCCCAAAAGTTATTAAACATAAAATTACATAATCATGGATACCCTTTTCTCGACAGTTTGTGAGAAAAAGGGGCGTGTCGCGATCATGTGATAGCATATCCTCGTCACCTGATTCGATGCTACCACTTTGCTTTTCGGGCAGCAAAACGTGCAGCAAGTGTACCACGACCTTTGGCAGCGCGTGACTTCTGCAGCTCATTAAACTTACGTTTGGCATAATGTCGTGCTTCCGCATCGTCGACCAGTTCGTCGACCAGTGTGCGTTTGCGTGCCGACCGAGGTAAGTTATCCGCGCTTGGTCCACCAAACGGTGTGCTTGTGGGAATGACCGTGCCAATCTGTTGAATGTTTATTGAGCGAGGAAATATAAAGGAGGGCTAATGGTTCACACCGCAAAATGCTTTGGGAGGCCCTTAATGCCGCGCCCTTCGCCAGGATCCTTACGGTAAAACCGCTTTGGATCGAGTTGATTGCGAAGACGCAGCGCCTCATATTCTTTGTACAAACGAGGTAGATCTGCCTCTGCGGGTGTAGGGAGGTCGAACCATTTTGGCCCTGCCGTTTTCTCTTTTAGCTTATAAAAGAGAAAATCAATTTCTCGACCCTTGATCGGGTATGAAGTCGCGCACCGCTTTTTTCTCATTCTTGGTTAAAGGCTTGCCAGATTTTGTGAGCTCTGCGGGTGGAACTGGAGGCGCTGGTACAGAGCGCGACGACGACGCCTCCATTACACGCTCGGCATCCAGATCCCGGATGGCTGATGGCGCGTCATATGGTGACTCGCCAAATGTAATATAGGGTGGTGGTAGAGTGCCAGGGTCCAGTGCGGGTAGATCTCTAAAGTAGGATGTTAAAATGCAGCGGGTAAGCATAAAGCTCAAAGAAATCGCACTGCAATTCGGACTCCAAATCGTTAAGTGCGATGACATCCTCTTCCAAGGTATCTCCATTCTGCGTGGGGGTATTCTTGGCCGTCTTTGCGGCAATGCTTGCCCGCGCCTTTTCAAGGAGAGAGTCGAGATACTCTTGGGATACCTCGTCCTCGTCTTCTGAGCTGTCTGCACCCTGTTCTGATTCTGATTCTGACTCCGAAGACGAGGAAAGGGAGGACGTGGAGGAACCAGAGGACGACCCCGAGGGGAGATCGGGAGACTCGGTGCGGTCTGGTGAGTCTGAAGAGTGCAATTTGCCTTTTCCTTTTTGTAACCCTGAGAGCTCCATCTCGAGTGCTGCAAACGTCCGCTGGGACGAGGCGACAACCGATGAAGACGAGGGGACAACAATTTGCCTATTGACCCCGGTCCGGTGATTTCGCCCACCGGCCCGGGTCAACGTGTGCTTTCAACCTCGCTTCTAAGTTACTCCCACCGACTACCACTGACAATGCAGGCTACTTCCCGATCGTTCCGGACGGCGCTAACGCATTCACGAGCTACTGCACGTCCACTCCTTTATTTTCGCAATGCGCACACAGATAGCAGCACACCGCCCAACCCCAACGCAACTTCTACCAATTCCGGAAACACTCACTTCGGTTTTCGCACGGTTCCAGAAGAATCGAAAGAGAGTCTCGTGCGGGGCGTATTCGACTCAGTCGCGTCTAGCTATGACCTCATGAATGATGCTATGTCGCTTGGCGTGCATCGTCTCTGGAAGGACTCATTCATCTCCCTGGTTCGCCCTGGCTCTAGAGGACCCATACGCTGTATTGACGTCGCGGGTGGGACGGGGGACATCGCGTTGCGTGTACTCGACCATGTACGCGAGGCGTACGCTGACCGTGAAACACGCGTGGATGTGGTCGACATCAACGGAGAGATGCTCAAGGAGGGCCAAAAACGGTTCAAAAAGACCATGTACCACAACAGTGCGCCCGCTTTCCTCTGTTTGCCTCATTTCGGCTGACTCTATAAATTACTACAGCGCCACAGATCGCATTCATGGAAGCAAATGCCCAGGCACTGTCGGCCGAGACGTTCCCTGACAACACATATGACCTTTACACTATCGCATTTGGGATCCGGAACGTCACGTCGATCCAAGATGTCCTCCGCGAAGCATACCGCGTGCTCAAGCCGGGGGGGACGTTTGCCTGCCTTGAGTTCAACAAAGTCACGAACCCCGTGTTCGCACAGTACGTATTCCCTTCCGCCTCCGGTCTACCCATGATCACTTCCTGACCGACGGCGATGCAGGCTATATGATCAGTACTCATTCTCGGTGATCCCGTTATTGGGAACAATTCTCGCAGGCGACCGCGCGTCCTATCAATACCTCGTCGAATCCATTCGGCGCTTCCCGAGCCAGGGCGACTTTGCTCAGATGATCGCTGACGCAGGTTTCGCCGTCGGCGGAAACTTTGAAGGTGATGGTGGTGCATGGCGGGACTTGTGGGGCGGGATCGCGTGCATACATACAGGAGTGAAACTTTGAGTAAGCTTTATGTCGGAGTATGCCATATACGCTCAACAAATCCGTAAAAATAGACTAAGTGCTTTTGCGCACCGTTCTCGGAATTGACAACACAGCATGTTAGCATTAGGAAAACAGGCACGGGGTACACATAAAGAAAGACAACAAGAGTGAAACACGCAGGCTAAAATCAATCTATGTAGAAACTGAATTCCATGGGGACAAGGTTCAAATCTCGTTCGAGTCAGGCGTCTCCACGACGATTACAACCCTGGATCGGTTTGGTCCATGTCGTTCTTTGTGGATCGCCACTACTTCGGAATCAACCTGGTAGGCCAGGTTCTTCATCACTTGCTTGAGGATGTTCGAATGCATCCTCCAACTGTACGCAACGTCGTTGGGGGCCTGAAACGACCGTGAGCACAAGAAATGGTGAATTCAGGGAGTGGACGCACCACCGATTGTTGTTCGTTATGGTCCATATAGCCCAAACTTGCAGTGGCCGGATACCCCGCAGGGTCGTGACGAGGTGCAGCACCCCATGGGATCGATTGAAAGGCGGAGGACCCGCCTGCGGGGGTGCCCGCAAGGTATTGGTTTTGGTGGTGCGACATGGTGTGTGAAAGGGCGAGGTGGGGTGAAGCAGGATCATTTTGCATGCATACTTATATGTTGGGCAGGCAAGACGGTCATTCATTGCACGGAATCACGGCTACAACAGCAGAACCAGAATGGCAAATTTTTTCCATCTCTCCCATTCGCAAGCATCGCCGATCAGCGGATTCCGCCGGATGATTTGGTTATCGCCCTCAGTACAGGGATACGGACTCGGCTAGACATCACGGAGCGGCACCTCAGTGTCAATCCATATGTCAAACACAGTCGGACCGCGAGACAGTCGTTGTGCACTTTCATAGAAATTACGTACGATACGACGATGGGATCTATAACGTGCACATGACAGATCGGCATGACCAACCAGATAATTGCAGTAGGAAGCGACGATCAGTTGGGCGTATTCTGTCAGGTATGAGTATTTGCATCGTTCTTCAACTTACTCATTCGAGTCACAAGGACGTTTTGATGCAGAGAGTAAGACAGAAAATGAGATGGCCCAGTGAAGACTGTCGTGTCACGCATCCTCATTCGACCGAGTTTCATCCACCATGCCTGATGGAAAGCGTCTTGATCCGAAGGAGATATTACAACCTGAACCTCTTTGAGTCCTCATTTCATTTGGGACATCGCTTAGTATGCGAAGGTGGCACAGAAGTCTTACTGTAAGAGCCGTTGCTCAAAAGGTTGGCCACGGGTCATTGTCTCTTCTTGCCATATTACACGTACAGTTCCGTGCGCGTCGGTATACCCTGTATAACACAAGGTCCATCAAGAGGTCCATCTGGCGTACCGTGGCACTGGCCAGTGTCGGGGTAGTGTGCTGTACTGCCAGTGGATCAACTCGACTCTAGAGGGAAATTTGAGGTCAGATACGTAATAATTTATTGGTTGTGGGTGAACGAAAGTATGCGTGTCGCGGGTTTGTACTTTGTACTTACTTTGTACTGTATGCGGGAATGCAGGCCGGCGCGCTTGGATGTTCCAAATTGAGATATATGTGTATCTGTTCAAATTCTGTTCCCCTTGCCACAGTGGTATGTCTGCCCATGCCAGTGCACAGATCCACCCGTCTTTCTTCAAATTTCAAATGACTTTGGGCAGAGCTGAACATCACTGGACAACGAAATCGGTCGGGGAGACTGCCATGGCCCTGTGAGTGCATTATGATTTGGGTTCTGAGCGCTGAGCGCCGGGAAGTCGGGCGCCCACATGGGTTTGTGTCGCGACGGGAGATTCCGAAACATGACGACGAAGTTTCAACAAGTGGGATAGGACCGTTTAGTTTGACCCACGGGCCCACTGCACCAATCAACCCTCTGCAACTACTGAGAATCACCATGCAACTCACGCAGACCAACTTTGAAGGAGTCGTGTTTGATGCTAAACTCCCGAACTGGAGTGCGCGAAGACCTATTGACCAGAGAATAGGATAATTCCACCACTGGCACGCAGCATGGCCAACTTGAAGCCTGACCAAGGGGACCCTCTACGATTAACGTGCGGTACAGCCCTCGCACAACACACGTGAGTGTTACCTCCATTAAAGGCTCATAGTGAACAGGTCAACATCGGCTTAATATACACGAACAATATGTCAAGTCGATGTACTGGAGGATTACGACTATCCCTGATAGATGTCTGGATGACGTTCACACTATTCTCCACCCATCATACCGAGAATTATAGGGTCGCGCCCGCCTTGCCTTCCACGAAAACCACTTCAGAGACATGCAGATGTAGGCCAGAAGGTGAACGGCACCAAGTGCGACCACACATTGTTAAATTTCGGCGCCAATTTTTGGGAAACCAAGATACAGAACACAAGGTATGTGCCCGTCCATGAAACCCTGCTCTACGCTCTTCTCCAACTAAGCCCAGCAGTCTCCATACGTCTCGGCAGAATGAATGCGAGCGCCGAACATTCGCTTCATGGACACTGGCTGTTTCCAAACTCCCGGACAGGACTTGCCTTTGCAGGCACAACAAACCCTCCTTCCCTCCGCGACCCCCTTTTTAATTCCGCCCTGCGCCCTTGTTTTGATTTCACACTGCGTTCTCGTCCAGACACATTGCGATGCTGCGGCGTCCCCCCTCCCGCCATGCAATATTCTACACAAGAGGAGGCTCCCATGATGAAGTTCTCTCGCATCATATCCGCAAGTGCGCGGCCTGCCCTGCCTGCCTCCCCCCCGTGGCTCGCCTCTACGCTCACGCAGGATACCAGTCCCGTCAGAAAAAGGGGATTGCAACACCGTTCCTATCGGTAGGATCCTGGATCATTCAGCTTTGCAGTAACTTGAACGCAGTTATCAAGACATATCTAAGTACTTTATTGTTGTAGTGCGCGGCCAATGGGAGTCTGTGCCAAGGCACACGTCATTACACCTAAAGAAATCGAGACGACCGTCACGCGCTAGAATTAACGTAGACGCTAGGTTTTGACACGCCATGTGTGCTCGACAGAAGAATACGGCAGAGACGGTTGTTTCAGGTTTGCCTCAGATTTCCACACACGATTTCATGCGTGCACTCCCCAGAACGCAAAAAAAATGGAATCGCCGCTCGACCGAGACTGATTGAGAGGTGAATTGGGACGCGGGACGGGTAACAAGGGGCAAAAGGTCCTTTCGAGGGACTGTTGCTAGCTCTTCGTTACTCAATCCATCATTGGTTGATGGATGGAGTTGATGCATCAAATCGGCGCCATACATCAGGCCTCAGGCTGTTCAGACAACCTTGGTACTTACCTTACAGAGATTAATGTGCCTGTTGGACACACGGTGACTACGCACGTGTTGTCCTCATTCCGCCAAATGTCAATCGCCTGCGCTAAGCCCAAGCAAAGGGGAGTCCAACGGGGATGCATCATCTCTAACGGTCGACTCATCCATTTCAAGTTTACTCGCATCCCTGACGATAGGTTGAATCACACGTTGCATAGTGCTGTGGAGCTGCGACTATTAATGTGCAGCATCCGACTCTGCGGCTTTTACAGAAGACCAGCAACGTCCTGCACGAAAACAACGTCGAGTTGTCAGTACTACAGAAATTATCCGCATCAAATTTTGGACTTGAGTTCTTTCACATGAAGCCTTGAGGCCTCAGGCCATTGGCGTCTACGGGGACTGCAGATCGACCCCAGCCGTCTTGTACATTACGTCCTTACATACAAGTTGGCAAACAGGGTAACCCGAGCAGTTTGCAATTTGTCTTGCGTGTGTAACACTGGTACTATTGGAGTGGTGATGTTCGGCGGCGGGTACTGATCGAAGGACTGGTCTCCGACACGTGCTCTATTGCTTGACAGTTTGATGACCGTCCGAGTCGGACTAGGGGTGACCCCGTCTTCTCATTATCGGGCCTGGGTTCTTCGCTTAAACCTCCTGTGATACTGCAGAGTGATGGCCGCTGCTTATATGACCTGACTGACAATGGCGGTATTCACGGACATGATCATTCAAGGCTTGCGAGTGGAAAGACGCACCAAGGGCGATTCTCGCTACAACCATGCCACATCATAATCACGAGGTTCCTGTCGGTGGTAAGTTAACAAACATTGGCGTTACGCTGCGAACCAAACCACCATGTATTAGTAATTGAAGACG
>WNFR01024217.1_pt1 | contig 10263 bp, 9 predicted proteins | sample 5400221 | NCBI WGS metagenome assembly WNFR01 (sample SAMN13153357, study PRJNA577476) | soil metagenome | isolation source: 40 cm soil under Madrone tree | place: USA:California | collected 2016-06-14 | reverse complement strand
CCGAACCGCTCCGGCGCGCCGACCTCGCGGTGGTCCTCCGCGCGGATGCGCTCGGCCTCCTGCCAGCTCCAGAACAGCGCGGCCACGAAGGGCGCGAGCTCCACGTCCGGAGCGAACCGTCGGAACTCGGCGTGGAGGTGCCCGGCGGTGCTGCGGATCGTCTTGCCGTTGACCTGGACCTCGGGCAGCCGCTCGCGGTGGAAGAGCACCAGCGTGTCGAAGAGGTCGAAGAGCACCGCGCGGTACTTCACTCGAGTGGCTTCCGCTGGGCGAAGCCCTCGTCCATCCCGTGCCAGAACTCCACCGCGGCCTCGCCGTACTTCCAGCACAGGTTGACGACCCGGTCGCGGTGCTGGCCCGGCCCGCGCCCCGGGAAGTCGACCAGCCCGGTCTCGAGATCCTTGATCACCCCGCCCAGGGCCTGGATCTCCTGGATGACCTGGCGCACCTCGATGCCGAGGCCGTCCAGGCGCTCCGCGCGCGCCTTCCAGTCGCTGGCGTCGCTCCGCTCGCCGCCCGCCGCGGCTACCCGGGCGCGGTCCTCGCGCAGACGCTCCTGCAGAGCGACCGCCTGGCGGTACCGCTCCATGCCGGTGTCGAGCAGCTCGGTGAGCCGCGGGATCAGGCGATTGACCTCCTCCGGGGTGAACAGGCGCTCGCTCACGGAGCCTCCACGAACACCGCGTGCACTTCCTTGGGCCCGTGCACGCCGCGGGTGAGGGTCAGCTCGATGTCGGCGGTCCGCGAGGGCCCGGTGATGAAGTTGATCATCGCGCCGGACATGGTCCGGTCCGGATCGACGTGGAGATCCTCCAGCATCACTCCGACCTGCTCCAGGCTCTCGACCAGCCGGTCGCGCCCGAACACCGCCACGTGCACGTCGGGCAGGAGCGAGGTCGAGCGCGGCCGGCCCGCGCCCGAGAGCAGGATCAGGGTCCCGGTCTCGGCCAGCACGAAGTCGGCCCCGGTCACGCCGAGCTGCGCGCCCGCCGCGTCCGCGCGGTGCCGGAGGCGGCTCGCCTCGTCCTCCTGTCCGGCGCGGGCCGCGGCCACCGAGCAGCCGAGGGCGGTGAGCCGCGGCGCCGCGTCGAAGCCGAGCACCGCGGGATCCCACGTGACGAGGCTCCGCACGCCGTGCTCCCGCGCGATGGACCCGATCACCTCCGGGACCGCGTCCAGGTCCGGCGCGCGATGGAACACCCCGGCCACGCGCTCGAACTCCTGCCGGAAGCGCTCGAGGGCTTCCGGCCAGCGCTCGGCCAGCTCGCGCCGGATGGCCTCCGCCGCGGCCGCCGGGGCAGCGGGACGGGGCGCGGGGGAGGCTCCGAAGAGCCCCGGGGTCTTGGCGACCTCGCGGCGGATCCGCTCGAGGAACTCGGCGCGGGCGGCCATCTAGCGCAGCTCCTTCCACTGCTCGCGAAAGGTGCGGGCCGCCACCGGGGGCAGGTCCCGCGTGCGCGTCCAGCTCCCGAAGACGAGCGGCAGCCCGCGCAGCCGGCCCGCGCGGACGAACGGCCGCTGGAGCCACCGGCCCGCGCGCGCGGAGAAACGGAACGCGGCGGGCGAGAGGAGCAGGCGCCGGAAGGCCCGGAACACCATCCGCTCCGTCCACGGCGCGATCTTCTCCCGGTCGAGGTGCTCGCGCAGCTCGATCAGCATCCGCGGGATGTCGATGCGCACCGGGCAGACGTCCTTGCACGCGCCGCAGAGCGAGGAGGCGTGGGCCAGCTCGCGCACCGACTCGTTGCCCTTGAGCATCGCGGTGAGGAGGATGCCGATGGGTCCCGGGTACGTGTAGCCGTAGGCGTGGCCGCCGATCTGGCGGTACACCGGGCAGACGTTCAGGCAGGCCCCGCAGCGCAGGCAGTAGAGCGCCTCCCGCAGGGTCGAGGCGATCTGCCGCGCCCGTCCGTTGTCGAGGAGGATCAGGTGGAACTCCTCCGGCCCTTCCAGCTCGCCCGCCCGTCGCGGCCCCCGCACCAGCGTGGTGTAGGAGGAGAGCTTCTGCCCGGTCGCGCTCCGGGCCAGGATGGCGAGGAACACCACCAGGTCGCTCATCGACGGGATGACCTTCTCGATCCCCATCAGGGCCACGTGGATGCGGGGCAGCGAGGTCACCATGCGCCCGTTGCCCTCGTTGGTGACCAGCACCACCGTGCCGGTGTCCGCCACCGCGAAGTTGGCCCCGGTGATTCCCAGGTCGGCCTGGAGGAACTTCTCGCGCAGGACCCGGCGGGCCACCGCGGTCAGGACCTCGGGATCGGCCTCGAAGCGCCCGCCGAGCTCCCGCGAGAACAGCTCCGCCACCTGCCCCTTGGTCTTGTGGATCGCGGGGGCGATGATGTGCGACGGCTTCTCGTGGGCGAGCTGGATGATGTACTCGCCCAGGTCGGTCTCGACCGGAGTGATCCCGGCGTGCTCGAGAGCCTCGTTGAGATCGATCTCCTCGGTGGCCATCGACTTGGACTTCACCGCCATCCGCACCCCGCGATCGCGCGCGAGCCGCAGCACGATCTCTCGCGCCTCTTCTCCGGTGGCGGCCCAGTGCACCGTCCCGCCGAGCCGCTCCACGTTGTCCGCGAGCCGCTCCAGGTGGACGTCGAGGTGCTGCAGGGTGGCCTCCTTGATGGCCCGCGCCCGGTCCCGCAGCGCCTCGCCCGCCGGGAAGCCCGCGAAGGACTCCTTCCGCAGATCGATGAACTTGGTGGTGGCGATCGTGAGCGCTTCCTGGAGGAACGTGTCCTTGAGCGCCGCGCCCGCGCGCTCGGGGAACGGGGTCTGCAGGAGCCCTTCGCTCACCGCGAGACCTCGCCGGCCAGGACCTCGGCCAGGTGCACCGCCTTCACCGCCGAGCCCCGGCGCGTCAGCCCCCCGCCCATCTGCATGAGACAGCCCGCGTCGCAGGCCACGAGGCACCGCGCGCCGGTCGCCTCGACGTTGGCGAGCTTCCGATCGAGGATGGCGCTCGACACCTCGGGCAGTCGCACCGAGAACGAGCCCCCGAAGCCGCAGCACTGATCCGCGCCCGGCAGCTCGACCAGCTCCACGCCCGGCACCCCGCGCAGCAGGGCGCGCGGCGAGGCGGACTCGCCGAGGCCGCGCAGGAGGTGGCAGGAGTCGTGGTAGGTCACCTTGCCCTCGAAGGGCGAGTCGACGCGGCTCACCCCCAGCACCTCCACGAGGAACTGGGAGAGCTCGCGGGTGCGGCGGGCGAGCGACTCGGCGGCGGCCCGCAGGGCCGGATCGTGCTTGAGCAGGCCCGGGTACTCGGTCTTGACCATCCACGCACAGGAGCCCGACGGCACCACCACGTGCTCCGCGCGCTCGAAGAGCTTCACGGTCCGGGCCGCGACCAGCGCCGCGTCGTGATGATAGCCGGAGTTGAACAACGGCATGCCGCAGCAGGTCTGGCCCTCGGGGAACTCGACCTCGACGCCCAGGCCCCGGAGCAGCCGCACCATCGCCACGCCCACCTCGGGGAAGAACATGTCGCCCAGGCAGGTGATCATGAGCGCGGCGCGAACCGGGGCGGCCACGATGCTAGCTCGCGGGCCCGCGCTTGATGTGGGCCGGCGGCGGCGCCACGAGCACCAGCACCAGCAGGAGCGCGGAGCCGTCGTTGACCAGGCCGTGGCCCACGCCGGCCGGGGCCACCAGCGCGTCGCCCGCCTCGAGCCGCTCCTCCGAGTCGCCCACCGTGAACCGCCCGGTGCCCTCGATCACGTAGTAGATCTTGTCCTCGCCCTCGTGGCGGTGGGGCGACTGCGACTGGCCGGGCGCCACGCAGTAGAGGTCGAGCTGGGTGCGCGTGGTCCCGGACAGGCCGATCCTGGCCATCCGGTCGGTCGCGACCTTCACGTGGTCCCGTACCCGGATCTTCATCGCGCGATCTCCTTCTCCGCGAGGGCCCGCGCCAGCAGCGTCACCGGGTGCACGACCTCGATCTCGAGGCCCAGCGCGCGGCAGTGCTGGCGGATCTGCATCAGGCAGCCCGGGTTGCCCGCCGCCACCACGCGCGCGCCGGTCTCCCGGATGCGCGCCGCCTTCCGGCGGCCGAGCTCGCCCGCCATGTCGGGCTCGAGCAGGTTGTAGACGCCCGCGCTCCCGCAGCAGAGCTCGCCGTCGGGCAGGTCCACCAGGGTCAGCTCCGGGATGCGGCGCAGCAGGCTGCGGGGCTCGGCGCGTACGCGCTGCCCGTGGACCAGGTGGCAAGCGTCGTGATAGGTCACGGTCAGGGGAAGCGGGCGCAGCGGCAGGTCGGCGTCCACGAGCACCTCCGAGACGTCGCGCACGCGTGCCGCGTCCTCCGGCAGCCAGTGCCCGTACTCCTTGAGCGCCGAGCCGCAGCCCGCCGCGTTCACCACCACGACATCGACGTCGTCGAAGGCGGGCATCAGCCGCCGCGCCATCGCCCGGAAGTCGTCGATGCGCCCGGCGTGCAGGTGGAGCGCCCCGCAGCACTCCTGCTGCCGCGGCACCACCACCTCGTAGCCCGCCGCGGAGAGAAGCCGGACGGTGTCGGCGTTGACGTCCGGATAGAAGAAGCGCTGCGCGCAGCCCAGCAGGACACCGGCCCGGCCGCGCGCCCGGCCGCCGCGGGCCGGGATCACTTCCGGAAGCGGCGCGGCCGGCGCGGGCACCGGCGGCAGGAGCGCCTCCATCGCCCGGAGCTTCGCGAACGGCGCCAGCAGGCCGAGCCCGCGCACCAGCGCCTGCATGCCCGACCACTGGTACATGCGCAGCGCGTGGAGCATGGGGCCGAGGCGAGCCGGATGCGGAAAGACCTCGAGCAGGAAGCGCAAGGTCGCCGAGTCGCGCTGGGGCGCGGTGACCCCGCGCCGCTCGAGCTGCCCGCGCGTGGCCTCGAGCAGCTGGCCGAACGGCACGCCGGAGGGGCACGCGGTCTCGCACGCGCGACAGCCGAGACAGAGATCGAGATGCCGCGCCATGGTCGGGGTGAGCGCGATCCGATCCTCGGCGGCGGCGCGCATGAGGTAGACCCGGCCGCGGGGCGAGTCCATCTCCTCGCCCAGCACGCGATAGGTCGGACACTGCGGCAGGCAGATCCCGCAGTGGACGCACGCCCGCAGCCCGTCCATGGACGGGGCGTCCTGGGCGTCGAAGGCGCCGAGCCGGACCGGGGCGCCCTGGCTCACAAGCCTCCCACGAAGCGCCCCGGGCTCAGGCAATCCTGGGGGTCGAACTCGGTCTTTATCCGTTTCATGATCGTCAATATTCCTGGACTGATAGCACCCCAAGCATCACAGTCGCTCTTAAGCTCGGCCGGGGCCCGCTCGAGGACCAGGCTGCCTCCCTCGGCCTCGACCGCGGCCCGCAGGGGCCGCACGAGCTCGGCGCCCACGCGTCGTGGCTCCTGGCTCCCCCAGACCGCCATCTGTATCACGCCGTGTCCCGGCTGGGCCAGAAGCGCCGACTCCACTCCCAGGCGGCCGGCCGCGGCCTGTCCCTCCTCGACCCAGTCGAGCAGGCGCCGCGGCTCGCCGGCCAGGCGCAGTCGGATCGGGGCGTCGACGGCCGCGCCGAGCGCCGACCAGGCCAGGTCGGCGATACCCTCGGCGCGCCCGCCGTGACCGGACGCGAGCGCCTCGAGCGCCTGGCCCTGCTGCTCCACCGCCTCGGCCACGCTGCCGATCGAGAGCAGCAGCGCGATCGGGTCCGGGGTCAGCCCGGCCCGACGCAGGCCGGCGGCGTCCAGCAGGGCGGCCCGATCGAGCTGGAGTGGCGAATCCAGCAGGGCGGCCAGGAACGTGCGCGCGCCCGCGTAGGAGGGCAGACCCACCTGCCAGGAGCGGGTGGCCGGAGGCATCGGGTGCAGCCGGAGCGTCGCCTCCACGAGGATCGCGAGCGTGCCGAGCGAGCCGACCAGCAGCTTGGGCACGTCGTACCCGGTGACCGACTTCACCACCTTGGCGCCGCCCCAGGTGAGCGTGCCGTCGGCCTGGACGAAGCGCGCGCCCAGCAGCAGATCGCGTCCGGTGCCGTAGCGGAAGCGGAGCGCGCCGCTCGCGTGGGTGGCCAGGACGCCGCCCACGCTGCGCGCGTCGCCCCCCGGCGGATCGAGCGCCAGCATCTGACGGTGCGGAGCCAGGTGCGCGGCGAGGCCCGCGAGGGTGAGGCCGGTCTCGACCGTCGCCACCATGTCCTCGGGCACGTACTCGCGGACCGCGGCGAGCCGTCCCACCTCCAGCACGAGATCGAGCCGTCGCGGCGGGTTGCCCAGGCCCTGGCTGGTGCCGGCGCCGCGGGCGACGAGCGCGAGCCGCTCGCTCGAGCAGAGGGCCAGCACGCGGCTCACCTCTTCCGCCCCTCCGGGCCGGACCACCACCCCGGGCACCAGGCCGTCCACCGCGTAGCGCGCCCGCGCCACGGGATCGCGCAGCACGTGGTCAGCGCCGACCAGCTCGGCGAGCGCGTCGTGAAGGGCGGGCGTCGAGACCGCCACCGTCAGATCCAGGTGCCGGCGGGCAGCGGGCGCGCGGTGGGTCGGAACCCCTCGCCACACGCCGGGTGCGACGGCAGGAGCTTGCCCGGATTCATGATCGAGTCCGGATCGAAGGTGCGTCGCAGCCGGGCCATGAAGTTCAGGTCCGCCTCCGCGAACTGCAGCGGCAGGCTCTCGCACTTGTCGAGACCGACCCCGTGCTCGCCGGTCACACTGCCCCCGAGGCGCAGGCAGGCGTGAAGCAGATCCTCGTTGGCGTGCTTGGCGCGCTCGAGCTCGCCCGGGACCCGGTCGTCGTAGCAGATGAGCGGGTGGAGGTTGCCGTCCCCGGCGTGGAACACGTTGGCGATCACCACCCGGTGCCGCGCCCCGATGGCCTGTAGCTCGCGCATGATCTCCGGCAGCTTCGAGCGGGGGACCACCGCGTCCTGGAGCAGCCAGTTGGGGGTGAGACGCCCGAAGACGCCCGCCGCCTCCTTGCGGCCCTTCCAGAGGAGCGCACGCTCCGCCTCGCTCCGGGCCACCCGGATCTCCAGCGCCAGGTGCTCGCGGCAGATCGCCTCGATCGGCGCGGCCTGGGCCTCGATCTCCGCGACGGGGCCGTCCAGCTCGATCAGGAGCACCGCGCCCGCACCCTTGGGATAGCCGGCGTGGATGCCCTCCTCGATGGCGCGGATGACCACCTCGTCCAGCATCTCGAGCGCGGCCGGGATGATGCCGGCCCGGATGATCGCCGAGACCGTCTCGGAGGCGTCCTCGATCGTGGAGAACGAGGCCAGGATCGTCTTCACCGACTCCGGCAGGTGGGTGAGCCGGACGATCACCCCGGTGATCAGGCCGAGCGTGCCCTCGGCCCCGACCATGATCCCGGTGAGATCGTAGCCGGGGCGCTCGTGGGTCTTGCCCCCGAGCCGCACCAGCTCCCCCGCCCCGGTGACGACCTCGAGCCCGAGGATGTGGTTCACGGTGATCCCGTACTTGAGGCAGTGGGGTCCGCCCGCATTCGTGGACGCGTTCCCACCGATGGACGACACCATCTGGCTCGAGGGATCCGGGGCGAAGAAGTAGCCGCCCTCGCGGGTAGCCTGGCTCAGCCACAGGTTGATGAGCCCGGGCTCCACGGTCGCGCAGCGATTCGCGAAGTCGATCTCCACGATCCGGTTCATGCGGGTCATCGAGACCATCACCCCGCCCTCGGGGGCCATGGCCCCGCCGATCAGCCCGGTGCCCGATCCCCGCGGCACGACCGGCACCCGCTCGCGGCGGCAGAGGCGGACGATCTCGGCCACCTGCGCGGCCGACTCCGGCAGCACCACCGCCTCCGGCGCGCCCTTGTAGAACGTGTGCATATCGCACTCGTAGGTGAGGAGGCCTTCGCGGGAGACGATCAGCCCGGCCGCGCCGACGATGCGCTCGAGCTCGCGAAGAACCGGGGGAGGCAGGGGCATGGGTCGTCTCAGGTGGACAAAATACCACCGGCCCTCCCAGGGAGGGCCGGTGATCTACGGGCTGCCCGCCGGAGGCGGAGGCTCAGCCGATCTTCCAGGTGTCGCCCGACATGAGCAGCTTGGCGATGTCGCCGGGACCTCGCTCCGAGATCACCTTCTGCTCCTGCTGGATCAGGATCTCCTCGTAGGTCGACTCGCCCGCCTTGTTGGCGAGCACCCCGAGCGGGATCGGGTACTCGGGCGCCCACAGCTGCGCCAGCACCAGCGCGGTACCCCCGTCGGTCTCGTCGTGCACCCAGAGCGCGCTCTCCGCCACGTCGGCCACCTTCACGACCTTGGGCTTGACGCCTTCCAGCACGAGGCCGCGGCGGTCGTCGAGCGGGCCCCACACGAGCGGCTTGCCGTGCTGCAGGCGCAGCTCGTGGAGGACCTTCGATTCGCGGTCGTAGAGCACGCCCCACGCCATGTCGTTGTAGACGTTGCAGTTCTGCAGGATCTCGACGAAGGCGGCACCCTTGTGGGCCGCGGCGCGCTTCAGCGTCTCCTCCATGTGGGCGATGTTGCGGTCCACCGTCCGCGCCACGAAGGTGGCCCCCGCCGCGAGCGCGAACGCGCACGGGCTCACCGGGCGGTCCGCCGAGCCCACCGGGGTGGACTTGGTGATCTTGCCCAGCTCGCTGGTCGGCGAGTACTGGCCCTTGGTGAGGCCGTAGATCCGGTTGTTGAACAGGAGGATGGTCAGGTCCACGTTGCGCCGCAGCACGTGCAGGAGGTGGTTGCCGCCGATGCTGAGGCCGTCGCCGTCACCGGTGACGACGAAGATCTTGAGCTCGGGCCGCGCCAGCTTGAGACCGGTGGCGACCGCGGGAGCCCGGCCGTGGATGGTGTGGAATCCGTACGTGTTCATGTAGTACGGGAAGCGGCTCGAGCAGCCGATCCCGGAGATGAACACGATGTCCTCCCTCGGGATGCCGAGGTCGGGCATCATCTTCTGCACCGCGCTCAGGATCGCGTAGTCCCCGCAGCCGGGGCACCAGCGCACGTCCTGGTCGGACTCGAAATCCTTCTTGGTGTACTTCGGGGTCGCTCCGGGCGCTCCGGTTACGGGACTCACCGTGTGGCCTCCAGCAGTTGGTTGATGGCTTCGAAGATTTCCTGGCTCGCGAGCGGCAGGCCGCGCACGCGGTTGAAGCCCACCGCGTCGACCAGGTACTCCGCCCGGAGAATCCGCACGAGCTGCCCGCTGTTGATCTCCGGCACCAGCACCCGCCGGTACTGGCGGAGGATGTGCCCGAGGTCCGGGGGCAGCGGGTTGAGATACCGCAGGTGCACCGAGGCGACCGCCTTGCCCTCGGCCTGCGCCTCCTCGACGGCGGCGGTGATGGCCCCGTAGGTGCCGCCCCAGCCCACCACCAGCACCTCGCCGGTGGCCGGGCCGTTGATCGAGAGCGGCGGGATCTCCTGGCCCACCCGCCGCACCTTCTCGGCGCGGGTGCGGACCATGTGGTCGTGGTTGTCGGGGTCGTAGGAGATGTTGCCGGTCACGTCCTGCTTCTCGATGCCGCCGATGCGGTGCTCGAGCCCCGGCGTCCCCGGCCGCACCCAGGGTCGCGAGAGGGTGGCCGGGTCCCGCAGGTACGGGAAGAACCCCTCGGCCTCGGTACGGAAGGCGACCGAGATCTCGGGCAGCGTCTTGATGTCGGGGATCAGCCACGGCTCCGAGCCGTTGGCCAGGTAGCCGTCGGAGAGCACCATCACCGGCACCATGTACTTGATGGCGATCCGCACCGCCTCGTACGCGATGTAGAAGCAGTCCCCCGGAGTGGCCGGGGCGATCACCACCACCGGCGACTCGCTGTTGCGGCCGTACAGGGCCTGCATCAGGTCGGCCTGCTCGGTCTTGGTGGGCAGGCCGGTGCTCGGCCCGCCGCGCTGGATGTCGAAGATCACGAGCGGGAGCTCGGCGGTGACCGCGAGCCCGATGGCCTCCGCCTTCAGCGCGATGCCGGGTCCGCTCGACGCGGTCACCCCGATGCAGCCGCCGAACGAGGCCCCGATCGCCGCGGTGACCGCCGCGATCTCGTCCTCGGCCTGGAAGGTGCGCACCCGGAAGCGCTTGTGGAGCGCCAGCTCGTGCAGGATGTCGCTCGCGGGAGTGATCGGGTAGGCCCCGAACACCACCGGGATCTTCGTGCGCTCGGCCGCCGCGAGCAGGCCCCAGGCCAGCGCGCGATTGCCCGTCATGCTGCGGTACACCCCGGGCGGCATCTCGGCCGGCTCGACGCCGTAGTGCTCGGCGAACATCTCCGCGGTCTCGCCGAAGGCGTGCCCCGCCTTCAGCGCGCGGATGTT
>WNFR01008695.1_pt1 | contig 10263 bp, 7 predicted proteins | sample 5400221 | NCBI WGS metagenome assembly WNFR01 (sample SAMN13153357, study PRJNA577476) | soil metagenome | isolation source: 40 cm soil under Madrone tree | place: USA:California | collected 2016-06-14 | reverse complement strand
GCTTCAGCGGCGTCGGGCCAAGGGCGCCAGGACACTCCGAGCGACCCAACGGCTCTCCAGGCAGATCTCGACCGGATCAAAGCGGATCTGGCCGCGATCAAGAGCCACACGAGCGCCCGCGCCATGACGGATCCGCCGCATCGCCGTGGACAGCGCCGGCAATGCCTATGTGACGGGAACTGCCTACTCCTCGGACTTTCCCACCGTAAACGCGCTCCAGCCCACGATGGGTGGAGGTCTTCGGGACGCCTTTGTCGCGAGGATTGGCGCGACGGTAACCCAGCCGCCAGTCGCCTCGTTCATGTCCACGTGCAGTGGACTCACGTGTGACTTCAACGGGTCCGGTTCCTCGGACTCCGATGGGACCATCACGAGCTATGTGTGGAAGTTCGGCGATGGCACCACCAGTACCGGTGCGACGGTGAGCCATACGTACGCCGCCGCGGGCACCTATAGTGTCACACTGGCGGTCACGGATAATAGCGACGCGACGAGCGTCAAGAGCCAGAGCGTGACACCGGTCGTCAATGCTCCGCCGGTCGCCTCGTTCACCTCTGCCTGCAGTGGACTCACGTGCATATTCAACGGAGCCGCTTCCTCTGATTCCGATGGGACGATCACGAGCTATGCGTGGAGCTTCGGAGACGGGGCGAGCACTTCGGGTACGACGGCGAGTCACACGTACACAGCGGGAGGTAGGTACCCGGTCATTCTGAATGTCACGGACAATGCCGGCGCGGTGAGCACCCGAAGGCAGGAGGTCACCGTCATCGCGCGTGCGCATGACGACCATCCACGACGGCAGCCACAACCGGGTTGGCAATGCCACGGTGAGCGGCGTCTGGGATGATGGCGCCACTGGCTCATGCACGACGAATGGAAACGGCCAGTGCAGCGCATCCAAATCAGGCATTTCCAAGAAGACCGTGAGCGTGGCGTTCAGGGTCATCAACGTGACGCACGCGACGCTGACTTACCTATCCATGGACAACCACGACCCCGACGGTGACAGCAACGGCAGCAGCATAACCCTTAGCAGGCGATAGCGCCTACCCGTTACCCCGATCCCTCGCCCTGTACGTCTTAAAGTGACGGGGTCGCTCGGTTTGAAAAGATTTCCAACGTAGTTCTCCGGGATGCGTTTGTCTTATGAAGAGGCGGTTGTGTTCCCGGCCGCAAGGCCTATACTCGGCGGGTCCCTGGGGGTCGGATTTCGTTGAAGAAACAATTCCCTCGTCGTACGATCCCGCGTGTCTCGCGAGGCGATACCTCCGCGCAGTCTTCGTCTGCCCGCGATGAATTCCTCGTCGTAGGTATCGGCGCGTCGGCCGGTGGTCTCGAGGCAGTAACGCAGTTCCTCCGGAGTCTGCCGCCGGACCCAGGTATGGCGTTTGTTTTCGTTATCCATCTCGATCCGACACATCCGAGTCGGATAAGTGAAATCCTTCAGCGGACTGCGCCGATACCCGTCACCGAGGCCGTTGATGGCGAAAAGATCGAGCGTGACCGGCTCTACGTCATCCCGCCAAACACGACCCTGACCGTCAAGGGTGGTGCCGTGCGGCTCGTACCGCGAGCGCGCACCCGCGACGTGCACCTGCCGGTTGACGCCCTCCTTCAGTCGCTGGCGAGTGACTATAAAGAGCGCGCGGTGGGCGTGATTCTTTCGGGGACCGGCTCGGATGGTTCGCTCGGCGTACGCGGGATAAAAGCAGACGCCGGATTTACTTTCGCGCAAGACGAAGAGTCAGCGGCCCAGAGTGGGATGCCGCTGAACGCCGTTGATACAGGATGCATCGACGTTGTCGGGTCTCCCAGCGACATCATACGCGAGTTGATGACTCTCAAAGGATACTGGCCGCCCCGCGACCTCGTGAGCGAAGATCATAAAGACCCTCCGCGTGCCGGCGACAAAGCCGCCACCGATAATGCGTTGCATCCCGCGTTTGCGGCGATCTTCAGGCTACTGCGAGAGACCGGTGATGTAGACTTCAGTCTCTACAAGTCGCCCACAGTCGGGCGGCGCGTCTCAAGGCGTATGGCGCTCGCCAGAGTCGAGTCCCTCGAGGATTATTCGCAGTACCTTCAGTCGCATCCGGCTGAAATCGAAGCTCTGAAGACTGACTTGCTGATTAACGTCACCGCTTTCTTCCGTGATCCCGGAGTCTTCGATGTGCTCGCGAAGACGGTGTTCCCCGCGCTCCTCAAGGAACGTCGCACTCCCGACAATCCGCTTCGGATTTGGATACCGGGCTGCGCGACCGGCGAGGAAGTGTATTCGATCGCGATCACGTTGCTTGAGTGCTGCGGTGATCGGGCCGCCGAAATACCGATCCAGATCTTTGGCACGGATGTGAGCGAGGCCGTCATCGCGCGCGCACGGAGCGGTCTCTACGCGGAGAACATCACGTCCGCCGTATCCTCCGCGCGATTGCGGCGATTCTTTACGAAAGTTGACTGCGGCTACCAGGTCCACAAACCCGTGCGCGAACTATGCATTTTCGCGCGGCAGAATCTCGCCAAGGACGCGCCGTTTTCGAAGCTCGACCTCGTGAGCTGTCGCAACGTTCTGATCTACATGACGCCGCCCCTGCAAAGCAGAATCATGCGCGCGTTCCATTTCGCACTCAGGCCCGGGGGGGTCCTCATTCTTGGCTCCGCCGAAACGGTCACGGGATACGCCGATCTCTTCACCGTCAGCGAGCGAGACCATCACATCTTCCTCAGAAAACCAGGCTCCGCGAATACCGAATTCAAGGTCAGTCTCCCAGAGCGCGGCCCCGGCCCAGCAGTTTTCGAGGCGCCTCCTCGCACGCTATCTGTCCCGCCTCGCGACGCCTATAGAGAGATCGACCGGCTCCTGCTCGATAAGTACGCGCCGTCGGGGGTCGTCCTGAATGAGACGATGGACATCGTGCAGTTCCGTGGGGACGCAAGCCCTTATCTGGCGCCCGCGCCAGGCCACGCGAGCTTGAACATCGCCAAAATGGCGCGATCCGGCTTGTCGGTCATCCTGCCCGACTTGATTCGCGATGCACGCCGCCGCAATACAACCGTGACGCGGCCCAACGTTCGGTTCGACGCCGACGGTCGTGCCATGGCCGTGGATATCGAGGTGACGCCCATCGCGCTTACTCTGGGTGACCGGCACTTCCTCGTCGTCTTCCGCGCCCCGCAGGCTACCCCGGCCACGGGACAGCACGCTCACCGTCGCGGCCAGCAGCGGCGGCGGCGCCCGAGCGCCGAAGCTTCGCAGCTCAGCGAAGAGTTGGCGGCGACGAAACGACACCTTCGTTCGGTGGTCGAGGACCAAGAGGCGACGAATGAGGAGCTGAAGTCGGCGAACGAAGAGATTATCGCGAGCAACGAAGAACTCCAGTCGACGAACGAAGAGCTCGAGACTGCAAAGGAGGAGTTGCAGTCGGGCAATGAGGAGCTCACTACCGTCAACGAGCAATTGCAGCAACACAATTCGGAATTGTCGTTGCTGAACAACGACCTCGGGAACATCCTCAGCAGTGTCAACATCCCGATCGTGCTCGTCGACCACGATCTCCTCATCCGTCGGGTGACGCCTGGGGCCGGGCGCCGCTTCAACATCCTGCCCACCGACATCGGCCGCCCGCTCGCCAACGTTCGCGTCGCCGCCGATGGCCTGGAGCAACTGGATGCTGTCGTGCAGGACGTGATCAACACGGTCACGCCACGTGACCTCTCCGTGCGCGGTGACGACGGTCGCCGCTACTCGTTGCGCATTCGTCCCTACCGGACGACCGAGAACCGGATCGAAGGCGCTCTGCTTGCGCTCGTAGATGTGGAGGAGCTGGAGAAGACGACGGCGGCCCGCGACTATGCGCGCGCCATCGTCGATACTGTGCGAGAGCCGCTTATCGTCCTCGACGGCGACCTGCGAGTGCAGGAAGCCAACACCGCCTTCTACAATACGTTCCACCTGCTGCCCGCCGAGACCGAAGGCCGGTTCTTCTATGAACTGAGCGATCGTGAGTGGGATCTTCCGGCCCTCCGGCGCGTTCTGGAGGATGTGCTCCCACGCAAGGAACGGGTGACCGATGTCGAGGTTGAGCACGACTTCCGCAGCATCGGGCCGCGCGTCATGCTGCTCAACGCCAGCGCTATTCCCGGCCCGCGCGGCCTCATTCTTCTGGCGATCGAGGACGTGACCGTGAAGCGACTGGAGGCCCGCGGCGTCGGCGCGGCGCACCTACGCGCGCTGGAGCTCGAGCGGCTGGCCCGTGAGGAGGCCGAGGCAGCCAGCCGCGCCAAAGACACCTTCCTCGCCACGCTCTCTCATGAGCTTCGCACGCCGCTGACGTCCATGGTGGCGTGGGTCCGCATGCTGCGGTCGGGCCGACTCGATGAGAAGGCCACGGCCCGAGCGCTCGAATCACTCGAACGCAACACGCGAACGCAGACTGAACTTATCGAGGATCTGCTCGATGTCTCGCGCATCACCAGCGGAAAGGTCGGCCTCAGTCTCCTGCCACTGGACGTTGGGCCGGTGGTTGAGACCGCCATCGACGGCCTCCGCCCAGCCGCGGAGCCCAAATCCATACAGCTCGACGTTCAACTTGATGCCGCACCGGGCCCCGTGCTCGGCGACCGGCGTCGGCTGCAGCAGATCGTGTGGAACCTCTTATCAAATGCCATCAAATTCACGCCGCCTGGTGGACGCGTCGACGTGAGGCTGGAATGGGCCGACTATCGGGCGCGGTTGACTGTCCGCGATACGGGCATCGGCATGAAGGCGGACCTTCTGCCGCGAATCTTCGACCGATTTCGTCAGGCCGACGAAAGCAAGAGCCGGAGTTTCGGCGGCCTCGGTCTCGGGCTCGCTATCGTCCGTCACCTCGTGGAATTGCATGGCGGCACCGTTACGGCGGATAGCGAGGGAGAGGGCCAAGGCTCAGCATTCCGCGTGGAACTCCCATTTAGCGCTGTATCGACAGTTCCAGCCGGCGGTGGGGTTCAAACCGCGCTCATCGGGGAGATGCACGCTGAAGCAACTGCCCTTGAAGGGGTCCGGATTTTACTGGTGGAGGACGACCCGGAGTCGCGCGATGTGTTGACTGCGGTGCTGCGGCTCCATGGTGCGACCGTCTCCGCCGTGGGCTCGAGCAAGGAGGCCTTGAAGGCGCTCGGCGACCAATGCCCGGATGTCTTGATCTCTGATATTGCGATGCCTGGGGGAGACGGCTATGAACTAATGCGGGCGATCCGGACGCTGCCGGCCGAAGGCGGGGGGCAAGTCCCGGCGATTGCGCTCAGCGCGTACGTACGGGTCGACGACTCACGTGAGTCGATCGCCGCCGGATTTTCCGTACACCTGCCCAAGCCCATCGATCCCGGCGTGCTCGTGCACACGGTGGCGCAGCTTCGCACGCCTGCGTAGCGTTGTTATGGCCGTTATGCCGGCGTAGGCAGGGGGCAGGCGCCGTTCTCGTCCGCGACCCTAGTTCTGAACGTTACCGATGACGCTCTGGCCCCTGTCTCTGAGGCGGTCCTAGAAGGCCTTCAAAATATGAGGTGTCGTCGTCAATCTCGGGCGCCTCCGCGCGGCGGCCGGCGCAGCCAGGCGACGATCAGTACCAAGGCGATGGTGATGGCACCTGCCGCGATCGCCGTACCGAAAACAAGTAGCGTCCCCACTTCGATGTTTCCCGAGGACCTCAGCGTTGTTAATGGGTCGGTTTGGAGGTCAGGGTGGCGCGCCGACCGGGCTCGCCGCAGGCAACCAGCAAGCCCGGTCGTGGGAATCGCCCGTTACATGCTGCCGATGGTGCCGCAGAAGACGTACGTGGAGACTTCCTGGGGCGATTTGTGGCCGTTGATCGCGTAACCGCCCTTCTCCAGACTGTCCAGCGACGCGTTGACCGTCGTTTCGGACTTGCCGTTGACGAGCGGCGAGAGTGGATACGTGGGCTTGGGATCGAGTTTGTCGCAGGTGCCCTTGTGAATGTGCACCGGCTGGGGACCACCGGACGGCGCACCTTTGACTTCGAGGACGACCTTGGTCTGGTTGTCGCCAGCCTTGGTCAGGGTGGCCGCTCCCGACTCGCCGGAGTTGTTCTGGGGCGCGAGCTTGGCGGTGGCGGAGTCGGCGGCCAGCGCAAAGGACGCCCCGAACAGGAGCAGGCTGAGCGTGACAGCGAAGACCCTTTCAACGAAAGCCATTGAGTAACCTCCACGTGGAAAATTGGGCGGAACGCCAGCTAAACGTTACACGACGCCCAAAGGTTCCTTACCGGCGCGTGAGCAGAAATGCAACGAGGTCCTCCAACTGCGCCGGTGTCAGGGTTTGGCCGAAGGTCTTGGGCATCACGCTCTGGCCGTCGGCGTGGCGATAGGCTGGGCCGGGCACGATATAGGCGTTCGGATCGACGATCGATTCGCGGATGTAGCCGGCGGCGTCCTTGGCGCGCCCGTGGTAGTCGGGCCGGCGGACGATGCGCGCAGCCTCGGTGGCGATGTTGCCGAGGTTGGGACAGATCGCGCCGCCCGGCCACGGACGGCTGATGTCGTGGCAGGAAGCGCACGGCAGCGTCTCGTAGAGCTTGGCGCCGCGGGGCGCATTGCCGCTCGCCGCCACGGCCCGACGCCGCCACGGCTCGCTGACGTGGGCGCCCGTGAGTACGAACGCGATCGCGAACACCGCGAGGCCTGCGAAACCGATCCGTCGGCGCGGTTCCATGCCCTGCAGTTTCCCATTGCCCTATCTCGTCTGGAACTGTTCCGCTAAACGACCGGGCGCGAGCGCGCCGAGCGAAAGCCCGATGCCCCATAGCCACGCGGTGACGACGAAGGCGCCACACCTTGGTTTGACGGCGACGAGGGCCGCCGCCACGATTTCGACGACACCAACGACGAGCGTGAACGTATGAGCGGCGACCGGGAGCATGCGGACGATGGCCGGCGCGAGATACTGGTCCCAGTTCGTGAGCAGATGGAAACACTTGTCGGCACCGGCGATCAGCGGCGCCGCGATGAACCCGACGTAGAGGATGAGATACGCCTGGTAGTCGAGAACCCTGGCTCGGTCTCGCTCCCGACACGCGGCTGGCCTGATCACCGTCACGCCGTCCGTAGCCCTGCGCACGGCGAAAAGTCGTTCCACAAGTTACTGTCGCGCGAGGATGAGGCGCCGACCTCTCGACAAACAGCGAGCCACCGAAGCCGCCAGCGCCAATCCCGGTTTATAGACCATCGGTCGCCCTCCCGGCGGCGCTTGACGTGGGCCGCCGGAGGCACAATCATGGCGCCCGGCGGGGAGCACGGGGTGACGACGGCCAAAGGCGTGTGGAGTTCCTACGCGGAACGAGGGAGGAAGCGATGAGGCAATATTTCGGACTGGGACTGGGAATTATCGTGGGTGCTGTGATTGGAGCTGCTGCGGTTTCTGGGCTGCATGCTCAGACCAAACCGCCACTTTTTCTTATCACTGAAATCGATGTGACGAACCCCGAGGCTTATGGAAAAGAGTTCGCCCCGAAGGCTCAGGCCACGATCAAAGCGGCTGGTGCTCGCTTTCTCCTCATAGGAGGAACCGCCGGAGCTGGAGCGAAACCGATCACTGCAATTTCAGGGACTCCGCCAAAGCGTGTCACGGTTCAAGTCTGGGATAGCCTTGAAGCAATGAACAAGTGGTACAACGGCGCGGACTACCAGGCGGCGCTCAAAATCGGCGAACAATATGCGACGTTCCGCAGATATGCCGTTGAGGGTCAATAGAACTACCGTCGCTATTTCGTGCGTCAGGGAGAGCCTCCTCATCGACGGCCAGTTCATGGCGATATCGAAATATTTCACGTACCCCGATTGGGCCATGGAGTTCGTTCGCATCGCCTGCAGCAAGCACGCGATGGTTCGCTCCTATCGCACGCCCACCCAGATTGTCTCGGTGGCCGCTACGACAGCGCTGACGACGTCGTGTTCATCCCCGGGAGGGTGAAGTGAAACGTGGTGCCGTGCGTCGGGTTCGGGGTTGCCCACAATCGCCCCCCGTGCCTTTCGATGATCGAGCGGCTGATCGACAACCCCATGCCCATACCACCCGGCTTCGTGGTGAAGAATGCGTCGAAGAGCCGAGCGGCCTTGGTGACGTCGATCCCGACCCCGGCGTCCTCCACGGCCACCAGCACCTCGTCATCCGTGTGAGCGCGAGATCGGATCACGAGTTCGCGTGGCCGGTCCGTGACGGGCGCCAGCGCCTCGACGCCGTTGATGACGAGGTTGATGATGACCTGCTGGAGCTGCACGCGATCGCCGAGAACGTGCGGCAAGGCGGCTGCCAGCTCCACGCGCAACGACACCTGATGGTGGCGCGCCTCGGCGAGGATCAGCGGAACCACGCCCCGGATGACGTCGTTGAGGTCCAGCGGTGCCCGGCACGGATCGGTTTTCCTCGCGAGCTGGCGAATGCGATGGATGACGTCACCCGCCCGATGGGCATCCGCCACGATCGCGCCCAGCGCGTCGCGGACCTCTTCCAGGTCGGGAGTCGACGCCATCAGCCGGTTGAGGGATGCGTTGGCGTCCGCGACGATTGCGGCCAACGGCTGATTGGTCTCGTGAGCGATCGACGCGACGAGCTCGCCCAGCGTCGTCACGCGACTGACGTGCGCGAGCTCTGCCTGCGTCTGGTGCAGCGCCTCCTCCGCCCGCTTGCGTTCGGTCACGTCCATCACCGCCCCCACGAATTCCAGCTCGCCCGATTCGGTCTTCTCCAGAGCATCGGCCACGACGTGGAGATATCGGACCGAGCCATCGGGCAACAACAATCGATGCTCACAGTCGAAGTCCGTTCTCTTCTGTCGAGCCTGATCGATCACGTGCTGGACGAACGCGCGGTCTTGCGGATGAGTCCGCTCGAGGATGAGTTCCACCGTCGGGACACTGGCCCGGTCGCATTGGAAGATGCGGAACGTCTCGTCCGACCAGTAGATCGTGCCGCTCGAAACATGCCAGCCAAAACTACCCGTCCGACTCAAGGGCTGAGCGGCCGTCACGTAGGCCGCGCTGCGCCGGAGCTCCTCTTCCGCGTGCTTGCGCCGGGTGATGTCGGTGACAAAGCCCTCGGCGAAGAGGAACTGGCCGCTGTCGTCGTGGACGGGCCGCCCACTCGTCAACACCCAGATGCGTTGCCCGTCCTTGCGATAGAACTCGCACTCGCGCCCCTCGATGGCGGTTCCTCGAACATAGGCCAAGAGCAGCGCGTCTCGCTCCTGGGGGCGAACATAGAGTTGCCGTCCGATATCGGTCACGCTCGCCATCAGCTCCTCCGGCGACGCGTAGCCCAGGACGCGGGCCATGGCCGGATTCGCGCTCAGGACACGGCCGTCGCGCGACACTCGCCACATCCCTTCGAGGGCGTTCTCGTAGATTCCTCGGTAATTCTCCTCGCTTCGCCGGAGCCCTTCGACGGTCGCCTTGAGCCGGTCCGTCATGACGTTGAAGGCGTTGGCCAGCGCCCCAATCTCGTCACGCGCTCGAACGATGACCTTGCCTTCGAAGTGTCCCTCGGCCACTCGCCGTGCCGCGGCCATCAGCCGAACGATCGGGCCGGTCAAGAGTTGAGCGCCACCGATCGCCGCCACCGCGACGGCGCCGGCGATCAGCACTGCCAGCAGAACCGTGTCTCGCGTCTGTGCGCGGATGGGCGCAAGGAACACGTCCTGCGGCTGAAGGAAGACCACCGTCCATGGCTGCGTCGTCATGTTGCTGACCGCTGTGTGCCAAGGGCTCTCGTCCTTCGAAAGGCGCACGGTGAAGTACGGCACCGGGCGGCCGGCGTTCGCAAGAGCGTCGGCCAGCCCGGGGGGTCGTCTCGATTCGAACATGCCCTCGCCTGGCTGCCAGGGCGACTGATGGCCATCGGCCAGCACCAACCCGTCGTCACCCAGGACGATCGCGAACGACTCGGGGCCGACCAGCCGATTGTTTTCGACGATCATGTACTGCAAGACCGCGGCGCTGTACCGCTCGCGCAGCACCCCAACGGGCTTCCCGTCGGGCGCCTTCACCGGGCTGCTGAAGGTCAGATATGGCTTGCCGTCGCTCGCCGAGAACTCGAGCCCCGACGCGTGCGGCAGCCCCGTCTCCAGCGCGCCCCGGAAATGCCGCGCGGCGGACTCGTCGAGACCGATGTTCGAGGGCTGAGTGTCGAGGACGATTCGACCATGGAGATCGAGCACCGCGACCGACGAAGTGAACACCGAGTTCTTCTCCGCGAATGCCTCGAGCATGTCG
>WNFR01008694.1_pt1 | contig 10263 bp, 6 predicted proteins | sample 5400221 | NCBI WGS metagenome assembly WNFR01 (sample SAMN13153357, study PRJNA577476) | soil metagenome | isolation source: 40 cm soil under Madrone tree | place: USA:California | collected 2016-06-14 | reverse complement strand
GAACTCGCACATGCGCATGCCGTATCAGGAAAGAGAGATGAGGCGCAGAAAGAGCTGGCCAAGTTGGAAGAGACCGCACAACATAAGTACGTCCCGGCCTACCAGATTGCCTCCATCTATGCCGGCTTGGGCGAAAAAGATCAAGCGTTTGCATGGCTCGACAAAGCTTATGACGAACGTTCTGACTTGTTGGTCAACCTGAAACGGGAGCCAGAATTCGATGGCTTGCGTTCGGACCCGCGATTCAGCGATCTCCTGCGGCGTGTCGGACTGCCCTGAATTGAAGAGAAGCTTTGACACTTCCTGAAGGAACACGTCTCGGTCGTTATGAAATCCGCGCAAAGCTCGGCGCTGGCGGGATGGGTGAGGTCTATTTGGCGCAGGATAAATCGGAGCTCGCTCGAAGGGTGGCGCTCAAGATCGTGCCGGCTGAAGTTGCGAAAGACAAAGATCGTTTACAACGCTTCACGCAGGAGGCGCGTACCGTCTCGAATCTCAATCATCCCAACATCCTTACCGTTTACGAATTCGGTCAGACGGACTCGGCTTGTTTTATTGCGACTGAATACATCGACGGCGTGACGCTGCGCGAACATCTGTCCAGCCGCCGTCTGAAGTTAATCGACGTGTTGGACCTCGCCATTCAAATGGTCGCCGCGCTCAATGCGGCCCACGAAGCCGGTGTTACTCATCGCGACCTCAAGCCCGAGAATGTGATGGTCCGCCGTGACCTGATCGTGAAGGTACTCGACTTTGGGTTAGCGAAGCCGACCGCAACTTCTTCCGCCAAGAAGATCGACTCCGAAGCCGGCACCCAGGTGTTCGTGCAGACGGAGCCCGGGCTGGTGATGGGGACCGTTAGTTACATGTCGCCGGAGCAATCGGTTGGAAAGGGCGTAGACCAACGTACAGATATCTGGAGCGTCGGTGTCGTGCTTTACGAGATGATAGCCGGATGCGTGCCCTTTCCGGGAAAGGATATTCACCGGCAGATCATCGCCATCCAGGAGACGGAGCCGGCGCCACTTTCACAGCTGGTCGAAGGTGTGCCGGATCGTTTGGAAGAGATTGTGGCCAAGTGTCTGGCCAAAGATAAAGATGAACGCTATCAGACTGCGAAGGACTTGCTGATCGATTTGCGAAACCTAAGACGCAGGCTGGACGTCGACGCTGAAATAGAACGCACCGTAACGCCTGGAGTACGGAGCACGAGTGGTGGCTCAGCGCGCGCGAGCACACAAGGTTCGCTAATAAACGACGGAGCAACAAGCGCGGTTCAGGTTCCCACTACCTCCAGTGCCGAGTACGTCGTCACCGGAATCAAGCAGCACAAACTTGCGGCGGCCATCGTTGTTCTAGTGCTCATTGTCGGAGGCGTCGGCCTCAGTCTTCTTGTACGCGCGCGCAACACGACGGCCGCGATTGACTCCATTGCCGTCCTGCCTTTCGAGAATAAGAGCAACGCTGTCGATACCGAATACCTCTCCGACGGTTTGGCGGAGTCGCTGATTTATCGACTCTCCCAGCTTCCCAATCTGAAAGTCAGCCCCACGAGTTCGGTCATGCGTTACAAAGGTAAGGAGATGGACGTAAAAACAATCGCCGGCGAACTCGGCGTCAGTACCGTGATGACTGGGCGCATGGCCCAACGAGGTGACAATCTGACAATCAGCGTGGAACTGGTTGACGTGCGAAATAACAAACTGCTGTGGGGCGAGCAGTATGAGCGCAAGATGTCTGACCTGCTGGCAACACAACGCGAAATTGCGGCGGCTATCACGCAAAAGCTGCAATTGAAGCTATCGGGAAATGAAACCCGTGGGATCACAAAACGTTACACGGACAATAACGAAGCCTACCAGCTATACCTGAAGGGCCGGTTCCATTTTGCCAGGCGAACAAAAGACGACCTCGATCGCAGTATCGAAGAGTTCAAGGAGGCCATAAAGCTCGATCCGAACTTCGCCCTGGCTTATGTCGGCATCTCGGAATCGTATGCAGTGATGCCGTCTTACCCGTATATGTCGCCGAAGGATGCGATGCCGCAGGCCAAGGCCGCAATTGCAAAAGCCCTGGCGCTCGATCCCGAACTCCCCGAAGCGCATACCGTTTCGGCTGTGATAGCTTCGGTGTATGACTGGGATTGGGCGACAGCGGAACGCGAATTCAAGCGTTCGCTCGAGCTCGACCCGAATCTTGCCTTAACACATTATCGCTACGCTTGGGTTTACTTGAGCCCGATGGGCCGTCACGATGAGGCGATCGCAGAAATGAAGCGGGCAATGGAACTGGAGCCTCTCTCGCTTGTCCAGGGTGCGAATTTTGCGGCGGTTTATATCTACGCCCGGCAGTTTGATAATGCGCTGGATCAAGCCAAAAAGACTTACGACCTCGACCCGAGGATGGTTACAGGGCAAAGCTGGATGTGTCGTTCCTATGACATAAAAGGAATGTACGCGGAATCGCTTGCGATCTCAGAAAAGACCGTGCAGACAAATTTTCCGTTCTTCCAGGATATCAGTTACGCCTATGCAAAATCCGGCCGACCGCGGGAAGCTGAGGCAGTAATAAATAAGTGGAAGGAAGTGGAAAAAACGAAATACATAATGAACTACTGGGTTGCCTCGTCATACGCCGCGCTGGGCGAAAAAGAAGCAGCCTTTGCCGAACTTGAAAAGGCCTATCAGGCACACGACTGGTTTCTGCCGCGAATCAAGACGGACCCGTTCTTGGATCCCTTGCGCGACGACCCGCGCTTTGCCGATCTAGTCAGGCGTATCGGTTTGCCCAAGTGAATCTGGCAGTTCAGTAGCGAGCGTCGGAATAGCACTCGGTCTCTACCGCGTGATCGTACTGACTAGTGGCGACGTTTTCGGCTTTCGCGCATGTTCGATCGACGCGGTCGCGCTTTGGCTGTTCGACTTTTTTGCGATCTGCTCTTGACCTTCGCCGGTTTGCTGCGCGCGTGCTGGGCTTCCTCGACTGGCGCGCTGGCCTTGTCCAATGCAGCTGTGATCTGTTCGTCACTTGGTCGAGTGCCGTTGACAAAAGCAAACACATGATAGTTGGCGTTGCGCTCACGAATTGCTTCAATGCGGCCTTCGTTCTTCAAGCGGGCCAGTTCGCGCATCACGAACGTCTGTTCTGCCCCGCCCATATAGCGATAGTCGATATCGAACGCCAGACCAGTTGAATGTGGTGGTGTGTCGATGAGCACGGCATTCCGGTTCACCTTGCTTAATGCATGTTGGTACTGTTCCGGTCTCACGAGTGAACTCACAGGTAGCGGGCGATCAAACTGTTGGTGGTAGGCCGCCGCTACTTCTTCCAGGATTCTCAACGCTGCGGGTCTTAGCGACTGGAGCATGTTGACCTTCATCGCCTGCCGGTCCAACGCGTCGTCGAGGTTGTAAGAGCGTCCGACGAAATTCTTCGCCAGCGTCTGTAACGACTCGCAATCGCGAAATAGTTTCTGGCGACTGTCAGGTTGCCCGTAGAATTGATCGAGCTGCGCTTTATCTTCATCCGTCGATTTCAGCTGCTGCTGCCGCGCCGTGATCTGTTTTTGCAGCTCGTTTTGTTTTGTGCGGTCGCGTTTATTCAGCTTGCCTGACTGAACTCTCAAAGCGGCAATCTCGGTCTGGAGGTTTGATCGTCTCTCGTCGAGACGCCTGTATGCATCTCCCAGTTGTGCTTCGTTGTAGAGTTCGATGCGGTGATCGTCTTCGTATCTGGTGAACTCAGCGTCGTCTGCTTTCGCGCCGACTCCGAATAAGACGTAAGTGTCAGTGACAGCCGGCACGGCAACCATTTCGCCGCGCTCGATGATCGCGGCGAGATCCACGAAGTCCTGACAAGTTTGGACATGGTATTTTTCAACCTCGGCGACTTGCGCAGCGAGAAACCAGTGCCGGTCGCTGTAGAGCCGGAGCTCGGTTGGAATCTCGACAGCGCCGTTTCCACCAGCCTCACTTCGATCCGCTTTAACTTTCTCCACCGCCCGGTTCCACGCTTCAGGATCCGTATTCGTTTTAGCGTGAGATAAGTCTGGTGTCGTTTGGACCAAGCGATTGCGTTTTGCAGCCCTAAAGTGGATCAGGGCCCACACTGCGCCGCCCACAGCAGCAGTGATAAAGAGTAAAATGACGATTCTTTTTCTCATGAATAAATTATTATCTGAACCGCGTTGAATTTTCCGAACCTTTAACCTAACAACTGGACAAATTCAAGTCGAGTAAATTTGCTCAGCTTGAACATTTAGCTCCAGCTTGAATTGAGTTTTGGGGAGGGTTTGTTGTGCGAAAGTCGCCACTGAGAGTCAGTGTTCAGCCTACGTTCGAGTCGTCGTGTCGCCTGACGCAGGATGCTCAAGCGCCGCGCGGTGCTCAATCGCCAGGGCAGCAAGCTTGGTGGCCACATCTGTGAGGTGCCTCTCTTGGCCGTCTGGCGTGCGCGGCTCGCGGTAATACATGGCAAACGATCCAAGCACTTTGCCTTTGCTCGACATTATCGGGGTGGACCAGCAAGCGGCCACACCGATGGCCCACCCAAAATTGCGATATTCGTCCCAGAGCGGGTCGGTAGAAATGTCGGCGACGATTACCGGCTTACCCCGGAACATAGCCGTCCCGCATGAGCCATGCTTCGGCCCAATCGGACTGCCATCAATCACCTTAACGTAACTCTCCGGAAGACTCGGCGCCACTGCATGTCGGACATGGTTGCCGTCGGCGCTAAGCAGCAGTATCGAGCAGGGCATCTCTGGCGACTGCGCCTCGATCATCAGCACCAGGTTCGAGAGGATTTCGCTAAGCGGCGCGTTATTGGCAATCATCTTCATGATGCGCTCCTGCTCCTCGCGAAATTGTCTGTCATCTTGAGCAGTCGGAACGATGTCACGCGGGGCGACGGCAGGCCGCACGGCAGGCAGTTCCTGAGTCTTCGCAGCAACAAGTTCAGTTTGCTTCGGATCGGCCATCTGTTTGTGCTCTCCTCGGCGGCTATTTTACGCCTGGTACTTAAGGAAAGCCATATTGAACGTAAGTGTCCATTGACAGTGGTGATAGAGGAGGTTCAGAATGCGCCCAACTCACGCGACAACCAATCTAAAGAAAGTAGAGAATACAGATCATGCCTCCCATTTCAGGATCCTTTTCGGGAAAAATCACTCAGCAGTTTGGACTGCCACTTAATGACCAATCCAATCACCTACTCGGCATCGCCGAGGTTAACGGTACGCAGAACTCGCCTGATCCGTTGTGGAACGACTCGAAGATTACATACTGGGGCGTTAACGACTTGCTCAACGGCGAGGGCTCGCAAAGCGGTTACTTCAACAACGTCCACGCTGACGGGGGCAGAGACTTTGGCACATTCGAGGGCAAAGTCTCCGCGGCGGGCGGCACGATGACGGTCGAAGGCACTTTTAAATTCACGGGCGGCGATGGTCAATACCGCGGCGTCACTGGCGGTGGCACGTTCAAGACCGTGGCAAAATCGGAGACCGAGATCGAAGCCACGTGGAACGGTGCTTACGAACTGGCCAAAGCGCAGGCGCGCTGATCACGACCCTTCGCAAGACAATGCAGTCAGTAGCGTAACGCGGTAGCGTCGGGTCCACGCAATCTCGTCTCGTAATCTGTAGCAAGAGAAGGTAACGCGGCGACTCCCTATGAGAGTGCACGATGAGCTACACCGACATCGGGGTTTCCAGCCTTTTATAACGTACTAGATACCTATACATATAATTATCTACATAGGGTTGTCAAACAATTTGTCCCACAGGTTTGTAGATTTGGACTTTCGTGAGAGCTGACTTAAAGAAACAAAACGAGGAACAAAATAGTTCACTCGTAACGCAGCGCCACCAGCGGATCGACTTTGGTCGCGCGGCGCGCGGGTAAGAAACAGGCCAGTAAGGCCACCATGATCAAGATCGCCGGGACTGCGACGAAAGTAGCGAGGTCAGTAGGGGCTACCTCGAACAACAGGCTGGACATCACGCGGGTGACGGCATAAGCACCTGCTAGTCCGATCGCCGCGCCGATGAAAGCCAACCACATCACATTTCCCAGCACCAGCTTTAGCACGTCGCTCATTTGCGCCCCGAGCGCCATGCGGATTCCGATCTCCTGTGTGCGTTGCGCAACCGCATAGGTGGTGACGCCATAAATGCCCATGGCAGCCAGCAACAGCGCGGCCGTTCCAAAGACTCCGAAGATCACCAGACTAAAGCGGTGCTGATCCAAAGATGAGGAAAAAACCTGGTCCAGGGTGCGAAAGTTGAGAGGCAGTTGCGGATCGAGCGATCGAATTGCTTCACGCATCGCCGGGATTAACGCGGAAGCCCCAACCTGAGCCCGAACCACCACGGTCAAGCTCGGTGACGGCAACCGCTGGAGTGCGTTGGCATAGATGGTCGGGCTAACCGCAACATCGACCCCGTAATCGTGCACGTTACCCACCACCCCGACGACGTGCAACAGGCGCAAGTCCCCATCCATGTTTCCGAACTGAATTGTTTGACCAATCGGATCTTCGTTCGGCCAATACTTCTGCACGAGTGATTGGCTGACAACTGCCGCATTCGGGGAGTTAGGCTGGTCGCTGGCATCGAACGTCCGACCGCGCAGCAATGGGATCCTCATCGCGGAAAAATAACCCGAGTCGGCCAGGCGGTATTCCGCGTGTCCCTTTCTCGTCGGGTTGTTGTTGATGAGGAAAGTTCCGTCGGGTCCGCCTCCGGCCAACGGCAAGTGATTGATGCTCCCGATCTGCATCACTCCCGGAGTCGCGCTCAAACGCCCCATGAGCTGCCTTTGAAATTGCCTCTGTCGTTCTTCTTCCGCGCTGAACTGAAGTGTGGTGTCAGGAGGGACGCCCTGTTCCATCAAGCGCTTGTACGACTGTATGAACTTTTGGTAGCGCTGCTCGTCCGCGGCCCAGGGCGTCGTAATGGGCAGCGATAACTCCATTGCCACGGCGCTCTCCGTGCGAAAACCGGGATCAATTCGCAGCAGGCGATAGAAGCTCTTTCCCAGCAATCCCGCGCCCACTAGTAAAATCAGCGTCAACGCCATCTGCGCCACCACCAACAAACTTCGCAAATGCTTGCCCGCGTATCCGCGCGCGCCGCTCCCAGCCTCTCTGAGACTTGTTTCCAGATCCCTTGTTGAAAAACGAAGCAGCGGCACAACTCCAAGCGCTATCGCAATCAACAGTGAAAGGCCTAAGGTGAAAGTGACTGCTCTCGCATTTACTCCGATTTCCGTCATGCGCGGCAGACTCTTCTGATTCAAGCCGAGTAGTAGATCAACTCCCCAAAAAGAAAGGAGAACGCCGATTGCGCCGGCAGCAAGAGCCAACAGCAGGTTCTCCGTGATGAACTGTCGCGCCAGGCGCAAGCGAGTTGCTCCCAGCGCCGAGCGCACGGCAAACTCTCGCTGTCGCACTGTCATCTGGGCCAACAGCAGGTTCGCGACGTTTGCACAGGCCACCGCTAATAGGAATCCGACCGCCACGAAAATCAATACCAGAGCGCCTCGAACATTCCCCACCATATATTCCTGCTGTGGAACCACAGTGAAATTCACTGCATCCATGTCCTTGCCGTATTCTTGTTTGAGTTGTTTGCCGATCGCGCTCACTTCCGCGTAGGCCTGTTCAGACTTGAAGCCTGGACGCATTAGGGCAACGACGCTCCAGTTGTGCCCCGATCGCGAGGTTTCCTGCATAAATAATTCTCGTGGGATCCAAACCTCGGCGTCTTGAGGGAAGGCAAAACCGACTGGCATTACACCGACAACGGTGACGTTATGGTCCAACAGCCGTAACGTTGTTCCGGCCAAGTCTGATTTTCCGGCCAATAGTCGTTGCCAGAAGCCATAACTGACCACGGCTACCGCGGCACCGCCTGGCTTGCTTTCTTCGGGCAGAAAGGTGCGGCCAACGACCGGCTTGGTGCCGAGCACGTGAAAGAAATCGCCAGATACCCAGAAGGCTTGAGCGCGAACTGGCTCACTGCCTCCGGTCACGGTTGTTAAGTCGCCACCGTATTGAGCGACAGCCTCGAGCGTCCGGCTTCGGGCGCGAACGTCGAGATAATTCGGCTCGGCAAACGCTATTTGCGCGCCGGCCGAATTGACCTCACGCAGTTGCACGATCCGTTCAGCGTGAGGGTAGGGCAAGGACCGCAACAAGACCCCGTCAACGACGCTGAAGATCGCAGTAGAAGCTCCGATGCCAAGCGCCAGGGTAAACACGGCGAGGGCGGTGAAGCCAGGACGCGCTAACAAGCTCCTGACACCGTAGCGAATGTCTTTGATTAAAGTTTCCATATATGCGTCTCAATTGTGGGACGACCGAATCCCAATCTCGAAGAAGACTCAAAGCTGGGCCGGTGTGGCCTTTCGCTTGCGACGAAATTGCGCCGGAGGACAAGCAAACTCCCGCTTGAACGCGCGGTTGAATGCCGCTTCTGAGCCATAGCCCACCGTCGCCGCGACTTGCGCGACGCTGTCCTCGGATGACTGAAGAATCTCCGCCCCCAGTTTCAGCCGCCATTGGGCCAGGTAGGCCATCGGTGATGCTCCCAGAAAGTGGCGGAAGCGCTCAGCCAGCCGCGTACGTGATAAACCGATACGTCTCGCCAGATCGGAAACGGTCCATGGATCTGCCGGTTCCTTGTGCAGCAGAGCGAGAGCTTCGCCGATGATTGGGTCACGTGCACCGGCGAGCCAGCCTGTTTGGTCCGCAGGAAGAGAGTTGATGTAGCGTCGCAAGGTTTCGACGAACAGTACTTCAGACAATTTGGCGAGCACCAGCCCGCTGCCCGCATTCGATCCGTTACCATCGCCGACCGAGAATCGGATTGAATTTTCGAGCCATTTGCCCGACGGTTCGTCAGAGACATGCACTTTTAGCATTTTTGGCAAGCCAGCCAAAAAAACCTCACTTAGCCGTGGCTCGCAGATCATATATCCGCAAATGAATCTCGTGATCTCTCCACCACCGCCAAAGCTTGCGAGTTTGAGCCCCTCGGTCAGATTCTTCGCAAACCTCTGGACGGCGTCCACAGGTCTTTGTGGTGCTCCGTTGCCCAACAGGTGGGCATCTCCATGCGGGAAGACCACGACATCGCCTGCGATCAACTCCTCACGCCCTCCATCCGGCAACTTCACATACGCCCGCCCCTCGGTTAAGAAGTGATAAAGAATCAGGTGCCCTGCTTCAGGTGAAAGATACGAAGCGATGGCTGTCGAGCGGGGCTCGCTGAGGCACCAGGGAGCACTAAACTCACCGTTGAAGAACACTGCTCCCTCGAGCTTAACAACTCTTAAGACCTCGGAAAGCACGTCCATCTTAATAGCCTCGCTGAATTGGGTGTCTGTGCCAAGAATACGGGACGATTAATCAAGTATTCAAGACATTGCCGGCCGTATAGTGAAATCGGAGTGCGGATCGAAAGACAGTTGACTGAAAGGAGCATACCAATCATGACTGCGATTACGATAGAGAAACAGACCAGCAGCGAATTTGACGAACTTAAAACTCGCCTAAAGACGACATGGATGACCGGTAACTACGACCTTTTCTCACGCTTTATGGAGGAGGACGCGGAGCAGTTTTTCCGGCGGCTCGGAGTCACACCAGGAACCCGTCTGCTCGACGTCGGTTGCGGTGCCGGACAACTTGCCCTGATCGCGGCGCGGGCCGGCGCAGAGGTTACTGGTTGCGACATTGCCACTAATTGGATTGAAAAAGCCCGGGCCCGCGCAGCCGCCGCGGGACTTGACGTCACCTTTGAAGAGGGCGATGCCGAAGCTCTGCCGTATGACGATGCCCAGTTTGACGTAGTCGTCAGTTTAATCGGAGCAATGTTCGCGCCTCGTCCGGATTTGGTTGCGGCCGAACTCACCCGCGTGTGCCGGCCGGGTGGAATGATTGCCATGGCTAATTGGACACCCGCCGGATTCATCGGGCTCATGTTCAAGACGATTGCGAAGCACATCGCTCCGTCAGGGATGCCCTCGCCCGTACTTTGGGGAGATGAAGCCACCGTTCGCGATCGCCTCCGTAAAGGAATTACTCGTCTGAGGCTTGAGCGTCAAATCTATCACTTTGTCTATCCATTTCCACCGGACGAAGTAGTGGAATTCTTTCGTACCAATTACGGCCCAATGTCGCGGGCTTTCGCTTCGCTCGACGTGAGCGGGCAAAAGAAGCTGCGCAGTGAACTCGTTGGCCTGTGGTCCGAACACAACC
>WNFR01008693.1_pt1 | contig 10263 bp, 4 predicted proteins | sample 5400221 | NCBI WGS metagenome assembly WNFR01 (sample SAMN13153357, study PRJNA577476) | soil metagenome | isolation source: 40 cm soil under Madrone tree | place: USA:California | collected 2016-06-14 | reverse complement strand
TTTCTGCCTCATGTCAGCTGCGATGTTCGAAATCGCGGCGCAATGCGTGCGCTTTTTTCCCGCGGAATTTCGCGAGCAGCCTCAAGCCGCGACGGCAGAAAAACCGATCGGCGGAAATATCTGGGACAGCGTCACGCACATTTTTCGCTCACCGTATTTATTTGCGCTTATCATCTTCATCTTCATCTACACGTTCACGAACACTTGGGCCTATGTTCAACAGGCCGATCTCACGCTACATGAGATAACGAATAAATCCGCGCGCACCGTCTTCTTCGGCAAACTGGATTTTTCGGTCAACACTCTTACCGTCCTGATTCAACTCTGCCTAACGAGTCGTTTGTTGAAGTGGTTTGGTGTCGGATTCACCCTCGTCCTTATGCCGGCGCTGAGCGGTCTCGGTTTTCTTGCTATCGGCTATGCGCCAATTCTGATTGTGCTCGCGGTTTTCCAAGTCGTGCGCCGCGCGACTGGCTTTTCTCTGCTGCGTCCGGCGCGCGAAATTCTCTTCACCGTTCTGCGTCGCGAAGACAAATACAAAGCCAAGAGTTTCATCGACACCTTCGGATATCGCGCCGGCGATCAGGTTGGCGTGTGGTCCTACGCAGGATTACACAATCATGGATTGGATGTGCGCGTAACCAGTTACCTGGCCGTGCCACTGGTCGCGTTCTGGTGCGGATTGAGTCTGTGGTTGGGACGCCGCCACGTCGCGCTAGCTGACGCACGCGCGAAACAACAACACGACGAGCCGTGACGCGCTGAGCTGAATATTCAGAATGATCTCGGCCTGACGAATTACTAATACCGCGGAGCCTACGGGGTCCGGTACTCCTGCAGCTGCGGGATCATATCAGGCTAGAGTTTGGCCGAAACGGCAACCGAAAACGGTGAAGCTCTGCTCGGGAATTCGTGGTGTCGGGCGCAAACTCACATGGAAAGGCTGGGAAAAAAGATTTTGTAAAAAATCGTTGGTTGATACACGCGGATTCACTTTTGCCTCGATTCATGTGTTGTCCATAGGGTGGACAACCAATGATAGAAGATTTCCAATTAGAGTTGCAGGAACTCGGTTTGTTGCCGGCTGAGGCGCAAGTTTACACCGCGTTGGTCCGGAACGGTGCACTCGGGGGAAGTGCCATCGCGAGCGTGACCGGCTTCCCGCGCAGCAGTGTCTATCTCACGCTCAACTCGCTTCTCGACAAGGGACTAATCGAAGGTGGGGCCGGAAATGGAAGTCGTTTTTCCGTCGTGCCGCCCGATAAGGCGCTGCCTTCACTTATCGTTCAGGAGAAAGAGGCTATTTCCGAGCGAGAGAAGATCGCCGCACGGTTGGGCCACAAACTCTCCTCCATCCTCGAGACAGCAGACACCGCTTCTGATGAGTTAATTCAGGTGATCCGAAGCCCACGCGGTGTGGCCGAACGCTACCAGCGACTACAACTGGAGGCCGAGCGGCAGATTGAAGGTTTCGTCAAAGCGCCGCTTTTCGTGACTACAGGTAATCCCGCGCAAGAAAAAGCGCAGCGACGTGGTGTGCACTACCGTGCTTTATATGAGCGAGCCGTTTTCGGTGACCCTGCGGTCACAACGTACCTCAGTGATTGGGTGGCCCATGGAGAAGAAGTGCGCATCTATGATGGCGAACTACCGCACAAGTTAGTTATCTTTGATCGCAAGCGTGTCCTGGCGCACCTCAGCATGCCGGGCGACCGGATGCGCACGCTCTACATTCAACATCCCGAACTGGCAGCTAGCCTGGGAGTCGCTTTTGAAGCCCTGTGGGCGCAGTCGGAACGGCTGACTGTTGTAAACGAAAAAAAGTCTGGCGGCGACCACGCGCCGCTCCGTGTCCGCAAGCACAGCCATAACGGCCAGGTCAGCCGCACAAAAAAATGAGAGGACCCCGCGCAACTATCTTAGCGCTCGTTTCTCTTTTCGATTCTTCGAAACAGAGCAATGAAATACCGAAACCCGGAAGACGTTTGCCTTATGAAATATGATCCTCATCAAAGCGCGGCGACGCTGTTTTTTAATCTGCGTACGAGGATCAAAACGCGAAAACCCTCGATGCGGAAATATTCCGCTTCTCAATCCGGCTTCTTCCGGCCGCGCATCTTAGTCGCGTTCGCGCTTTGTTCGCTCGGCATTCTCCTGGCAATGCTCGGCTTTGCGGTAACGCCTTCGAGTCCAGCGCCGTACCCCCGGCCCGGTACGCTTACAAAAATGTTAGCGGCGAATGCCGGCTCCACTAAGTCACAAGTGCCGGTTGCTGTGAGCGCTGATGGACGCTACCTGGCGTTCAGCGGCGGGTTTCCCTTCGGCTGCTGCGTCGTGGGAATTTATGATCGGCAGACTGGAGTAACAAATGCGGAGGCAAGTTCTACCGGGGACCCCACGCTTGGATTTAGCGCCGACGGCCGCTTTCTCGTCTTTGCTACGAATGGCTATGACAGTGATGGTAGTGAAGACGTTTACCGGCTGGACAGGCAAACGGGAGCGGTTGACCGCGTCTCGATAGCACCCAGCGGCGGTCAACCCACGTGCACTGGCGGCGGGTGCGTGTTTTCGTCCTGGCATCCGTCCATCAGCACTAACGGCCGCTACGTCGCGTTCTATAGCTTTGCGTCAAACCTTGTTACCGGCGACACCAACCAAACTGCTGATGTCTTTGTGCGCGACATGCAAACTGGAGTTACTGAGCTAGTGTCAGTAGCTAGCGGCGGCACGCCGGCCAACGGTCTTTCAGTTGAACCATCGATTAGCGCGGACGGCCGCTACGTCGCCTTCAGAAGTTTTGCTAGCAACCTAGTTACAGGTAACACCAATACTGGAACATGCGCGGGTAGCGGACAGACGACTGGAAGCGACATTTACGTCCATGATCGGCAGACAGGCACCACTGAACTGGTATCTGTTGGCATCGGAGGATCGCAAGATGGATGCTCTTACGGGCCATCGATCAGCGGCGACGGACGCTATGTCGCGTTCACGAGCACTGATACGACATTAATTCCTGTTGATGGCAACGGTGCCCGTGACGTGTTCGTTCGCGACCGACTCACTGGAACAACTGAACGAGTGTCGGTGTCCTCTGACGGTGCGGAAGGGACATGTGGCTTGTCGAGTTGCGTTAAAAATTCTGAAAATGCCCAGATAACTGCGGACGGACGTTACGTCGTTTATATGAGTTGGGCCTGGAACCTCGATCCTCAGGATACTAATCAAACCGGCGACATCTTTGTTCACGACCGTAATACCGGAGCGACTGGACGCGTTTCGATCGCAACAAATGGAACACAAGGGAACAGCACATCCGGGCCAAACGTGACTCCAAGCGGCGGGTTTGGTCCTGCTATCAGCGGCGATGGCCGAATCATCGAGTTCGACAGCTTCGCCTCGAACTGGGTTCCCGGCGATCCGAATCCGAAGTTTTACACCGATGTCTTTATGCGTGATCGCGGACCAACACTTGGGATTGGCGCGCTCAACGCTGCATGTAGCGCCAACCCCGCGACCGTTTCCGGATGGGCAACTTTCTCAGGCGGACAAATTGCCTCGGCCGATGATCCGCCTAACGACGGTCTGCCACCTGCGGCCACCGTTGGTGCCGAGTTAACCGGCGCATCGCTCGCGTATCGTCCGGAACGTGCCGATCTTTTCGTTACGCTGCCGGTGACATCGCTGCTACCGAACGTTGGCGGAGCACCGGGTGTTCTTTACGGGTTTAAAATCGCGATCGGAGGCATCCCATACGAGGTTCGGGGAACACAGGCCGAAGGTTTCGCTTTGTACAATTGCCAAACGGCGCCCGCGTGCACGCAAGTGGCGACGTTGTCCGGTAGTATGGGAACAGCTGGTAGCGTAGTTACCGCTTCGGTTCCGCTTAGCGCGCTTGGCGCGAATGAGGGAAGCGCACTTTCCGGACTGGATGCTTATACCTCTCTCGGCAGCGCGGCCAGTGGACCAACTGCAGTACTCGATGACGTAGTTCTACCGGCGACGGTTATACCAATTCATTCAGTTCTTGCCGGCATCGCCCCGGCCGGAACGCCGCAGGCGAACGTTCCTTTTATTACACAAGCGGCACTTACTAACGGAAATTTCTCGGGAAACCTCCCGCCCATTAACGCGGGAAATTACGACGTGTGGGCAAAAGCGTGCCTCGGCAGCACCTGCGGTGCGCCTGTTTCGGTCCCGCTTACGGTAACCGGAGCGTGTGCGGCAGTGCCAGTACAGTTGAACAGTATCGCATCCGTGAAAGTCCACGGTAACGCTGGGACGTTCGGTGTCGATCTTCCGCTAACAGGGAACCCCGGCATCGAATGCCGCAGTGGCGGCATGAACGGTGATTACACGCTGGTCTTCACTTTTGCTAACACTCTTACCAGTGTCAGTGGCGCGAGTGTTACAAGTGGGAGCGGATCAGTAGCCGTCAATACCGTCGACATTGATGACGCGCATAACTATATCGTTGATCTCACCGGAGTAACTACTGCCCAGTACATCACAATTGCTCTAAGCAATGTCGCTGACTCAGTCGGTCACTTTAGTAATTCTATCTCAGTATCGATGGGTGTGCTCGTCGGTGATGTCGATGCAAGCAGTCGGGTTGACTCCACCGATGTCTTTCAGGCAAGGCAGCAAAGCCTTCAGAATACCAACTCTTCCAACTTCCGAATGGATGTCGACGAGAGCGGCCGCATCGATTCGACGGACATTTTCATGGTGCGCCAGCAAACACTAACGTCGCTTCCTTAACTTCAATGGTTCCGAGCTACTTCTTCCCCGAGGTCGTTCCAGTGAGCGTGCGACAGGCGACCTCGCCTTCACTTGGGATCATCAGTTCGGTCTTGCTCGCGATCGCAATTGTTGCGCTGCCAAGCCAAGCGTCGGGACGCGGCGCCTGGTGCACGGCGCCCTATGTTCAAGTGGCAGGACCGGATAGCAGCGGGGGAAACCCGGGGGGACTCCACATTCAGAGCCTCAGCATCGGCGAGCCGTTTGCAAGTTGCAGTGCTAGATCGTTAACGGTTGTCATTAAGGTGGACACCTTGGATCCGGGAAATACCGGGCATGTGACGCCGCCGGCCAACACGCAATGGGAAGCCGAGTTTGTCGTGCCTCACAACTTGCTCACTCCTGACCCGGGCAGCGATCAAGTAATCTTTGTTTCCTGGGACACGAATACCGTTCCGACCGGTACGTTCAACTATGGATTTCTCGACAAGAACGTCAGCATGATCGGTCCCGTCCAGTCGGGAGCTCGCTACACTTCTCAATGCTCCCCCGCCTCCGGTACGTGCGCGGCGACAGGCACTGTCACTCCGGACGGAACCATCACCATCAACTTGGACATGACCGCCCCTCTCAGTTTTAAGGACATCACGGGCAACTTGAGATTTACAATGCCCGCTCTCCCGGTGGGATGGCAGCTCACCTTCATCGCGGGCAACATATGGACTTGTGCTTGTGCCGCAGGCAACGGAACCCCTGTCAACGTCAGCGCAACCTACGCATTTCAAAGCTACATAGTCCATGGCAATATCTCCTGTTCCAATCCGCCCGTGGGGGCGAATCCGCCGGTGGCGGCGCTCACGGGCAGTCCAACGTCCGGCAATGCGCCTTTGACCGTCAACTTCGATGCTTCGGGATCGACCATCGCGGCTGGCGGATGTGGAACCATCAGTTCCTACATCTTCGACTTTGGCGACGGCAAAAAGATCACTCAGTCTACGCCCACCGCCTCCCACACTTATAGCAGCGGGGGCAATTACCCGGCGCGAGTCAAGGTCACCAGTTTGGCTGGTGTTACCAGCATAAACAACGCGGAAGTAGACATTGCCGTCGCTTCCGCGACGACGCCGGCGGTTCAAATTGTTCGCGACGACGTCTACGTCACCAATGGAATCGTCTATGCAATGGTCTCCTTGGGGGACACCCTTTACTTCGGCGGCGCCTTCAATCAGGTGGGTCCTGTAACCGGTTCGGCAGTGCCGATTGATTCCACTAGCGGTATGCCGGTGGCCGGTTTCCCGAAGGTCGTCGGCTCCGTTTCTGCCGTCGCCTCCGATGGTTCGGGTGGCTGGTTCATCGGCGGAAGTTTCACCTCAGTAGGCGGAGTGCCCAGGTCGAACATTGCCCATGTGATGGCCGATAACACCGTCTCGACTTGGAACCCAAGAGCAGATGACGTTGTCAATACCCTGGTCGTGAACGGCTCGACCATATACGCGGGCGGGGTTTTCACCAGCATTGGAGGTCAGACGCGAAATAGCATCGCGGCGCTTGATGCCACCACCGGACTGGCCACCTCGTGGGATCCGAATGCAACCGGCACGGTCTACGCCTTGGCGGTGAACGGCTCGACCGTGTACGCAGGCGGTACCTTCACCAACATTGGAGGTAAGGTGCGCAAGAACATTGCGGCCTTGGATGTCACTAGTGCGGCCGCCACCGCATGGAACCCAAACGCAAACAATACCGTCTTTGCTCTCGCGGTGAGCAACTCGACCATCTACGCCGGCGGAGACTTCACCAGCATTGGAGGACAGTTGAGGAATCGCATCGCGGCGCTCGATGCCAGCAGCGGGCAAGCCAGTATGCTTTGGAACCCGAATGCGAGTAATACGGTCCTGGCGCTGGCGTTGAGCAACTCAACCGTTTATGCGGGCGGCTCGTTCACGATAATCGGCGGACAGCCGAGGAACCACATCGCAGCGCTGGATGTCGCGACCGGTCTCGCCACGCCGCTTTGGAATCCGAACACGAACGGCGATGTTTTCACACTGACGGTGAGCGGCACAACAGTTTATGCGGGCGGGCGCTTCACCAACATCGGGGGACAGATAAGGGACTACATCGCGGCGTTGGATGTTACGGGTGCGGCCACCGCTTGGAACCCGAAGATGAACAACCCGGTTAATGCACTGGCGATCAACGGCTCGATCGTCTACGTCGGCGGCTCCTTCACCAGCGTTGGAGGACAGGACAGAAATAACGTTGCGGCGCTGGATACCACAACCGGACAGGCGACCCCGTGGAACCCAAGCGCGAGCTCTACTGTCTTTGCGCTCGTCGCAGATAGCTCGACGATTTATGCGGCTGGATATTTTACAACCATTGGTGGCCAAGACAGGATAAAAATTGCGGCACTCGATCCGACCAGCGGCGCCGCCACGGCCTGGACGGCAGATGCAAATACTCTTGGCTTCATCTTCTCGCTCGCATTGAACGGTTCTACTCTTTACGCAGGCGGCTCCTTCACAGGTATCGGAGGTCAGGCAAGGAATAATATCGCTGCGCTCGATACGACCAGTGGGCAGGCTACGTCGTGGAATCCCAACGCTGATAATTGGGTTCAGGCGTTAACTGTGGATGGTTCGGTGGTCTATGCTGGGGGAAGTTTTGCAAATATCGGTGGCCACCAGCGCAGCCATATCGCTGCGCTCGATGCCGCAACCGGGCTCGCCACTGCCTGGGACCCAAACGCGAACAGCGAACTTTCGGCCATCGCGGTGAACGGCTCGACCGTCTACGTGGCCGGGGTGTTCTCCAACATCGGCGGCCAGCCGCGGAGGAATATCGCGGCGCTCGATGCCACAACTGGGCTCGCCACCGCTTGGAATGCGGACACGAACTACCGAGTCCTTAGTCTGGCGCTGAGCGGCCCGACGCTTTATGCCGGCGGTTATTTCACCACGATTGGCGGGCAAGCCAGGAATCGCGTCGCGGCCCTGGATCTCGCGAGTGGATTTGTTGCCCCCTGGAACCCGAACGTGGAGGCCCCGTTTCTTTTTCCGTCGGTGAATGCCGTGGCGGTGGTCGGCGACACCGTCTTCGCCGGCGGAAACTTCACCAGCGTCGGGGGAACTCCACATTCTTACATCGCCGGCATCAAAGCCCTGACTCCGGTGCAACTAATCAGCGCCGTTTCACGCAAAACGCACGGCAGCGCTGGGACATTCGATATAGTTCTCGACTGTCCCCCCTGCGCGGGACTGGCTCCTCTCGGCATTGAATGCCGCAGCGGTGGCGCAAATGGTGATCACACGCTCGTCTTTACCTTTACTAACACGTTAACCAGTGCAGCCGGCGCAAGCATCACGAGTGGGAGCGGATTAGTTAGCGGCAATAACATCGACAGTAACGATGCGCATAACTATATCGTGAATCTTACCGGAGTTACTAACGCCCAATTGATCACAGTTAGCTTAACTAATGTGACTGACTCTGTTGGCAACTTCAGCAGTGCCGTTTCAGCGTCAATGGGTGTACTCGTCGGCGATGTCGATGCGAGCCGGCGGGTTGACTCAACCGATGTGTTCCAAGTGAGGCAGCAGAGTTTGCAGAACGCCAATTCTTCCAACTTCCGAATGGATGTCGACGAGAGCGGCCGCATCGATTCGACAGACATTTTCATCACGCGACAGCAGACTCTCACCTCACTTCCTTAAGAAATTAGACGGCAAAAGCAGCGGCGAAAACGGAAGCGAACGATCGCATCTTGGCGGAAGCTGCTCGCCCTGCACTTGTGAGAGGGCCATGGCACACCGGAGCCTACGGGGTCCGGTACCATTTTGTCATGTTCGGCTTTCCTTCACGCGAACCTGACCGCTGACTTCTGTCATCTGACCTCTGTTTACCTGGGTCGAGCCCTTGAAGACGAGGGGTCCGAACCTTTTTGACATCTAGTTAAATGTTAGCGTGAGTCGGTCCCGATGCGGCGGTCCGAGGTACGGAAATTCGCTTAACAAGTCGTCGTGCGGTCCGACCTTGTCCGTGACGTTTTTGTTTGCGTACAAAGAGAAGAAAAGATCAGCAACGTCGTCGGTTAGTGTCCGGCCATTGTGCGGGTAGCAAACCGGCTTGCGAGGATCGTAGGAAAGAATGTCCGGCAACAACGTACTCGCGACGTTCCTGGCGTCCTTCGGCGTATAGCCGCCCGAGTGTTCCAATTCGTGTGCGAACACACCAATGAAGCGATCGTCATTTGCTGGCTCGCCGAGAAGGTAATCCTCTTTCTTTTCCCCCGGCAGGAAGACCGCCTGCAATGGTCTTCCACCTCGATCCGCCTGGATCCAACCGTCGGCAGTCTTATCCATTGTGCGAGCCCAAATTCCGACCTTGCTAGTCCCGAGTTCTGAGTTGGGAAGTTCGATCGCAATGCTGCAAACATTTTTGTCTTTGAAGAAATCGTCGCCGGTAAACTGCATGTGATTGAAATTGCCGTTCACGTCGAAAAAGAAAGGATCACTGCGCCAACCGAAGAAAAAACGGAAGTCGCCGGCTTTCGTTACCAGAGCTTCCTGCTCGACTGAGACTGGCGCGTTCTCGACGAGGACTTCGCCGTCGTCGCCTATTCCGACGGCTTGCGCGCCCAGCGTACGACGAACTGTCGCAGTCTGCTTTCCATTCTCGGAAAATGCGAACTGCGCGCTGTAACAAATATCCGCAACGGCGTCACCGTTCGTGTCGATCTTAATCTCGTACATCGCACCTGGTTTGAAAGGCTCAGGCGTTGTCGGCTTTGGCGAGTCCAATCTGAAAGAGGGATGCACATTGAGGATCATTATTGATTTGTCGGGGTCTCCGGGTTTGGTAAACGCGTGGAGATCGGTCATGTCCAGGCGGGCATCGCCACGCGGAAATCCAAAGTTGGTGCCTGAAGCGTGGTGTGACATGGCTAATCGCGTTGTTGTTTCATTTTAGAAATGAAAGCAGCTCATTGTTCACCTGATCGGCATGCGTCCACAGCACGCCATGCGGGCCACCTGGTAATTCGACGAACTTGACGTTCTTGATCATCTTGGCTTGTCTTCGAGACGTGGCGTCTGGCGGCAGAATGCGATCTGCATCGCCGTGGATGATCAGCGTCGGCACGTCGTTGCGGAGAATGTCCTTGCGGAAGTCTTCGATCCAAGAGTCAACGCACTTCAATGTTCCCATTGCAGAAGCCTGAACTGCGACGTTCCAGTTGGCCTCGACCACTCTGTCGCTAACGAGCTTTCCTGCAGTGGCATCGTAGTTGTAGAAGTTATGCAAGAAATCGAGAAGGAAGGCTGGCCTGTCCGCCTTAATCGCGGCCTTTATTTTCTCGAAGACACTCGCCTCCACACCTTCTGGATTATCTGCGGTTTTCACGAGGTACGGTCCCAATGTTCCGATTAGCACGGCCTTGCGAACGCGAGCGGAACCGTATTTGCCTACGTAGCGAGTGACCTCACCGGTACCCATGGAGAATCCGACGAGATCTACCTTCTG
>WNFR01008692.1_pt1 | contig 10263 bp, 16 predicted proteins | sample 5400221 | NCBI WGS metagenome assembly WNFR01 (sample SAMN13153357, study PRJNA577476) | soil metagenome | isolation source: 40 cm soil under Madrone tree | place: USA:California | collected 2016-06-14 | reverse complement strand
GCTGCTACGTAATCCCGACTGTGAACAGAATTCGGGAAGAAGATGCTAGGCTACTGCTGCTCAAGATAGTCCGGTACTCTACCCTCGAGCCTGAGATCGACGGGGCCAGCCTTGGAGGCATCAGTCGTCCGTCTCATAGACACACACTGAGGCCTGAGGGTCCTTCTTCAGGTTTCCATAAGTTGCTACTAATAGTCATCCATACAGGAAAATCAGTGGGAATAAAGTGCTTCTGAAATAAGGAAATACTCTAATGCGCGAATTCAAATTTCCCGTGCCATCTTAGTGCAATCAAGAGCTTGTACTAGTTTTTCAAAGAAAAGTAAGGTGAAGTGCAGCATCATTATGTTATCGGTCATGTCGGATTCTCCCTTGATACGGGCCCTATATTCTTAATTAAACCTAAGACCCCGAGCAGGATAGAACAACTTGATGATACAACACTAAGGAAAGAGTACCACCACGCTAAATCCCTCAAAAACCCCTACATAATGACGTCCAGCTGCAACGGCAGCAGGTGTGTAAGTCTCAGCGTCAGGCCCAGGCAGACGGCCCTCAGGAAGGAGACTGCAGAGCCTCGATGGCCTTCAGCGCGAACGCCGTCGTGAGTCCCCGATTTCCGATCTTGATCCCGGACACGCCAAATCTGTATGCCCAACAGAGACCCCACCCGCCATCCTCGCACTGCAACGGCAGCAGCTCAGCGACCTCTCGCTCCAGGCGCAGCCCGACAGCGATCCCGGCCAGGATGCGCATCGAAAGGGCCAGCGCATCGCCGGCCGCACCTTCTCGCTCGAGGACACACTCACGCAGGAGCGGGGCGAGCTCCGCTTGCAGACGTGCATCGGTGCTCGAGCGTAAGAGCAGCGAGGCGTAGAAGAGGCAGATCTCCGCTGTAATGTAGTAGCGCGTACCCTCGAGGTAGGCGCGATGCTTCAGCACGTTCAGCACCCATTCGAAGGTCGCGACAAGCTCGTGTCCGCGCCCACGAGAGTAGAAAAGCCGTAGGATGGTGAGCGCGATGACTGGATCCGTGCGCGGGCGTTCCTTGTCGTAGTATAACTGTCGGAAGCGGTTTAGCTGAGGCGAATGGGCGGATACCTCCACTTACCAATATAATACCGTCTTCGTCAGTGTATTGAAGCATTTCGTCCATTATCGAGTCGAACACATGATCATCGGGCTGGGTCACCACGAGACCAAGAGCAGTAGTTTCCAGATCATACGGATATACATCCGAGGTATTGACTGGATTTTCTGCAAAAAGGAAACCAGATATCAGATATCCAAACGTAGGCGTCATAGTGGCAACAATGTGATACCTCTGAAGAAGTTCCAAAGACGAGGGTATTCAGCGTAATTTACGAGCTTCCTGAGGGGTAGTGTTCACTTCAAGTTGGGAAGCTCATCACGACGCAGGCCTTACCTGTTGCCCGTGAGTTCAAAGATGAGTAATTGTGCGAAATTCTCAGCAAAATTCTGGCCGACGCTGGTCTCTGAATCCAGATGGCCGGCTCTTTCTTCTAGGAATGAGCGGCCGCGGCTCATAGGGTCGCCAGTGTAAAATCTGATGGCCTGCCGTACACGTTGAACGTCTTCGAAAACGATGCCATTCATTCCAAGTGAGCGGGCAGCCAGGACGTTCACGATGTTGTCATCGACAAATAACATCGAAGACGGCTCGGCCTTGATTTCTGCGAGTACGGATTTGAAGAAGCAGAGATCTGGCTTGCGCATGCCTGCAGTCGCAGAAATAAACACGCGCTCGAAGATGCCCCATTCTGCAGGCTTTGTGCGGGCCACCGCGTAGTCGGGTGCAGACATATTTGACATCGCGAATATGCGCAACTTGCCTTGGGCTTCTGCTTGAAGATCGCAGATAAAACGAATTAATGCATCTTCGGGTTGAAGGCTCGCGCGAGCGTCCACGATGGTACGTTGGACCTCTTCCGGGTCAAGAGAAAATTTCTCCCCACAGAGACGATAGCACTCATCCTCTGAGATCCTGCCACGTTCGTATTGATGCCAAATAGTTGACGATATGATAGCCTTGAGCACCTTCGGAGATATTGAAGTGGAGGTGACGGGAGACCAGGTTAGAAGGACGTCTCCCAAGTCAAAGATAAGGACGCTACAGCGGGATGGCAGAGGCATGGCAAGCGAGGAGCTGGTGTTGCGATGGGGGCTAAATGGTTGTGAATGCATTTTTAAGGGCAAGCGTTTGTATTTACTGTTCCGAAGGGATTCAAATTAGAATGCGGAAGACATTGAGCATGGTGCCATGTGGAAATGGAGTAAAGGGGATGGATGGTTTTGCCTACATCAAAGAAGCGAGTAGCAGTACAGTACTACAGTAAGCACAGCGCCCGTCTGGAATAGAAATAGACTAACAACTTAACAAGACTTAGGAGGCGCTTGAAGGACCTGATACACTTCGGACTCAGTTGGTAGTAGCCTAGTTTCCTAGAAGAACCAAGAGGCTGAAGCTGAAGTATGGGCTGAATATACAAAAGTCGCCTCAGTTGATTTTCAGAATTTAAATGGCTCATAAGTGTTGACCCAAGCCAGTTCTGGAAAGCGCTCGATGGCCAAGACGATGTGCTTCCGAATCGTTCGGACAACGCCACTGTAAACAACTTGAAATCGGTTCTTACCAATTAGCAAACTCGGAGCAGTTCTCATCAGCTCCACGAGCATTTAACTTGTCATCGCCTCCCAGTCCTCAGGAACGAAAGTCATCGCTTCGTACTTGCTGCTATTTTTTGTCGTTCAAGTTGTTGTATGCACCAAGGACGTGATCGCACCAAGTGTTACGCGAAAAAAACGTGGCAAAACCTAACTTAGACATAAAATCGCAAAATTTGGTGAAATTGAGTGTATATTCCACCACGTGGAAATCTTTATGTTCAAATTCCCACCGCTCAAATCGGGTCTTGAGTTTATGGCCTCGGAATGGAACCGTATTGTTTATAACACGATTCACTACTTAAGGTAACGGAAGGGAAGGTAATGGTAAGGAAGAGTGTTCGCCACAGGGATCTCTCCAGTCGTTAACATAGAAGGGACGGGAAAGGTTTTTCCCCCACCACAAGGGGGTGGATGAGGTGGAGCAGGAAGTGGAGCAGGAAGTGCGACGAGTGCACTTGTGGATTAGTTGTCTGAAGGAGTGGAAAACGTGTTTGTGTCGCCGCCGACACCTCAGAGTCAAGTCGGTGTGAACGATAACATGAGCGCGCCCAGCAAGTCATGTGGAGTCCGGTGCCCGCTGGGGGGAATGGGTAGCAGAATATCGTAATGCCGCCGACCCCAAATTACTGCCATCTCGGAAGCATTTACTTGTTGATGTATGTGTATGCTGTATGCATGTCGGCCGCCGACTCTCATATGCTTACTCGAAGCCTTCCTATAGCTACGAAATCGCTGATTTCACTTGAATGCCTACGAGCATTGGTACCTACACAATCGCTGCGGCTGGTCTCGTTGGCCTCATCCCCTGGCCCATAACCTTACTCGCTCGGAGGGCCTTCCGCAATCTTCCACCAGGTCCCAGAGGGCTTCCTATCATTGGCGATGTCCTTCACATCGCCGATCAGGACTGGTTGGCATCACCACAACGGAGGGATGAATATGGTGGCATTCCGCAATCCATTTGAATGCCTCCGGAATCTTGCTCATGATTCTTTCAGGCGAGATGATGTATGTAAGTGCCCTCTGGCAGGGAGTCCTCGTCATCAACAGCCAACGTGTTGCCATCGATTTACTCGAAAAACGATCAAATATTTATTCCGACCGGCCGCATTACATCTCTGCTGGCGATTTCTCAACAAGAAACTTACTTCTTACCTTGGCGCCCTATGGAGAGATGTATGCCACAATACTCCCTTTCGCCACATTGGCTGATTCTTCATAGGTGGCGCCGCTTCCGTCGTGTCGCAGTGGAAGGTTTATCCAAATCGGTCGTTCAGAAATTCTATCCCATCCAAGGCCGTGAAGCTATCATGTTGGCACTTGCGCTGATGAAGAGCCCTTCTGCTCTCGAGAAGCATTTCCAACGACACGCGTGGTCCATTATGCTGTCAATCAATTACCACTTTCCACCAGTAAATTCGGAAGATGACCCTGTTGTCGTTGGAGTCGCAAAACATGTGGAGCGTTTGTTGCACGAAATGCAGCCTGGGGCGCGTTTGGTTGAGTTCTTCACTTGGATGAGATATATTCCGAGCAGGTGCGCACATTGTTTCTTTGCTATAATGTGGAGTTTCCTATTACGTTCCACAAAGATTTGCCAAGTGGAAACGGGATGCAGAGTACTGGTTCGTCCAAGATTCGCTCCTATTCGAGGACTTTCTCGGCAGAGTCGCAAATGACTTGGTGAGTCTTCGCTGTGATAGTGCCCGATAAGGTGGGTCATAGTTTCCACTCCAGGCGAACGGAATCGAACGACCAAGCTTTAGTGCTTCAATGATCCAAAATCAGAGTAAACACGGCCTATCGAAACGCGAGCAGGCCTGGCTTGTTAGTGATATTATGTAGGTCCCCAAATATTTGCTCCAAGCGCCGCGAAAATCTGAGGTTAGCCTTGCACAGTGGCGCGGGTGGGGAGACGACGTCTTCCACGCTCCGGTGGTGGGTCCTCGCTATGCTCGCATACCCCGAGGTCCAAAGCCGGGCGCACGCCGAGCTTGACGAGGTGGTGGGCACTGCTCGTCCACCGACCTTTGCGGACCTCCCCTCTCTCCCCTATATCCGCGCGATGGTCAAAGAGACACTGCGTTGGTCGCCAACAATTCACCTTGGAGTACCGCACACCTCGACCGAGGATGACTGGTACGAGGGCATGTTCATTCCCAAGGGCACGATATGTCTCCAGAACATGCGCCTGCTCAACTTCAACCCGGAAGTGTTTGGGGGAAATGCGGCTGACTTTGACCCGGCCAGATATCTGGACGAGAAAGGTCAGGTCAAGGTGCTACTGGAGGGCCGGGAGGAGGGACACATGTCGTTTGGATTTGGGCGACGTATATGTCCTGGTAGGTTTGTTGCGGAAGGGACGCTCGCGATCGACTTTGCGACGTCGCTTTGGGCGATGCGGTTTGAGCGTCCTGAAGATGCTCATGGTGAGTTGGACATGCGCCCGATTGTCAACCCCGGCATAACTGTGTACGTAAAATTTGCTTACTCTCTATTGGTGTTAAGTCTATTGGTGTTGAGTACTTGCCACAGTCTACCTCCGCCTTTCGAATACAAGGCTATTCCTCGATTTGCAGAGGCCGAAGGTGTGCTAACGGAAGCATTAAATTTGTATGGATGAAAGGATCTCTTTCGGTGAAGTTAGCAAGTTGTAGTTTGTGGCAATAGTGCAGCAGGCTTGGAATGACCAGTTGGAGCAAAAGGCACTGGCAACGCGCCGTGAGGATACTATACTTATTTCTTACGAAATGAGTTTGGTTCAAAGATGTTTGACTGACTCAGATCCACTGTGGGTTGTCAGGCTGGAACTCGTGAGTTTGCCCTGAGAACTTGTCCCTCTCATGAGTCTCATCCTAATTAGTAAAGGCGATCAAGCAAGCAGGGAATAAAACAAAATATCGTAAACAAGGTCTTTGCCAACAGTGTCGGCCCTGCGCCCATCGCTGAAGAGACCTAGAATAACCTAGAAGAACTCATAGTCCAGTGCTCTCCAAGGATATACTTTGGGCATTTTTTTATCGTTGCGAGTCGTTTGATCATATCACGCGTAGCTGGGACACGAGGTTAAGCGTTTCTTCTTGCTCGACGGGCGCTCTGCCGACGCAATCATCATGGACGACACCTTCCAAACGTCTCGCCGTCGTTCGCGCGGCTCATGGCGATCTCGGGCATAACGGCGTGGTGGCGTGCGGCTTTCGCACGAAGTGTTATGCCATCATCCTGAAACTAAATGCCATATTATGGGTATGCCGTCAGGGAATGCAGATCCTCACATCCCCATTTGACAGTAAAACGCGCAACGCGCCTTACGATATAGCTGACCTGCATTTCGGAATTACACCTGGTCATCGCCCCGCGGATTCCCCTTAAGCCGTACGAACCCATATGATGGCAGTAGTCGACCAGTCCCACTGGCAGTCGAGTTGATCTGTGTGCAATTAAACTATATGCATATCTGAAACTGTACTATGCATCATGTCCGAGGACCGAACTTGGGTCCGCCAGGCGCAGGGCTGTTCTCCGTGTCTTGTGTCGAGCTGAAAGGCCGCGTTCAGGGACCTGTCCAACATCCGGGGGTCCGAAGCGGGTTGCGCGATGGGTGACTTAGGCTACTCTAGACCATTGATCGACGGGTCTCCACGCCCACATCGGTCAAACGGTCAGATTGATATCAGCACTAGTCGTCGTCCACAAACACATCTTATTCAAGACACCAAGTCGGTGACTCTGATTGGCCGTGCAAGCCTTATTATCAGCTCCGTCGACTTATCTTCCGAGAGCCTTTGGGACCGTAGTTGAGTTTTCCGGTGCCAGCCCTTTTTAAGTACGTTTTATGATGACGGAACACATGCACCACCATAGCGTTGGCCACATGGTGACCAAATGGGTAAACAGTGCAGAGGACCTGCACTGTTTACCCATTTGGACCGCAGTATGAAACCAATTCAGTTACACATTCGGACAAACTACGATACAAGAGGGTGAAAGTGGAATACGACTTGAGAAAGTACATCCGAACTCCGCAAGCGTGTTGCTCTAGAGCAGGCTCTTCCGGACACCGTCACCCTCAACGAGGATACACGGCCCACCATAGAGCACTTTATCCTCGAGTCCATTAACGCGAATGAAGTTCTTGACGGCGTCATCTTCCGCTCCTGGCTGCAACCAGAGGGCTGGAATCTTCAACTCCATTGCTTGCTGGAGCAAGTCTAGTGTCACCTGTTCTCACAATTGTAGAACGAAGGGTAAAAATAGCGAAAAGCCGACCTTGGCGTTCGTAATTATGCTCACGGATGTCTCAGCCGGCGCCGGAAGATCGGCGAGACTTGCCACGGTCGCTACACCCTCGAGCTCACTCTCTTTCTACAAAAAATAGATCTGTGAGCGATGGCTCTAGAAAACACGGGCGGAGGAAAGAACGAACGGGATGCACAGGTGTGACAGAGAGATTGCGTTCTAAGTACCAGAGCAATACCTGCGATGCACACGTAGATGAGAAACGAGACTTTTCGGAATGGTTAAGGACACGTACCTTGGTACCGAACTTTGACTGGTCTTTCGACGCACCGACGACTGCATACCGAGGCGACGACAAGAAATATTTTTGTATATTTGCTACGGTGCGAGTCATGACTAAAGCAACGGAAAGACGTAATGACCATGTGACCATAATTTATGACATTTACCACCGTCGTTCCAATAATCCAACGTATACCACACCTACACCTACACCGAACTCTCGAATATAGACACAAAATAAAAAAAGGTGGAAGACGAAGTGAAAGATTGAGAGGCAGACCCTAAGATTGACTGAGGCTAACTGACACGCGCCGCACTCGCACCGACCACGCCTTTGACGCGTGCCAGTAGTACGCTTGTCCACGCGACGTTGGCGCTGTTGGAGTCTCAACAGCCTCGTCAGTACTCTCGGTTTCCTGGGAAAGGAGCCATCCTCGTTCACTCATCTTTTATATCCCAGCGCACGGTCGCTGCACCCTATATCTATCTATCTAGTGTTCCCCTCTGAACCATGTCGTGGGTGCCTTCGCCATCCACAGCGCGGCATCTCTTCTACGGCATCCTCATCGGCTTTTCTCTTTCTATCGCATCTACATCTGTCATCTCTGCGTACAGGAAACGTAGGGATTACAGCACGGCGGAGAAGGCCAGCCCACACCCCATCGAATTGCGGAGTGACGAGGTTCTAGATGGAGTAACGGGGTTGATTGGTATGCCCCCAGCATCAGATCTGGTTTCCCGGCAGAAATGCTGATCTGTGATCAAGGGAACACACCGCTGGTCCGGATCAACTCGCTCAGCAATGCATTGGGAGTCGAGATTCTTGGAAAGGCCGAGGTGCGTGTGCTAGCCATATGGCGTTGTCGCCCAGAACTCAACCTCTCTCCGCGCATCCCTAGTACCTCAACCCAGGGGGAAGCGTAAAGGACCGCGTTGCGCTCCAAAGTGTGTCCAACATTGCATTGGGAGGCCCGCTGTCCGTTGACGTCCTCTTAAGTGATTGAAGACGCGGAACGCGAAGGGCTCCTGCGTCCATATACTGGGTCGCGAATCTTCGAAGGTACAAGTGGATCCACAGGCATCTCGATAGCCACGATCGCCCGCGCTCGGTGAGTATTGCTTCATTGAAGATAGTTCTCAATCCTCAGTCGATTGGTTGTTTTCCTCAGAGGATATGATGCAAGTAAGATAATTTCTTTGAACTGTTTCTAGTATCTTGACTAGCGGTGTCATTTGAAGCCATCGTCATGCCCGACGATGTTTCTCTCGATAAAGTCAAGGCCCTCGAAGTTCTTGGCGCGAACGTTGAGAGAGTTCGACCAGCAAGTATTGTAGACAAGAAGCAGGCAAGCCTACTCTCCTTATCCACAGTATGTCGTCACCTAACTGTTTTCTGCTCCTCTCCTATAGTTCGTGGTGAGTGTACAGCAGTCGGCTGACAAGGAGAAGGTTGTTAACCTTGTCAAGAATCTTGCTCGAGACTATGCCCTTGATTTCACTAGCGGCAAGACTCATAAAGGCGTTCTGGTGAACGGGAATGGGAACGGGAACGGCCACGCGCTTGTCGACGAGGAAGAAGAGTTACTCTCACGACCTCCCGGTTTTTTTGCGGACCAGTTCGAGGTCTGTATTGGCAACTTTGCGTCAGCCAGGGCAAACTGTGGACCTCTCCTTTCCCCCACAGAACCACAGCAACTTTGCTGCTCATTTTACTGGCACTGGCCCCGAAATCTGGCGGCAGACAAATGGCGAAGTCAGTGCCTTTGTCGCTGGCGCTGGTCTGTACATTCCTTCGTCTCTCTACCAGGCCGTTTGTCATATACATACTTGTGTAGGAACGGGCGGTACGATCGCAGGCACAGGGCAGTTCCTCAAATCAATGGCGGATGATACCCTTGTAGTACTCGCGGATCCAGAAGGCAGTGGATTATACAACAAGGTACAATCCCAAAATGATCGTTAACCCTTGCAGACTGACCGCGGATGCGGTACAAACGCGTATGTATAGGTCAAGCACGGTGTCATGTACGACCACAAGGAGAGTGAGGGCACCAGGCGGCGCCATCAGGTCGACACCGTTGTCGAGGGAATCGGTATCAACCGTCTCACAAAGAATATTGAGCTTGCCCTTCCCGTGGTCGACGATGCTTTCCGGTGCGCCCCGAAGCCTTACTAACCCCATTTCCCATCGTGAGGCGCCGGAGTTGACTAGTGTCATTTACGGTTAGGATAACGGATGCCGAAGCGGTGAGCATGGCGCGCTTCTTGGTTCAGCGCGACGGGTTGTTCCTCGGGTCCAGCAGCGCCGTTAACTTGGTCGCATGCGTCAAGCTCGTTCGTAAGATGGGCTGGAACAACGGCGAGAAAGTCGTCACCGTCCTGTGCGTTTGTCGCCGACTCTCTGACCCTGACTGACCTTTTGGCGCGTGCGTCCCATGATTGGTTAGGTGTGATTCCGGAACTCGACATTACTCCAAGGTTCGCCCATTCCTCTTCGTTGAGACCGTCTTTCTGAAGCTTATTCTATTGTGTTACTATTTCACAAACGATAGTTCTGGTGCGTAATTGTAGCTGAAATTCCTGAGCGACTCTGAGGGTCATCTGACTGACATCCAGGAATGACGCATACTTGTCCAGGACGGGAATCCCCATTGACATCGGCATCGTTCAGGATTTGCTCACGCAGCCGTTCCCGCCAATGTCCTCGATCACTAAAATATAATATTCTTTTTTTTGCATCGTACCTACAGTAGAACGATCCTGGAAACCAAAAGACTTCCGTGAACCCGTCACATTTGACGCTTTGTCTTCGGGCGCCATCTCCAATGTCTCCGGTTTGAAAATTTAATACATTCGCGTAGTGGTCCAAGTACTATATTCTCAAACGGTTATTTCTTTGTTCAGGTCACTGTCGTAGTTGTAACCACACAGCTGGATTCTTGATTCGTATTTTATTACAAGTGGGCGGTAACTGAAAGAGGTTAGCGCCTGGAGGGCGGACCTTCCTTTTTTACACATTGATTGTACGTTCGTGGCACGACATTGTCTCAGTCG
>WNFR01016818.1_pt1 | contig 10264 bp, 14 predicted proteins | sample 5400221 | NCBI WGS metagenome assembly WNFR01 (sample SAMN13153357, study PRJNA577476) | soil metagenome | isolation source: 40 cm soil under Madrone tree | place: USA:California | collected 2016-06-14 | reverse complement strand
ATTGATGTCTGCTGTGATCGGGGCATAAACGGAGCCACGCGCCCAGCGGCATCGAGGTATTTCACGGAGCTGTCGACATGTCAGCATCACAACAATTCATCAGTGATTCAACGGCAATGGGAGCTGCCCTGGCGGGTAATGGTGCCACGTTTAGGGTATGGGCTCCCAACGCCGAACACGTACATGTCGTGCTGAATGCAGGGGCCAGTTACCAACCAAAACCTGCCGACGAACTCGTCAAGAATTCTTCGACTGGACACTGGACAGGCTTTTTCCCCGGCGTTGTGGACGGCACGCAGTATCGCTATTTCATTACTGGCAAACAGGAATCCGGTTTCAAACGAGATCCATGGGCGCGCGAACTAGCGATCGTCGGCTATCCGAACTGCAATTGCATCGTACGGGGCCCGAATACTTATCCGTGGCATGATCAGAGTTTCCGTCCGCCGGCATTCAACGATTTAATCGTGTATCAGTTTCACTTCGGTGTCTTTTATGCCACCGGTGCTCGCGGGAAAGATATCCGTGCGGATCGAGTTTCGAAGTTCCTGGATGCCGTGGAGCGCATCGAGTATCTCGCCGATTTGGGTGTGACGGCTGTACAGCCGTTGCCCATCGTGGAATTTCAGGGCGAGTGGAGCCTTGGCTACAACGGTTCGGACCTGTTTTCGCCTGAGATGGACTATTGCGTCGATCCCGCGCAGCTTGGGCCTTATCTGAAAAAGGTGAATGATCTGCTGGCCAAGAGGAACTGCGCGCCTTTGGCGGCCAATCAGCTCACGGGCCAGATGAATCAATTCAAGGCTTTTGTGGACCTATGTCATCTTCATGGTGTTGCCGTAATCATCGATGTCGTCTACAACCACGCGGGCGGGAACTTCGACCCACAAAGCATCGACTACTTCGATTTTCCCCAGAATCCAGATAAGACCAACAGCATCTACTTCTCTCCCAACGACTGGGCGGGCGGGCGCATGTTCGCCTTTTCGAAGCCGGAAGTTCAGGACTTCTTGATCCAGAACGCGAAGATGTTTCTCGAGGACTATCATGCCGACGGGATCCGGTACGACGAAGTGACAGCCATCGATCAGAATGGCGGTTGGTTTTTCTGCCAGAATCTCACCGATACACTTCGCTTCGTGAAACCCGAAGCAGTTCAGATTGCCGAGTATTGGGGTGAGTACCGATGGCTCGGAATTGCTCGTCCGCCGCAGGGAATGGGGTTCGACATCGGCTATGCCGATGGGATTCGCGACGGTGTGCGGGCGAGGATTGCCGAAGCAGCAGGCGGTTCCAATGCAGCAGTGCATCTCGGCAGACTCAAGAGTGCGCTGGAACGGCCGTACAATTTTTCTTACGCATGGCAGGTTTATAACTGCATCGAAAACCATGATTTTGTGCTCGACATGGACGGCGATCATCGCAAGCCACGCATTCCGAAGCTCGCCGATTGGAACGATCCGCGGTCGTGGTATGCGCGAAGCCGCAGCCGGGTCGCCGCCGGAATCCTACTGACTTCCCCCGGTGTGCCCATGCTCTTCATGGGACAGGAATTCCTCGAGGACAAGCTCTGGTCCGACAATCCCAAGCGACAAGAGTTGTTCATCTGGTGGGACGGCCTCACCCAGGACCGTCACATAAGCGATTTCCGCCTCTTCACGCATGACCTGATCTGGCTCCGGCGACATCATCCGGCGCTGCGGTCCGAGACAGTCAACGTTTTCAATATTGACGAATACAATCGAATCCTTGCGTTCCATCGCTGGGTGCCCAGTGTGGGACGAGATATCGTGGTGGTCGTTAGCCTTCGGGAGCTGAGTTTCGAGAACGGCAGTTACAACTTGGGCTTCCCGCTGCCGGGCGGGTGGTACGAAGTCTTCAATAGCGATGTATACGACTTTTTCCCCAATTCCTCGACCCGGGGGAACGGAGGCCAAATCTCGGCGGACGGGCCGATGCTACATGGTCTACCGTGCTCGGCCGGAGTCACTATTCCTGCGAACGGTGTGCTCGTCTTTGCGCGAGATAGTGGTGATTGATTCAAACACAGGTGCCCAGGAAAACAAAGTCCCAGCAATTGAAGTTGATGCGCTTAGTTGCAACACGCCGAGGCCAACTGGATGAGTTCAAACCGACCACCATCCTCGTTTCCGGAGATTCCCTCAAATGATGGGGATGCTGGCAGACTAGATGGGTAACTGTTCACGAACTCGCCAAACTTGGGGTGAATGCCCACCGAAAAAGCGGCTCCGTTCGCTCCTGCCAGCGCCGCACTTGGGCATCAGGGGAAAGCCCGTGCTCAAAGAAGATAAACTGGCCGCCTGGCTTGAGGACTCGTCCAACACCTCGAATTGCCTCGACCACGCCTGGAATCGTACATAGCGTAAAGGTGCTAACCACCGTATCGACGCTGCCGTCGGCCAAGGGAATGCGCTCTCCAGGCAAATCGAGAAACTCGATATCCAGTTTCGTTCGGCGCCGTTGCTGCTCCCCCATCCGAATCATTCCTGGGTTGGGCTCGAGTGCATAGACCTTAGTCACCTTAGCGGGATCGTAGTGAGCGAAGTTCACGCCAGGACCCACGCCGATCTCGAGGACCCTCCCTTCGGCCAAAGGTACCATCCGCTGGCGAATATCCCGAATGGGTTTCGGATTGCCCAGCGCGCTCACAAGATGGGGATAGACGTGATCTTTGTAGAAAGGCATAGAACAACTTTCGTGCCACCTTGTGATCACCAAGACTCTATCAATACAGCTTGATCATAGTGGACGCCTAAACTCATTGGCTAGCAAGTGCCCGCGATCTATTGCCGGTTGCGATCACTACCTGCACAGGAATGGTCAGCAGGTCGCCATCGCTGAACTGGATAAGTCCATCGACAACTTCCTGATCGACTCGCGCGCGCAGCGTTTCGGGAATAGAGTCGAACAACGGATGGTAAAGCGTACTAACGTCTTGCTGATATTCCCAGAGTTGTTCCGCTGATCCGGCCCAGAGGCAAAGCGGTACATGGCGTGAGTCGCCTCAGGCAAAGTGGCACTGGGCACGAGTCGAACCACAGTGCCAATGGTCGTTTCAAAGAACGGCTGCTTGAATGCTCCCCATGCAAGCAGCGCGACCTGGCCTCCGGGCTTCAGTGCGCGCAGCATCTCCGACATTGCGCTGCTGGTTTCCTCGAAAAACATTACTCCGAAACGGCAGGTGATCCGATCAACGCAATTTGAAGTCAGCGGAATCGCGTGCACGTCACCTTGTAGGAAAGCGATTCGCGACCGAGCGTCAAGGTGCTCGCCCTGCTGCTGCGCGAGTTGAAGCCCTGCGAGTGACCGGTCTAGTGCAACTACTCTTGCCGAAGGAAAGCGCCGGACTATTTCAAGCGACGGATCTCCTGATCCGGCTGCCAGATCGAGCACGAGGTGCTGCGGTCCGATTGCAGCAGCAGCGATCAGTGCGTCGGTCAGCGCCGAGTTCCATCCGGCCGCAGCTCTGGCCCAGCGATCGCTCACGCGAGTGCGAGAGGCGTCGGACCATGGATCCCGTTGCAGCATGGACGGAAGTTTATATCAACAGTGTCAGACCTATCCTTAGCGGAAGCGCAAAAAGAAAATTCGCGGGTGGGTACCGGAGCGCGGGTATCTAGCCAAGTTGCGCCAACGCTGAAAGGTAGAGGCTCCCGGTGAAACCGTCGCTGTCCAATCTGTTGAACCGGCTATGAGGATGAAATGAAACCAATAGGCTTCGGCGTACTGAAGTCAGGTGCAGGTGGGGCAAGGCTCGCCTTTCAGGGCTTCACGCCCGTCTTCCATAATGATGGGCACCATCGTCAACGCGGCAATGGGGTCCGCCCACCACCATCCCGCGACGGCATTCAACAGTAGTCCGCTGAGCAGAATTGCGGGAGAGGTAAGGCGCAGATTGAGGTCTGCCGCGAATCGGCGTGCATGGCTGCGCTTTTCAATTCGGATGCCGTTATTCGTTTCGCTCTGGCGAGAACGGGCATAACGATCAGGGATAGCACCGAGAGCGCAATACCGATCAAGCTACGCTGTGGTTGTTCTCTCGTAACCAAGGTCTTGATTGCGCCGAATGTCACGTAGGCAGCGAGCAGCAGCAAACTGATGCCGACTAGCTTGAGCGCCCTTTCCTCAGCGCTCTCGACGATCTTGCCAGTCTGTTCCGCATGTAAACGCCACAACAGGACTGCTCCTGAACAGCTTTCGATTGCAGAGTCCACACCGAAACCAATGAGCGCCACGCTTCCAGCCAAGAGGCCGCTCAGGACTGCAACTATGCCTTCGAGAACATTCCAGCCAACGGTTACAGATTCGAGACGGATTCCACGAGTGATGGTCTGCCGCCTTTGAATCGCTTCCGCGACCATAGGCTCATGCTAGCAGGAAGCTTAGGCGGGCCGCCAAGGCCAAGAAATCAGAGCAATACGATTGACCTCTGTTTGTGCTTTCCCTGTCCGCGGAGCTTAACGCTCCGCAGAAAGGGACATCGGTAGCTCAGGCCGGGAACTGATTCAAAAATTCGCCCAGCTTCGCAGTGGCCTTGAACTGCGGAACGGGATCGAGCTTCTTGAAGGCGCTGGTGAATGCGTTGGACAAACTCCACATCGTGCGTCCCGAGAATTCCTCGTACTGCGGCTCAAAATACAGCCGGTGGACCTCGGGCAGTAGGCTCCTCGGCGCGTCCAGCTTGCCATCAACGAATGCAGCATAGAAGATCAGCTTCGCCCGTTCGTCAGTGATCTGCGCCTGCCGCCAGTGTTCGACCTGACGCTGCAGGGGCTCGAAGTTCCTCTGGATCCTGTCCACTCCGACCGCAAGAGTGTCAATCAGATTGAAGCTCTTGCTGTGCTTGGCCAGGACCGGACTGAAATCACCGCTGAAGGCCATGTTGGAGCAGACGAACACGCGCAGGCCTGCGGTCATGCCCAGGCGAAGCGACTTGTCATGCGAGTTGCGGATACCAATCGAAAATCGGCATCCTTCCATTTGGGTCTCAAGATCGAGAACTCCAAACATCTTCATGCCGTCGTTGGAAGCGGCATATTCTTCATTCACTACAGCGATGTGGCGAAAGCTCAAGGTTTCAACCAGTGCCTCAACAATCTCGTGATGAGGGACGGGCCGGTGGGTTGCGGTTGCTTGCGGAACTGGGATTTGTGCCAACTCCGTCCGCCCAATTTTGGACAGAGGGCCGGCGACAAGCGTACCAGTGCTCATAGTGTTTTCTTCCTTTCTGTTTTAGTGGATTTGGACTGAAAGATTCGAGGCTGCGCACAACCCGCGTGTTTTGGAGTGTAACCCCTTGACTCTGGACCTAACTCCAGGGTTTATCCTCTATATATATGGCGGAGTGGTACACATTGGAAAAGCGGCAGAGCTGGCCGGAGTCAGTGTGGATACAATCCGCTTCTATCAAAAGCTCGGACTCATTAGGAGCGCGAGTCGCAGTGTTAGCGGCTATCGCTTGTTCGAAAGGGAGCAGATTCACGAGCTCAAATTTGTGCGGCACGCCCAGGAGTTAGGGTTCTCACTCACCGAAGTTAAAGAACTGCTCGCGTTACGGCAAAAGCATCACGCTTGTTCCGAAGTGCAAACCATGCTCACGCGTAAGCTGGCGGATGTACGCGAGAAGGTTAAGAGTCTGGCCCGACTGGAAGCTGAGCTTCGCGGGGCGCTCAGCAATTGCAATCGCGAGCTGCGCCTCAAACGGGAAATCAAGCATGAGGACTGTTGTCCCCTGCTCACGAAGCTTGACCGCATGAACGGTTCTAACAATCAATATGTCTCAGCTGGCAGAAAATCGCGCAACAAATAAATCCGGGTCGAGGAGCACCGTCGTAGCCAGCCTGGCAGCGCTCGGCAGTGTGATTGCGGCGTCAAGCTGCTGCCTGCCGCTGCTGCCGTTTTTGTTCGCGGCCGGAGCAGCAGGGACATCGGCATTTGTCACGCAGTTGCGACCGTACCTGCTGGTTTTATCGGTGTTGCTCATTGCCTTCGGCTTTTACAAGTCCTGGCGGGCCAAGCAATGCAATTGCAACCCCAGCAGGGTCAGCATGTTCCTCTTATGGTTCTCAGCGATCGTGGTGTTTCTATTCACCTTCTTCCCGCAGGTAATCGCCAACCTGGTGGCCGATCTCCTGGCAGGTAAATCATGAATCGAAAGCGAATCCTTCTTGCTGCTATTCTTCTCGTGGCGCTTGGCGCCGCGTACTACTTCTACGGCGGGCATTCGGTCCCCACGGGACAACCGCCTCTGATGAGTTTTTCGTCGGGCGATCTTGCGCCGTTGAAAACTGCATTCAACGCTTCAGCATCCTCCATCCGCGTTGTTGTTATGCTGTCGCCCACTTGAGCCTATTGTTTGCAGGGGGCCTCTGCAACCGCGCAAATGCTGCGAGAAATCAATAGCCAGGACATGCGGGTTTTTGTGATCTGGGAACCAGTACTAGCGACCGACTTCTCCGCTCCTTCGACGTCCGCGCTCGCGCGCATTCCCGATCTGCGAGCTGCGCAGTATTGGGACCGAAAACGCGCGTTGTCTCACTTGCTTGGCGAGCACGACCGCTCAAGCGTCGTGTGGGACTACATCGCGGTCTACGCGCCAGGAACATTGTGGCAAGATGCTCCACCGAAGCCGGTTTACTCTGAGCACCCGGTTCGGGACGTGATCGGTGGAGCGAAGAACGCCACGCAGCGCTTACTAAACCACGGCACAGACCGAGCGGGAGGCGAACAATGACGAAAACCATCATCGTCTATTCCCAGCATGGGTGAATGTTCTGTGACCAAGCGAAAGAGTATCTTTCGCAGAAGGGCATAACCTTTCAAGAACGCGATATAGCACAAGACCCTAGCGCTCTCGCCGACCTCAAAAAGCTCGGCTATATGACCACTCCGGTGATTGTCATCGGCGGTACGGTGATAGTGGGATTCGACGCCGAGAAGATCGACCATGCGCTTTTGGCCGGGACCACATAACTAGCTCCAATTGAAGAGTGATGGTTGCTCGGGCACCGGAGGCCGGGCACGCCGGCGATGGGACTTCAGTTCCTCGGGGTGCTGGCCAAATACCAGTACTGGCGCCATATCCATTGCGGCTTCGATCAGACTAGCAGGCTCGCAACTCGCTTCTTCCGGTGCATTGTCTGTCTGGCCTCTCTCCGGGGCGCGCTGATCGGTGGGAAACAGCTTCTGGTGTTCCTGGTGCAGCGCTTTCCAAATTGCATCGGCTGAGTCGCCGATCCCATTCTTCTCCACCAGTTCACGCGCCATCGCGGCGAGCATGTCGTCATCCTCATCGATGCTCTGCAACCCTTCGCCGGCGAATTTGCCTTCCATCGTGAGTGCGACCAGGAGCTTCTTGCCCATCAGCCGCAGACATGAGGTCTGCATCGTGCCGTCGTAGCACATGAATTTGACCCGCACCGGCCGGTTCTGCCCAATCCGCCACGAGCGCCGGCTGGCCTGGCGCAAAGTGTGCAGGGAGTACCCGGATTCATAAAAAATGATGGTTGGGAAATCCAGCAGATCAAGGCCGGTCTCAACCAGCCTGGGATGCGCGATTACCACCTGCACGCCTTCTTTGACCCGCTTGGCGTACCACGCTTCGCGCTTATCGGTCGAAACATTCCGTCGCAGGACCGCGGTGCGAATGCCTTCGCGATTGAGAATCTTTTCCAGGCGAGCTGTGACGTCGCGCTTTAGCGTGTACACCGCGAAGACCTGGCAGCGCCTGCCTTCCGCCAGTTCCTTCTTTACCTCCTCAACCAATCGCCGCTCTTTCGAGTACACCGCGTCTTGCGAAAGGTCGCGGGTTTCGGCAATCACGAACTTGACCTTCCGCCCAAGCTCGGGGTCGAACTCTGTGCCGTACAGTGTCCCCAGCCCATAGGAATGGTCGGGATAAAGCAACAAAGCGTTCAGCATGTTGCTCAAGACAGAACGATTGCCCTTATGCTCCTTCAGCGCCGCCCGAATATCTTCCTCGAGCGCCTGGTAGGCCACGAGCATGGGAGCGTCCATTGGAACGCTCAGAAATGTTTCTTCATACGACGGCAGTTCAGCGGAGATGTCTTCGAGAAAGACAAAGGCGCACAACTGCATCAGGAATTCGCCGACCAGGAGTGGTGAGGCGCCTGGCTTTCGACGAACCGTCACGGTCGACTTTGCCTTTGAACAGGCATTGTCGGCCGCTTCGATGCGTGTAATTGTCTCGAGAACTCCGTAGTCCTGTATGAAGCCGCTGCGTCCGGAAGAACCCCACTCGTATCCCCGCTCTTTCATCTTCGCGGGTTCGAGTCGGTACAAGGTATTGAAGAGGTCGTCGGCGTAACCGCCCAGAAGTGTGCCAGTCAGGCCAACAATCTTGTCGGTACAGGAAGCAAGGGTGCCGAGTGCGTTGCCCTGCGCTGTGTCGCCGGCAAGCTGATGGATTTCGTCGCAGATGGCATAGTCGAACCAGCGCCGCATGTGGCGCCCTATAAACTCAACCGGGGCCATGCGGTGGATCTTCGTGAGGTCCGCTTGTCACAGGGCACTGTGCAATGTCCGGCACGGCTTCTCACCTCTGGTCTCAATGTCCTCCGAGAGCTTCACCATGCGGAAGTCCGCAGAGGTCAGCCGTTGCTCGTCAACGATCACCGGCCTGCCTGATTCCGGGTTGACCAGGCATCCGGCATTCGGCCCAGAGCGCGCGAAGACATAGGCGTGCCGCCAGAAGTAACCCAATTTTGCCTTTTCTCGACCGACAATGAATAATGCCGGCCGATTGCACAAGGCGAACCAGCGCTCGCGAGAGCTCCGATACTGCTTTTTCAAACGCAGGTCGCTCAGAGTCGTGCGCAAGCCTTCGCGCACAATCATGCCTCGCCTGAGTCGCACTTCATTGACTCCGTGCGGCGATTTCTGATCGCCGCCATTCCGCATGTCATCGATCAGAAACACGCGGATTCCAGGCACGGTCAGAAGCGCCTCCCGCGCCCATTTCTCAACGAGGTGCGGAGGGACCATGGCCAAAGCGGTATAGGGCTTGCCCTGGCTGTGCACGTGGACGGCCCCAAGCGACATCAATGTCTTGCCGGTGCCGCATTCGGCAATGATGAGAGCAGTTCGAAACTGCTGCCAGCGCTTCGCAACTGCCATGATGGCGATGCTTTGGGCCGGAAATGGCCGGCGCAGTAGCTCATCGATTCGCGGGGATACTGAATCTTCAAAACGTTGCAGCGCGGGATAATCCTGCAAAATGCGGTCGCCAAGAGGATTCGCGAACTCTCGCATATATGTGTAGATATCAGTCATGTTGTCATGCATCACCAAACGCCTCTTTGGACGACATTTCTAGATATGATTGGCCACACAAAACCGGCTTCTGCACCGGTCGTTGGCAAGACCACCTGTTTCGATTTGCTGCGATCTTGGAAAAGAAGACGTGTTGAGCAACCGAGACAAGGCAATTAACCGACCAACCCGTCTGGGGGAGGTTGAACTTGAGGTGGTGTCAGTAGCGACTTCTCAACTTCAGGATGGCCCGTTATTCAGCAGCAGCAAACTGTCAGCCACTGTCGCTCCCTTCGGCCAGGACCATTCCAATTTCTGTCCTGAGCGTGAAGAAGCTAAGCCCAAATGAAACTTCGGTCAAATCGCGCTCTTCGCGGGCGCTGCGGTTCACTCCTAGTCCCGAAATTTGACCGAAATGCGGCTCTGCCTTAAATCTCCGACAACAGCTTCAACTTTGAGGACAAGAACATGAAGATTGAACCAGCCATTGCTCTGACACCTGCCGCGATTCCGGAACCATACATCGACGCCCAGGAGGCCGCGCGGTTCCTCAGTATCAGCGCCAAGACGTTGACACGGTTCGCACGGCAAGGCGTTATTCCTGCTCACGCGATCGGAGATAGGACCCGCCGACGCTGGCGCTTCCTGAAATCTGAGTTGGACACCTGGATGCACGGTCGGCTACATTCAAATCACCACCTGCGCTCTCATCAGGAGGAAACTCATTGAGAAGAGCGCGTTATCAGCAAGGTTGTTTGAGCAGATCGAAGCGAAAATCCGGGGACGTTTGGGAATTCCGATTCCGCGAACGACTGCCGGATGGTCGCAAGAGAATGCGCTGCGTGGTCATCGGCCCGGTGGCACGATACCGGACCAGAGCTGCAGCGCTGCACCAGGTCGAAGTCCTGCGTGCCAACGTCAACCGGGAATTGGTTGATCCACAATCCCCGATCTTAACCACTTTCAAGTCGCT
>WNFR01009841.1_pt1 | contig 10264 bp, 8 predicted proteins | sample 5400221 | NCBI WGS metagenome assembly WNFR01 (sample SAMN13153357, study PRJNA577476) | soil metagenome | isolation source: 40 cm soil under Madrone tree | place: USA:California | collected 2016-06-14 | reverse complement strand
CAAGAATCGCGGGGAGTTCGCGCACGTTCGACCCCAGCGGCAACAGTCCCTTCCCAACCCAGTCGACGAACTGTGCCTCAGCAGCCGGCTCATTAGCGATCCATTCACGCAAGATCGGATTCTTATAGAGTTCTTCGAAGTAACTGTATTTCTTGATGCTCGAAGGCAGCGGATACTTCGGCAGAAAGGTGTTTTTCATTACCTCAAATGCTCGGATCACTTGGTTCACTTTCGATTTCGACATTCGAAGTCGCTGCGCGATTTCGTCTTGCGTGAGTGCAAAGTCTTTATGGAGTCGAAAAATGTGGCCACCTTTTTCAAAGGCCGTCCAAGTGTTTTTCCCGGCAACGTGCATCTCGCCAAGTAAAATCGCGATGTCTCGATCCCCGATATCTGCCGGCAACACCCGTGCGGGAATTCGCTGCCATCGAGTCTCCGTTTTGAACTTCTCCCGTAGCTTCCGATAGACCACCGTACGGCAGTTCCCCTCGACAGCAGTGCCGTCCTGGCGAACTATGATTCGCTCCACTAAGCCCTTGTTGATGAGCACTTGCCGATATAGGTCGTGAACATCTGAATCATCCCAAAGGAGCTCTTCGAGTCTCTTCTGCAGTGCCAAGCCTTCCATGGTGACGGAGATCGCCACGGTGTTGGCTATTCGAGGGTTTCGTGGGTCGAGCTTTACCTCGTCCAGCGGCAACTCGACGTTCTGCACTTGGACCTTGCGGCCCTCAAGCGTGATTTCGTCAACGACCAGACGTTCGGTGATTGCGGTATCGGACGGAGTTGCCATATCTAAAGTGTGAAACCTGCTGTCTTAGCAACCTTCTCGATTGCAATGGTTAATGCTCGGAGAAGTTGCTGTGGCTTTCTCTCTTCGCGAATTCGCTGCAGCTCCGTTGACTGAAGCTCCTGGAGTATCTCAGTCAATTCTTTGATCTTTCGAAAGGCGACTGAATCCGCAGTCGGGTCCGCCCGGCCGACAACTGCCTTAGCTTCCTTAAAACCTGACTTCTTCAAAGCTTTTGTGGCGCCTGCGTGTCCAAAGATTTTTGGCAAGTCGCGAACTTGGGCGCCGTGTTTGATCGTTTTATCTACCACCAGGGTGACGAATTGGTCGACATTGCTCTCGCTGGTGCGATATTCCTCAAGGTCTTTGTTCTTATAAAACTCTTCGACATGACTCCAGCGATCAAGACCTCCGCCACCATTAATTTGGGGAAGCACCTTTTCACGCATGGTCTTGTAGGCGGCCAAGGTGCGTGTGACGACCCTTTCTTGCAGTCCGAGCGAGCGGGCGATCGCCGCAACGCTCATCTTTAGCCCCGTGTGCATGGTGTGTAAATGCCCGGCCTTCTCATAGGCGCGCCACTTGTTCTTGCCGGCCACATGGAACTGGCCCTGCAGCACCGCGACCTGTCGGTCTGTGATCTTCGGGACCAGGTAAACGGGCACGGAGGCCCACTTCGGGTCTTTCTTATTCGGGCCGTGTAACCGCATTATTGAGGCGGCTCGGCAGTTCCCTTCTATGATTCGCCCATCCGACCGGACGTGAATAGGCTCAATCAGGCCACCATTGTCGCGTATAGCTTTGAAAAGATCGGAAACCCCGGGTTGCGCAAGTATCAGTTCTCCAAGTGCTTCCTGAGTAAGGGGCGGACCGCCTATTCGCTTTTGTCGCACGGCGTGCTGAATTCGAGGGTTGTCAGGATCGAGAACGATCTTGCCTATCGGGAAATCGCGACGTTCGACCGCCAGTGACTCCCCTTCGATCGAAATGTGCCCTAAACCTGCCCCAGCAGCTGATGTCCCTGATGCTGCACTCCGAACCATAAACTAAGCTCCTTATTATGTTCAGTATTACGATACCAACGGATACTTCCGAGAACTTGTTGTACTCCTTAGAACTATTAGGCGTCAAGATTTCTTGCTGGAAGATCGACTTTTGGCCGACTTATTGTTAAAGTGCATCGCCCTGAAGACAAATATGCTTTGGGGCAATGCAATTTGGCACCTAAAGAGCAGGGAGGCCTGGTGAAATTCCTTTGTATTCGCGGTATGTCCGCTCAGCGTCCCGTTCTCCTGGGTTTCGCGCCGGCTTCCCTACTAAAAAAGCTTAGTTTCGCTGACGTTCTCGACCAGGATTCTCAACGCGGCTATCAGCGACGCTTCAATACCCATCACAGCCTGGATTTCCGGCGATACATCCAAACCGAACACGGCTCGACGATTCCGCTCACTCTCAATATCCGCCCTCGCGAAGACAGCGCCTGGAAGATTGTCCCTTTAGATGGCCAGCGGGTGCAATTGGAGATAGCCGAAGGCGCCACGGAGATCTTCTCTCAAGTTGACTGCCAACATCGCCTCGGTCATTTGGCCGATATAGACCTAGAGCTGCCCTTCATGTGCTTTATAGGGCTTGATGCCCGAGAAGAGATGGAGATATTCAATGTCATCAATAGCAAAGCGAAGGGCCTGAGCACTAGTCTCCTCGACTTTCATGATGCCCAGCTCTGCAAGAATTTAGCGTTAGATCGTCCAGAGCTATTCATCGCACTTTTCTTAAATCAGGACACTCGTTCGCCTTGGCACCGACAGCTCGACATTGGCGGCACGACGACAACTGGGCCGTCTCGACGCGCTTCACTGAGAGGGATGCAGAAAGGCATCAAGCGTTTCCTTTCGAAAACGAGCATCTTAAAGTCTAAGTCGACCGAGGACGCCGCTGAAATCGTGCTCGCTTTTTGGGCCGCGATTTCGCTAGTCCTATCGAACGCTTGGTCTAAACCGCGAAATCACGTATTGACCAAAGGAATAGCCGTTTACGCCTTAATGGATATCGCGTCAGATATGTATGCCGAGGCCAAGCAACAACACTGCGACCGAGATTACTTCGCCGCGGCGTTATCAGATTTCGCGTTGGATTTTGATTGGTCTACAGATGGTCCGCTAAAGGGTTTTGGTGGAGAAGGCGGTGTAAAGGAAGCTGTGCAACTCATTCGAGATGCTCGGCGAAAAGGTCGGTTTAGGATGGTATCCGGTGGCTAACAGGAACATTCTTTTGATCGAACCCAGCTACAAGAACAAGTATCCCCCGTTGGGCTTGATGAAAATCGCCCAGTATCACGGCCCACGCGGGAAGCGGGACAAGGTTCGGTTCATCAAGGGTGAAGACAAGTCGGTGCTCGGCACAGCGTGGGATCGCATTTATATCACCACACTTTTTTCGTTCGAATACGAACGGATCTCCACTGCAATTGACTTTGCGTTGACAGTGGCCAATGGCCACGCAGACAAAATTTTTGTCGGTGGGATTGCTGCCTCGTTGATGCATCAGCGCTTTTTAGACGAGCCACGATGGCACGGCATCCGGTTCATAAAAGGCCTCTTGAGTACTTCCCCGGCGGCTTCGTTGCAACTAGATGACTTCTCCGAAGAATTATATTCCGACGACATTTCTAGCCTCCCCATTGAAGATCTCGTTCCTGACTACAGCATCCTCGAACAGACTGACTACGTTTATCCCGTTCGCGATGCGTACTTTGCTTACACCTCCCGAGGTTGCATCCGAAAGTGTGGATTCTGCGGCGTTCCCAAACTTGAAGGCGCGCAGCGCGACACTGAATCTCTTACCGCGTTAGTTAAATCGATCGAAACGCTCTACGGCCCCAAGAAAGACCTTATTTTGATGGACAACAATGTTGTCGCGTCCGCACGATTCAAGGACATAATCGCTGAAATTCGTGACTTAGGCTTCCTCCCCAACGCGAAGATCAAACGTCCGCACGAGCGTGCAGCCGTTCAACGCCGCGTGGATTTCAATCAAGGAGTCGACGCGAGAATTCTCTGTAAAGATCCGATGTATCTTCGCGAACTCGCAACAATCTGCCTCAAGCCGCTTCGCATCGCATTCGATCATCTGGGTCTAAAAGGCCCCTACGAAAAGGCGGTTCGGTACGCGCATGGGTTCGGCCTGACCGAGCTTTCGAACTATATGCTCTACAACTTTCATGACACTCCCGAAGACCTGTTCGAACGGATGCGCTTGAATGTGACACTTAATGAGGAACTTGGAATCCGTGTTTGGTCGTTCCCAATGCGCTTCCAACCAACAGACCGGCCGGACCGGGGCCATGTGGGAAAGAATTGGAGCCGTTTCCAATTGCGTTCTATGCAAATTATTCTCCAGGCCACACATGGAGTAGTCAGCGGTGCTCCGGAATATTTCAAGCGCGCATTCGGCGATACGCACGCCGAATTCGAGCAAATACTCATACATCCACACGACTTCACATTCAATCGTGATTGGTATGAGAACCAAGATCCGAAGAACGAAGTCCACGAATTCCGATCTGAGATTGCTCGGCTAGATCTTTCGGATCGCCAAGAACTTATCGTCCTACTTTCGTCGTGTGATCCCAAACACTTCCACATACTCGCGAGCAAGACCGCGAACCGGAACGTTCAGCGAATTCTGCCTTATTACGTTCCGAAGTCTAAGGATGAGTTATTCCGCATCTGGGCCAGCCAGAAGTCGAAGCAGCAAACGGAAGTACAAAGCGCTTGGGTATCAGAGGAAGAGCGCGTAGAGGATGCTGGTCTTGACCAGGACCTGTCACTCGACGCTGCGCCCGAAGTCCGGAAGACCGCCAAAGTGAAAAGAGCAGCAGCATGAGTGAAGCCCTAACTAGTCCAGTATTAACAGCACGCGAGAGCGCCACTGAAGCTTCAGAATGGTCTGCTGCCAGCTCTGAGATTGTGGTGGGAAAGGACATCCTCGAGCTTCTGAGCTCGTCGATGTACGTCGATCCCATGACTATATACAGGGAATATACGCAGAATTCTGCGGATGCTATCGATGAAGCCCGCGGGAACGCCTTGCTCAGCTCTAAGACATCGGGGCGTGTTTCAATCAGCATCAATCCAGTGGGCAGGGCAATTCGAATTAGAGACAATGGCATCGGAATTCCATGGTCTGACTTCTTTCAGCGACTAAGCAGCTTGGGCGCGAGCAAGAAGCGAGGCACCGAATCGCGCGGCTTCAGAGGCGTTGGGCGCTTGGCCGGTCTTGGCTATTGCCAAGAGCTAATTTTCCGTTCGCGCGCTAGCACCGAGAAGCTCGTATCTGAGATGCGGTGGGACTGTCGGGTTCTGAAGTCCGCACTTCGGTCTGCTAACAACTCCCAACGCCTCGCGGAAATCGTTCAGTCAATCGTGAGCGCACGCCGGGTACCAGCCAATGACTATCCGGACCACTTTTTTGAAGTAGAACTAAAAGGCGTCATTCGGCATCGAGACGACCGCCTATTGAATCCAGTGGCCGTCGCTGAATATCTCTCCCAAGTGGCACCAGTGCCCTTTTCTCCGGAGTTTACGTTCTCTTCTGAAATCGAGGCGGCTCTCGCGCCACACGTCAATCTTGCGAACCTAGACATTCGAATCAATGATTCGGAAAGTCCAATCTTTCGCCCTCATCGCAACTCGTTCCCTTTAAACGAGGTTGCAATGGACGAGACCACCCAATTGGAGATCGCCGCACTCAATGACGTAGACGGAAACGTAGCCGCTATTGTCTGGGTCGCCCACCATGGATACTACGGCGCACTGCCCGCCAGGGCGCTCGTCAAGGGGATCCGATTGCGAAGCGGTAACGTTCAAGTCGGCGACAACAATTTACTTGAAGGGATGTTCAGCGAGACTCGCTTCAATGCTTGGGCGATTGCGGAAGTACACGTGGTCGACAAGAAAGTGCTCCCCAATGGACGACGTGACCACTTCGAGCAAAGTTCACACTTGGACAACCTTCTAAATCAGCTGACTCCACTCATCCGAGAGATCGCGCGTCGATGTCGCGATAGCTCGATCGCCCGCAAGTGGGTGCGTGAGTTCGATACACACCGGCTAGCCATTCTCGATGAGGCAAAGGTCGTTCGAAGGGGCGGTCTAAGCAGGGCGGGTTTCAAATCCAGATCAGACTCAATGGCGAAGTCTCTAAAAGCCATCGACAAAATCGTGGCGACGCGCTACATCGACGAAGGGACTCGAAAGAATTTATCTACACAAGCGACATCCCTGCACGCCACGGCTGCACGAGCGCTAAAAGGCGATGCCGTTGAAACGGATCCGCTCGAGCGTTTTCGGCCCGCGGAGAAAAGGGCCTATCAAAACGTAATCTCGCTGATATATGAATGCGCGTCGAATCGAGCGGCAGCCCTGGCGCTCGTAGACAAGCTTCTAATGCGGCTCAGCAAAAATGAGGACTCTGTGGCAAAAAGGTCGGCAGTGCGAGTGAAGAAGAAGCCTAAAAAGACCTCGCGGCGTCAAAGGCATTCTTGAAGTATCGATACTAGCCAGGCTTATTGCGGCGGGGGCGTACCGTCGAGAAGCAGATCCGCCAGCCTCTTAGCGCCTTGCTCGCTCGAGCCAAATACATCGGAAGTGAGAGCATAGCCTGCGGAACGCTCTCGCATTTTTTCCGCCTCGGCAACAAACGCCGCGTTAGAGGCGTCACCACTATCTTTGATGCGTGGCCAGATTGTCTTAAAGACCGTAATGAGCGCCGAGAACCCTGCCGTTTTGCGCAGCAAGTACCTTTTCGGATCGCCATCCCACTCTTCCGGAAACGCGGTACGCATGGCACTAAAATAATTTAGAAGAACCTTTCCGATTACCTCGTCTTTACCCTGCAAATAAAGACTTCGAAGCGCAAGTGAGTCGTCCGTCTCTAGACGTTCTCTCTTTTTTTCCCTCCGCTCATCCTCATCTGCCTTTTTGGTAATTAGCTGAAGAGTGTATTTTACAAATGCACCCTGGGTGAGAATTTCAGAATCGTGTACCTTGTTTCCCAACATTTTGATACCGCGATAAAATGGCCCCTTCGGGTCCGCGTTGAACGCCTCCGCAATCTCGTGGCAAGTCTTTCGGGGACTTCGGGTTTGACGCAATCCAAATAGATCGAAGATTAAGGAAGAAGAAACTGGCGTCTGTTTGCTATTTATGATCGAGAATATATATGCCTTGTCCTCGGGCGCCAGGTCGAGCATGAATACCACCGGCAATTGAAACCCTTCGAGCAATTTATTCTCACCCGATTCGATACATCGCTTGATGCCTTCGAGGCGATGCTGCCCGTCAATCACTTCCCCGATCTTGACGCTCTTCTTGAACTCAAATGTTCTGCGAGTCTCATCGATCTTCTCAAGTGCCTCGGGATAGACGGCAATAATGACGGATGTCGGGAACGTAGCGTCTGGATCTTCGATAAACGATGCAATCTCTTTGGTGCGTCTGTCGTTCAGCTTGCGTTGCACATTTTCTCGTTCTTCGGTGGAGAGTCCTCGCCGTAGTATATCGACTGACTGTAGTAGTTCGACTGCATTGACGACCGATAGATAGAAGGTTCCGACCGGCTGTTCAACCGCTAGATACGGATAGGCTTTTGTGTCCATATTAGCGGCCATGTTCTTTAGAGATGGAGGTCAGGGTCTTGTGCATCATCGATCTTTCGTCTCAACGCCGCTTTTGACCGGTCTTTGAGATCGACGCCCAAATCTGGGCATTCGTCAATTTGTTCCAAACAAAATAGATATAGCGCCACCATAAATGCGGCAATCGTGAGTAGAGACTGCAGCACGAGAGACGCCACAGTCGGCGGCTTCGAGGAGTCGAGGATGCCGGCCATAATCTGGATCGCCAATAGGACCATCATGACCAAAATTAGGCACCCGGCAACGACGGCTCCTACTGTTTTGATTTCCTTGAAATCAGAATGGTGGTCGGCCAAGTATTCCTTTGCGAAAAACGTCATAGCAGTCGCAACCGTCGAAAGCGCAAACATGTAGCCTGCGCCCACTTCCAGGGCTTTCACGAACTCTTTGGTGCTGTCGTGTGCGTTTACGGAGGCGATTAACGGAGGTGCCCAAAGGCCGAGCGCACCAACGAAAATTGTTAACCCCAAGAACACCAGAGACTCCGCCCGCTTGGCGAATAAAATCCGATAGACCTGCAGATATTTCGCAGCCCAGGCGCCGAGCAACTGCAAAGCGCGGGCTATTAGGTCCACAGAAGTGGCGTCAGCTGACATCTACGTTTTGACTGGACATCCCTGTTCATTTGTATGCGAGAGCGCTGTTCGCTAACGTTCCATGTCGAGGTGCGAGAAGAGAAGCATACGCCTTTTTACGTCTTGACGGAGTTTCGAGCAAGGAAGCAATTCACGGTTTCCAGAAGGCTGGACCTAGACCGACGTGGTACGGGCGGGCTCTAACCGGCCGATTCCCAATGGTGGCCCCTTTGTGTTCTCTTGGCAGGTGCCAAGCGCTAGCTTCCCACTCTCTAGCCGTGCAAGGTTTCAATTGTGGTCTCAGCGGAATCCCTCCCCGACTTCTCCGCCGCCCGCGCCATTCCTGATCTTGCAACATTGATCCTTTCAGCATACTGCAACGGCATTCGCGTCGATTTCCATCCGCCAGCCTGAGTGATTGCAGCCAGGTCTATATCTAGCGCCGCGAGATCCTGAGTCGCTCCCACCCGAGTAGAGTGCCCACTCACTTGAGCAACGAATCGCTCCGGCAGTCCGATCCACTGTGCCACCCGCTTGAATATCGGCCCTATGCTCCCCGGAGTTAAGGATCCACCGATTTCCCTACGTCCAATGAGCCTCCTAAAGACCGCTCCCCGCTCGATCTTCGCGTGCTCTAGCCAAATTTTGAGCCAACGGCAGGTCTCTCGAGACAAATACGCCACCCTCCCCTGCCCCTCGGCGTCAGTCTTGCCGCGTCGGATGAGCGCGTGGCCGGTGCCATCGGGATGGAAGTCGATGTCTTTGAGTTCGAGCGCCACCAGCTCAGCTCGACGCCCTAGGGTCTCGTAAGCGACGCAGAGCATCGCACGCTCGCGATCCGCGCGGAGGCCTTCACCGGCGCTGTCTATAAAGTCTTTGATCTCCTTCCAGCCCAGAGGATGCGCTTGGGCTTGCCGTGCCGAAGTTTCTCTTCCCATCTTTTTTAGCCCCAAGCGGACCGCATCACTTGAGCAAGGATTCAATAGTTTCGCGGCAACGTGCACGCGCGCGATGGTCGCTACATAGCGTTTGATGGTCGCGGGTTTCTTGCCGGCCTTCACGCGGTCCTCGATAAACGCGCGAATCGTCATCGGATCCGCCGGCAAGTAAGGCTCCCCACGACTCTCGCAAAACGCCTGGAAGATCGCGCCATCGGCTTTCTGGGCACGCAGCGTATTGGGCGAGTACGCGCCCTCCGCCAGCGCCTGCCACTCCAGAAGTGCCGCCAATGGGCCGTATAACACCGGTTGCGGAGCCAATGGTCCGGGTCGAAATTCACCGGCTTGCTTGGGCATTTCTCAGTTATATCATAATGTGGCGCTGCCGCATACACGTGATAACTGTATTTATCAATGGTCATATTTTAGCAAGAAATCTGATGTTCGCGAGCTAGGGCGCGCAGCGACGAACTCTTTCTCAGTCCTTGGCGGCGGCATTCGCTCGATAAATTGTTGAACCTCACGGGCGAGGTCCTGGTGGCCAACCTTGGTACAAGTGTGCGTTTGCCGGGCTCGACGTGGCGGTTCGCCTTCGGCAGTTCGGCGGCAACAGCTTCCGCTTGCACACGAACATAGGTCGAAGCGCCCCTCAACCGCACACCCGGTTCATTGACGGCCTTCAACACGGGATGGACATGAGGGTGAGGTTCGTCCGTATGCAAGACGAAAGCAGATCGGCGTTGACCCCAAAATTCCTTCCGCGCGAAGTTTCGCGCCGCCGCCGGTGCTTTGTCCGGTGGCGTTCCGGGTGGCATCGAGAACAAGAGTTTATGGACGAGCTTGGGCGGCTGTCTGCCTTTGGTGGCAGCGAGGGTTGGCTGACGCCGGCGAGCGCCGGTAAGGCAACTGCCCACATTCAACGCTAGACTATGAACGATGCGGTCAATGCGAAGCCGCCGCAAGGGCAAGTCAATGGAGGAGCCATGAAAGCTGTTCGCTTATACGAATATGGTGGGCCTGAAAATCTCCAATTTGAGGTGAATGTTCCTGAGCCTATGCTCGGCGCCGACTCTGTACTGGTCGAGGCCGCGGCCACCAGCGTCAATCCCATCGATTGGAAGATCCGGTCGGGCGCAAGGCAAAAGGACTTTCCCCTGGCGCTGCCGGCGATCCTGGGCAGGGATGTCAGCGGAGTAGTACGCGCGGTGGGCAGCAATATTCGCGCCTTCAAGCTGGGGGATCGCGTACTTGCATTTGCCGAAGC
>WNFR01008689.1_pt1 | contig 10265 bp, 9 predicted proteins | sample 5400221 | NCBI WGS metagenome assembly WNFR01 (sample SAMN13153357, study PRJNA577476) | soil metagenome | isolation source: 40 cm soil under Madrone tree | place: USA:California | collected 2016-06-14 | reverse complement strand
TCGACCCTCGAGGTGATGGGCGAGATCGGCCTTTTGGACGATTTCCTAAAGCTGCCGCACCACAAGCTGTCGCGCTTCTCCGCCCAGTTCGGCGACCGGCGCGTGACGATCGTCGATCTTGCCCATCTGCCGGTGCGGTGTCCTTACATCGCCATGATGCCGCAATGGGACTTCCTCGACTTCCTCGCGGCGAACGGCAAGAAACTGCCGCGCTTCTCGCTGCTGATGCATGCCGAGGCGCACGAGCTGATCGAGGAAAGGGGCCGCGTGGTCGGCGTGCGCGCATCTGTCGGGGGCGAGCCGAAGGAAATCCACGCCGATCTCGTGGTGGGCGCCGACGGTCGACATTCCGTCGTGCGCGAGAAGGCAGGCTTCACCGTCCAGGAAATCGGCGCGCCGATGGATGTGATGTGGTTCCAGCTGCCGCACAAGCCATCCGACATGTCGGAAGTGATGGGCCGTTTCGACACTGGCAGCATCTTCGTGATGCTCGACCGCGGCGACTATTGGCAATGCGCCTATGTCATCCCCAAGGGCACGGCCGAGGCCGTCCGCGCCGGCGGGATCGAGAAGGTGAGGGCGACGATCGTGCGGCTGATGCCCTTCGTTGCCGACCGTGTCGACGCCTTGAAAAGCATCGATGATTTGAAATTGCTCACCGTCGGCGTGGATCGGCTGGAGAAGTGGTGGCGGCCGGGCGTGCTGTGCATCGGCGATGCCGCCCACACCATGTCTCCGATCGGCGGCGTCGGCATCAATCTCGCGATCCAGGACGCGGTCGCTACGTCAAACATCCTCGCGGCGCCCCTGCGCGAAGGACGGCTCGCCGATTCCGATCTCGCCGCCGTGCAGGCCCGCCGCCTGTTTCCGACGCGCGCGACGCAGGCCGCGCAGGTCTTTGTCCAGAACCGCGTGATCGCGCCCGCGCTTGCCGGCAAGGGGCCGATCCGCCCGCCCTGGCCCATGCTGCTGCTCGATCGCTTTCCGCCGCTGCGCCGGCTGCCCGCGCGCCTGATGGCCATGGGCGTGCGGCCCGAGCATGTACGGACGAAGGCGGTCTAGAGACTACTTGACGGTCGCCGCCGCCTTGGCTTGCCGGCAGGCGAGCGCCAGCGCGGCGCCGAGTTCGGTCAGCAGCTTGCCGGTGGTCTCGTCGGTCAGCTTGCCGCCGGCGAAGCGGGTTTGCGCCACGCCGATCATGACTTCCGGCTTGTTCACCGGGCGGCCGTCGAGGAACACCATCATCTGGCGCAGGTGATACTGCGCGCGCGCCGTGCCGAAGATGCTGCCCGAGGCGCCGAACATGGCGATGGGCTTGGCGGCGAAGGGCTGCGGCGTCGTGCGCGACAGCCAGTCGATGGTGTTCTTCAGCACGCCGGAGGTCGAGTAGTTGTATTCCGGGGTGGCGAAAACCACACCGTCGGCATCGAGCATTGCCTTCTGCGCCGCCTGCACCGCGTCCGGGAAGCCCTTGGCCTGGATGTCGGCATCGTAAAGCGGCCATTGGCCGATTTCTATCTCCGAAAGCGTGACGCCGGCCGGCAGGCGTTCGGAAAAGGCGTTCAGTGCCATGCGGTTGAACGACGCCTTGCGCAGGCTGCCGCAAAAGGCGACGAACTTAAGGGTTGGCTCGGACATTGCGTGCAGGTCCTTTGTCAGCGAAAGAGGAATGGCTACATAGAAGCCGCACGGAGAATTGGCAAACCGCATGTCTCTACGCGAAATCACATCGGACGACATCGAATCGCTCGCCGTCGGCGCCTGGGTGCTGGGCACCGGCGGCGGCGGCAGTCCTTACCTTGGCCTGTTGAACATGCGGGCGCTCTACAAGGAGGGCTACCGGGTCCAGCTCATGTCGGCCGACGAATTGGCCGACGACGACCGGGTTGCCGCCGTCTCCAACATGGGCGCGCCATTGGTCGGGCAGGAGCGGCTGACCGACAGCCGCACCATCGCCCGTGCTGTCGAGCTGATGGAACTCCACACGGGCCATGAATTCCGCGGCATCATGGCGCTCGAGATCGGCGGTGGAAACTCGATCCAGCCGCTGATGGCGGCGGCGCATCTCAAGCGCCCGGTGATCGACGCCGACATGATGGGCCGGGCCTACCCCGAGGCGCAGATGACGTCGATGGCGGTGGGCGACCTGATGCCCTATCCGCTGACCACGGTCGATGTGCGCGGCCTCGAATCGGTGGTCGACAAGGTGCCGACCTGGAAATGGATGGAGCGGGTCAGCCGCAAGATCTGCGTCGAGTACGGCTCCATCGCCTCGACCTGCAAGGCGCCGCGCACCGGCGCCGAGGTGAAGAAGTGGGGCATCCACGGCACCACCACCAAGGCCATCGCCATCGGCCATGCGGTGCGCGAGGCGCAGCGCACGCACGGCGACCCGATCGCCGCGATCCTCTCGGTCGAGCCCGGCAAGCTGCTCTATCGCGGCAAGGTGATGGATGTCGAGCGGCGCGCCACCGAAGGCTTCTTGCGCGGCAGGGTTCGTTTCGACGGCATGGACGACTGGCGCGGCTCGTCGATGGAGCTCAATTTCCAGAACGAGTGGATCGTGGCCTGGCTCGACAAGAAGCCGGTCGCCATGTCGCCCGACCTGATCTGCGTGCTCGACTCGGTGTCGGGCGAGGCGGTCGGCACCGAGACCATCCGCTACGGCCAGCGCGTCACCGTGATCGCCCTGCCGCCGCCGCCGGTGTTCCTGTCGCCCAAGGGCCTTCAGCATGTCGGCCCGCGGGCCTTCGGCTACGACATCGAGTTCAAGAGCGTGTTCGCGTGAGGGCTTACGAGTGACTCTGCGCGACATCACGCTGGACGATATCGAATCGCTCGCGGTCGGCGCCTGGGTGCTGGGCACGGGCGGCGGCGGCAATCCCTATCTGCCTTTGCTCAACATGCGGGCCCTCTATCGCGAGGGCTATCGCGTGCAGCTCATGGATGCTTCCGACCTGGACGACGAAGACTGGGTCGGCGTCGTGGCCAACATGGGCGCGCCGCTGGTCGGCCAGGAGCGCCTGACCGACAGCCTCACTTTGGCCCGGGCCGTCTCGCTGATGGAGGAGCATACCGGCTATCAATTCGCCGGCCTCATGAGCATGGAGATCGGCGGCGCCAACGGGGTGCGGTCATTGATGGCGGCGGCGCATCTCAAGCGCCCGGTGATCGATTCCGACACGATGGGACGCGCTTATCCCGAGGCGCAGATGACGTCGGTCTCCGTCGGTGGCCTGAGACCTTATCCGCTGACCGCCGTCGACGTGCGCGGGCTCGAGTCCGTCGTCCGCAAGGTGCCGACCTGGAAATGGGCCGAAAGGCTCGCGCGCAAGATCTGCGTCGAATACGGCTCGGTCGCCGCTACCTGCCAGCCGCCGCGCACCGGCGCCGAGGTCAAGAAGTGGGGCATCCACGGCACGACGACCAAGGCGATCGCCATCGGCCAGGCCGTGCGCGAGGCCCAGCGCCGGCATGACGATCCCGCCGCGGCGATCCTTGCCGTCGAGCCGGGCAAGATTCTCTACAAGGGCAAGGTGATCGACGTGGCGCGGCGCGCCACGGAGGGCTTCTTGCGCGGCGTCGTGCGCTTCGATGGCGTGGACGACTGGCGCGGCTCGGTCCTTGCGATCGACTTCCAGAACGAGTGGATCGTGGCGCGGCGCGATGATGATCCGATCGCCATGTCGCCCGACCTGATCTGCGTGCTCGACTCGGTGTCGGGCGAGGCGGTCGGCAGCGAGACCATCCGCTACGGCCAGCGTGTCACCGTGATCGCGCTGCCGCCGCCAAACGTGTTTCTTTCGCCGCGCGGACTCGAGCATGTCGGTCCTCGGGCTTTCGGCTATGACATCGATTTCAGGAGCGTATTTTCAGCATGAGACGAATTGGCATCGATGTCGGCGGCACCAACACGGACGCCGTCCTGATCGAAGACGGCAAGGTCACGCGCGCGGTCAAGGCGCCGACCAGCGAGGACGTCACCACCGGCATCCTGGAGTCGCTTAAAAGCCTGGGTTCGACCGGCGTGCTCAAGGACGCGAACGGCGCGCTGAAGCGCATCGACGGCGTGATGATCGGCACCACGCATTTCATCAATGCCGTGGTCCAGCGCCGCCATCTCACCAAGGTGGCAGCCCTTCGGCTCGGCCTGCCGGCCTCGGCCTCGCTGCCGCCCTTCTGCGACTGGCCGGAGGATCTCGCGGCACTGGTGCGCGGCGGCGTGTGGATGGTCGAAGGCGGCCATGAATATGACGGCCGGCCCTTCATGCCGCTCGACGAGGCCGCTGTCATCAAGGCCGCCAAGGAGATGAAGGCGGCCGGCTTGAAATCCGTCGGCATCTCCTCGACCTTCTCGCCGCTCGATCCCAGCCACGAAAAGCGCGCGGCCGAACTTGTGGCGGCGGAGATCCCCGATGCCGCCATCACCTGCTCGTCCGATCTCGGCCGCATCGGCCTCCTGGAGCGCGAGAATGCCGGCCTGCTGAATGCAGCGCTCGCCGATCTGGCGCGCGATACTATCGCTGCCTTCGATCGGGCGATCCGCGATTCGGGAATCGCGGCGCCTTTGTTCATCACCCAGAATGACGGCACCGTGGTCGAGGCCGCGCAAGCGCGGCGTCTGCCGGTCTACAGCTTCGCCTCGGGCGCCACGAATTCGATGCGGGGTGCGGCCTATCTCTCGGGCCTGCAGGACGCGATGGTGATCGATGTCGGCGGCACCACGACGGATGTCGGCCAGCTCAAGCACGGCTTTCCGCGCGAGGCCAATTCCGTGGTTCAGGTGGGCGGCGTGCGCACGCTGTTCCGCATGCCCGACCTGCTGTCGATCGGGCTGGGCGGCGGCAGCCACGTCTCGCTGGATCCACTCAAGGTCGGGCCGGTCTCGGTCGGCTACCGGCTGCTGCGCGACGGCATCGCTTTCGGCGGCAAGCAGCTCACCACCACCGACATCGCCATCGCCGCCGGCGTGCTCAAGCTCGGCGACCCGGCCAAGGTGGCCTATCTCGACGCCGCCATTTGCCAGCGCGTGTTCGACGAATCCGCGCGCCTCGCCGAGGAGGCCATCGACCGAATGAAGACCGAGGCGGGCGACGTGCCGCTGATCGCGGTCGGCGGCGGCGCCTTCCTGGTGCCGGAGAAGATGGCGGGCGTGTCGCGGGTGGTCCATGTCGAGCATGGCGATTGCGCCAATGCGGTGGGTGCCGCGATCGCCCAGGTCTCGGGCGAGTGCGATCAGATCTTCGGCAACATGACCCGCGTGGCCGCGATCGAAGCGGCCCAAGGCATCGCCGCCGACCGCGCCGTCGCCGCCGGCGCCGCGCGCGACACGCTCTCGACCATCGAAAGCGAAGACATGCCGCTCGCCTATCTGCCGGGCAACAGCGTGCGCGTCAGGGTCCGCGTGGTGGGCGACGTCGCCGCAGGTTAGAGCGGGTTCCCTCTTCGCTATCTGATTCACAATCCCACCCTGAGGAGTTTCCCATCGGCGATGCCGACCCCGAAGTATGAAGCGGTCAGATTGTGGCGCGCCTGGGAAGAGCTGCGATAGAATGGGGTGCGGCGCTGGGAACGAGGTCGGTTATTGCTTGGTGCTATGAGCCCGTTGAGGAGTTGGACCCGGAACCCTGCGAGCACCCCGAATTGTTGCCACGGGCGGCGACGCCCCGGAGCACGCATAGTAGACTTCGATATCGAGGGTTCTTCCTGGCGCCGCGTCGTCGCAGAGGAGGAGGAGCCATGCAAGTGCTTTATCCGCGGTGCGCGGGGCTCGATGTCCACAAGGACACGGTGGTGGCGCACGTTCGCTGCGTGTCGGAGCCCATTCATCACGAGACGCGCAGCTTTGCCACCACGACCAGCGGGCTGCTGGCGCTCGCCGAGTGGCTGGCCGAGCACGCCTGCACTCACGTCGCCATGGAGGCCACCGGCGTCTACTGGCGGCCGGTCTGGCATGTGCTGGAAGGCCAAGTCGAGCTGGTGCTGGCCAATGCCCAGCACATCAAGAACGTCCCCGGCCGCAAGACCGACGTCAGCGACGCCATGTGGATCGCCGATCTGCTGGCGCACGGCCTGATCCGCTCCAGCTTCGGGCCGCCGACGCCGATCCAGGAGCTGCGCGATCTGACGCGCACGCGCAAGCAGCTGGTGCGCGAGATCAGCCAGCATTCGCTGCGCATCCAGAAGGTGCTGGAGGACGCCAACCTCAAGCTCGGCAGCGTGCTGTCGGAGGTGCTGGGGGTCTCCGGCCGGGCCATGCTCGGCGCCATCATCGAGGGCGAGAGCGACCCCCACAAGCTGGCCGGGCTCGCCCAGGGCACTGCACGACGCAAGCACGACGCGCTGGTCGAGGCGCTGCACGGCCGCATCAGGCCGCACCACTGCACCCTGCTCAGGCTGCATCTCAATCTGATTGTCACCCTTGAGCACACCGTCGGGGAGATCGACGCCGTCGTGGGAAAATGCTTGGAGCCGATCCATCAGCGCGCCCGCCTGCTGACCACCATGCCCGGGATCAGTGATCTTGGCGCCGAGGTCATCGTCGCGGAGATCGGCATCGACATGACGCGCTTTGCCACCGCCGGCCATCTCGTCTCTTGGGCCGGCCTGTGTCCACGCAACGACGAAAGCGCCGGCAAGCGCCGCTCCACGCGCCTGCGCAAAGGCGGCACCTGGCTCAAAACCACCCTCGTCACCGCCGCCTGGGCCGCCGTCCGCACCAAAGCCAGCTATCTGCGCACCCAGTTCACGCGCATCAGGGCCCGCCGTGGCGCCAAGAAGGCTATCATCGCCGTCGCCGCTTCCATGCTCACCGCCGCCTACTTCATGCTCCGCGACGGCGTCCCCTACCGTGACCTCGGCCCGAGCCACCTCGATCAACAACATCGAGACAAGACCATCCGACGTCTCATCCGAAGGCTGCAAGACCTCGGCTACAACCTGCCTCCCAACGCCCAACCCGCTTGACCCAAACCACCCTCGCACACCTGCCCGCTTGACCCAAACCACCCTCGCACACCTGCCTCAATGAGCTTCATAGTAGCCTGCGCAGCGGGCGTCTCGGCTCGTCCCAACCCGTTGGCAGGTCCTCAAGCGTTCGTGATGCCGTTGCAGCCGACGCAGCCATTTTCCTGACACCTTCGGTGACATGATAGGCCGCCTGCCGACGTCGCCGGCCCGCGCGAAAGTTTCAACCGCGCGGAAACAAACAGTTGAAGGAAGCATGACCATGCGGACCACCATACTGGGGAGCCTTGCCGGCCTCGGCATTGTCGCCTTGCTTGCTTTGTCGCCGGCTGCGTTCGCTGAAACCCAGAACTACAAGGCTGCCCTCACGGCTGCGAGCGCAGTGCCGCCCAACGACAGCAAGGGAAGCGGCTCGCTCACCGCCACCTACGACACCACCAGCAAGAAGCTGACCTATAGCGCCACCTATTCCGGTCTGACGGGCCCTGCAGCGGCTGCGCACTTCCATGGTCCAGCCGACGCCAAGACCAATGCCCCCATCGTCGTGCCGGTGAGCGGCCCAATGGCAAGCCCGATGAAGGGCGAGGCAACCCTGACCGACGCGCAGGCGGCCGACCTCCAGGCCGGCAAGTGGTACTTCAACATCCACACCGCGGCCCACAAAGGCGGCGAGATCCGCGGCCAGGTGATGAAAGGGATGTAAGTTGACGCAGTGGAGTGGCCGTTCCCGACCGGGACGGCCACCCCCGTGCTCAGCTCGGCAACGGCTTGGTGCCGCGCAACTTGTCGACGGCGTTGAACACCGCACGCGCGTGCTTGAGCAATTCGCCGTCGGTCGGATGGTCTGCCGCCTCGATGCCGATCAGCTTGGCCTTCAGTCGCGGATCGTGCTTCTCGATGTGCTTGACCAGGTCCTTCTTGGCCTCGCCCGGGCCGACCACCAGCCACTCCTCGGCATCGGTCATCGCTTCGATGACGCTGTGGAAATAATGTTCGTCGTCGCGAACATGGCCGGCGCCGATGCTGCCTGCCTTGTGGTGAATCTTGCGGAACGGCAGCTCGGCCTTGATGCGCTGCTCTTCAACATCTTCCCGAACGAACTTGAAGATGTGGGCTTGGCGGGAGTCGATCCAGACCACGGCGTGTTTGTGCGGCATGCTCAGCGTTCCCTTCGGTACAGAAAGCAATTGTCGGCATGGGGCATCTTGATGCCCTGATAGAAGCTCATCGCGGTCGGCGCCGAAAGAAGCAACGTCGTGGTGAGCGGGCCGCCGGCCTCCTTGCGTGTCTCCTCGATCAGGCGCTTGCCGATGCCCTGGCCCTGGCAGGCCTGGTCGACGGCGAGGTCGCTGAGATAGCAGGAGAAGCAGAAGTCGGTGAGCGAGCGGGCAAATCCCACCAGCCTGCCGTCCTGCCGCGCCGTCACGATCAGGTTGGCATGCGCCAGCATCTGCTCGACGCGGGCGCGGTCCTCTACCGGCCGGTTGAGGCCGGATTTCGTCACCACGTCGGTATACTCATCAGCGCCAAGGTGGTCCTCGCGGGCGTATACGGTGTTCATTGCGTCAACCATTTCCTCAGTGCGGCCGAAACCTCCGCCGGCCTTTCGAGCGGCGCCATGTGGCCGCAAATCTCGAGGACCGAGAGCCAGGCGTCGGGGATCGTGGTCGCCATCTCCTCGGCGCGCGCGAGCGGAATGGCGATGTCCTGGCGTCCGGAGATGACGACGGTCGGCATGTCGATCTCGGCCAGCATCGGCCGGCTGTCGGGCCGGCTCATGATCGCCTTCTGTTCGCGTGCGAAGCCGTCCGGCCCGATCTCCAGGGCCATGTCGAAGATCGGCTGGACGACCTCGGCATCGCCCAGACGCGAGGGATGGACGAGATTGGGCAGCAACGAGGGCTGCACACCGTGAAAACGGCCGATCCTGGATTGCTCGAGGAAGCCGTGCCGCCGCGCCGTGGCTTCCGGCGTATCCGGTTCGGCCTGGGTGTCGATGAGCGCCAGCCGCTCGACCCGCTGGGGCGCCTGGCGCAGCACTTCGAAAGCGACATAGCCGCCCATCGAGAAGCCGCCGAGGGCGAAGCGCTCGGGAGCGGCGGCGAGGACGGCCTTGGCCATGTCGGCCATCGAGTCGTGGGCGGCAAGCTCGGGCGTCATGACATCGGCGATGTCGGCCAGGGCCGCGGCCTGGGCGGCATAGACGCGCCCGGTGTTGAGCAGGCCGGGGAGCAAGACGAGTGTTGGCCTGGTCATTCTCACACCTGGATCTGGTTGCCCAGTTCGATAGCGCGGTTGGGCGGAATGCGGAAGAAGGTCTTGGTCGCCGAGGCGGAACTCGAAAGGTTGATGAAAAGCATCTGCCGCCACTTGCCGAGGCTCGAATGCTGGGCGGGGACCAGCGTCTCGCGGCCGAGGAAGAAGCTGGTTTCCATCTCGTCATAGGCGATGCCGTGCGGCCGGCAGGCACGCAGCGCCGCCGGCACGTCGGGCTGCTCCATGAAGCCGTAGCACACCAGCACCGAATAGAAACCCTTGCCAAGGCGCTCGACCTGGACGCGGTTCTGCTCGGCCACGCGCGGCTCATCGATCGTCTGGACCTGCAGGATGATGATGCGCTCGTGCATGATTTTGTTGTGCTTGAGATTGTGCAGGAAGGCGGGCGGCGTCGAGGAAGCGTCGGCGGTGAGGAACACGGCGGTGCCGGCGACGCGGTCGGGCGACCGCTCCATGCGCCGGAGGAATTCCTTCAACGGCAGCGAGCCTTCGCTCAGCTCGCGTACCACGACGGCGCGGCCGCGCCGCCAGGTGGTGATGGTGTAGAAGACCAGGGTCGCCACCAGCAGCGGCAGCCAACCGCCATCGGGGATTTTGAGCGCGTTGGCGATGAAGAAGGCGAAGTCGGGGATGGCGAGCATGCCAAATACCGCCACCGCCAGCGGCCACGGCCAGCGCCAGACCAGGATGGCGACCGCGGTGGCGAGCACGGCATCGACCAGCATGGCGCCGGTCACGGCCAAGCCATAGGCGCCGGCCAGCTTGCCGGAAGAGCCGAAGCCCACCACGAGGGCGATGATGCCCATCATCAGGAGCCAGTTGACGCGCGGAATGTAGATCTGGCCGATCTCGGTCTCCGAGGTGTGGCGGATCTCCATGCGCGGCAGGTAGCCGAGCTGGATTGCCTGGCGGGTCAGCGAGAAGACTCCCGTGATCACCGCCTGCGAGGCGATGACCGCTGCCAGCGTGGAAAGCACCACCAGGCCCAAGGTCGTGCTTTTCGGCACCAGCTCGAAGAAGAC
>WNFR01008688.1_pt1 | contig 10266 bp, 7 predicted proteins | sample 5400221 | NCBI WGS metagenome assembly WNFR01 (sample SAMN13153357, study PRJNA577476) | soil metagenome | isolation source: 40 cm soil under Madrone tree | place: USA:California | collected 2016-06-14 | reverse complement strand
CGCGGCGTGCAGCAGCGGCCCGTGGTGCCGTGGGCTTCGTTCGGTCCGTCGCCCTACAACCTCGTGTTCGATATCACCAGACCGGACGACTGACTACCTTAACGACGCGAGGCGATGTCGCGGCCGGGCCGGTCGCGGCGCGGCGGCGCGCGATGCGCGTTCCGTCGACGTTCGAGCGTAGCCTTCTTGCGGGGCTTGGGGTAGCGTTGGGGCCATGCGTCCCTCTTTGGGCCCCGGAGGATCTCCTCGCTCGCGCGTCGTGGCCTTGCTGTTGATGTCGAACGCGACATTAGCCCTGTGCGCCGCATCGCCTGCTCTTGCGCAAGACTGCACTCTGAAGAAAGTAGCCTCGATCACGCTCGAAGCGACCCACGGCGCAATTCCCGTTATTTCGGCCAGGCTCAATGACTCCGCCAGGAGATTCGTCATCGACACCGGATCCCCGCTCTCCGCAATCGATCCGCAAGTCGCCGAAGAGCTCGGGCTGACGTCCGTGCCCATCACGGGCGTCGAGCTGTACACCAACGGAAAGGAAATAGATCGATACGCGAGGGCCAAGAGCATACGGCTCGACCATGCCGAGGTCACGGATCTGACTCTGCTGCTCGTGCCGCCCCAGGTGCTGCCGTCGGGCGTCGACGGCTTGATCGGGGCGGACATCCTGTCCATCTTCGATCTGGATTTTGATTTCGGAAAAAAGACCCTGAATTTGATGTCGCCGAAGCACTGCAAAGGCAACGTCGTCTACTGGACGGACGCCTACACGACCGTCCCATTCGAGCTCTCCTGGAGCCGGCACTTGTTCGTTCCCGTGATGCTGGACGGCAAGCGCATGAACGCATTGATCGACACGGGCAGCGCGCGGACGTCCATCAGAGAGTCGAGCGCCTCGAGAGCATTCGGACTCAACCAGGATTCCTCCGGCGTCGAGCGGATTCAAGGCATGCCCACCGACAGCTCCTTGAGGTTCAGGTACCGGTTCGACTCGCTGTCTTTCGAGGGCGTCACCGTGCTGCACCCGTTGATCTACGTGCACGCGGACGCCAACGAGCGCACGTTTTCACGCAAGCATCGGGACAAGGAGCAAGTCGATCCGGCGACACGTGTCGACCTGGAGCATGCGGACGTTGTGGTGGGGATGAACATACTGGAATCGCTGCACGTCTACGTGTCCTACGACGAGCAGGTGCTGTACATAACCGAAGCCGGTGCACACTAGGCCTCGATCGGATCGAAGTACCGCCCAAACAGACTCCCTGCCCACGTGGAGAAGTTATCTTGAATGTGCGGCGGCGCAGCGTGTCCGGCGTTCGCCAAGAACGAGTACCTCGACGCACAAATGCGGGAGTGCCCGTTTCCAGTCGTCTGGTTTTCTGCTGGAATGCTCGCAACTAAAAAGGGCGCATCTCCGCATCAGCGCCATCGGGAGCTCCGTGCAAAGCGGGTGCAAGACTTGGCTGCTCGGCGGCCGCTTGCCGCGGGGCGCATGTTCATTTCCGAGGTGACGGTCAGCCTCGGTTTCTCGGACCAGGGTCACTCTCATAGGCGTTCCAAAAAATGAGGCACACGCACACGAAGCTGGCATTGACGACGGCTCTATGGATCACGAGTGTCTGCGGGTGGACTGGATCCGCGGCGCAGGAGGCCGGCGAGAAAGCAGCGGCTGCGACCATCGCTGCCCGGCAGAAATTTTTCGGCGTGGAAAACGTCAATCCGGGCACGGGCGACGTCAGGCGGGATCGGGTCATTTTTTCCTGGATCACCAACGCCGGCTATGCGGCCTCGTTCAGAGGCCGAATCGTTCTGCTCGACACGTATATCAACCGGTTCGAGGTGCCCCCGGGATCCGGGCCGGATCTGCGCCGCACGCCCTTCGGCGCACAGGACCTGGTCGACTTGCATCCGGAGGCGATTTTTATCGGTCACGGGCACGGCGATCACGCCGACAACGCTGCCTACATCGCGAAGTGGCTGAATATCCCGATCTACACGACGCCCGAGACCTGCGATGCGATGCAGCTGGATGTGGCGAGGATGGCGGCCGACCCCAACACCGTCAATGGAGGCAGCAAACTCGTCCCCGATGCCAAGCCGGTCAACTGCGTCGGCGTCGTGCCGCGCGGCTCGGTTCCGGGCACTGCGGTGGTGAATATCGACCAGCTCAATCCGGTTGCCTGCATCGTTGCCTTCAAGCACATCCACTCGGGGAGGGTGCCCACCGATCCGCAGTTCTGGGGCAGCAACCCGATCGTTCCGGTCATCAACGACTTCGATCCGCGCGAGGCCGCGATGTATCCCCCGGGAACCTGCGTTGCGCCCTTCTCGTCCTCGACCACGATGGAGCCGGCCGCGACGGCGGCGCAAATAGGTCCTGGCAGCACCGGCGGAGTGCTGGCTAACGGGGTGAAGGGGCTGCAAGGATGTCTTGGCTTCGGACCTGTCCTGACGACACTTGCGCCGGGACAGATGAATCTGACGACGACCGGATTTGGTGGCCTGGGGGGATCGTACAGCCTCTTTTACCAGATCATCCTGCGCGAGGGTCGCCACTTCACGACGGTCTGGCACAACACCGCGGGTCCGCTGATCGAGGGCTTCGGCTCCGATCCCGGGCTGACCTCGCCGGCGCTCGGAAGTCCATATAACGCCGGCGTGAGCCCGACCGGCAATCCGCTGGTGGGGGCGCATCTGTTCTCGATCATGGATTCGTTGCCCCCGACCGATATCGAGTTCGGCTCGGTCACGACCCTGGGCCTGTCGACCAACGCGGTGCGTGACCCGTTTCTGTATACGCAGCATGTGCGGCCGAAGATCTACGTTCCGGGCCACATGACCGACGTGCAGCTGGTGAGCTCCTCGCTTCAAAGCAGGAAAGCATTCATCCTCACCGAGGAGGCTGCGGCCGGCAGCCCGGAGATCCCGGGAGGAGTTGTCTACAAGCCGGAATTGCGCTGGCTGGTCGATCCGAACGACCTGGCGAGGCCGATGGTGTTCGATCCCGACGATCCTCGCTGGTTCAGTCCCGAAAAGGACGAGCGGATCGGGAAGTTCTGCGGCGGCGATTAGCAGGCGGCTTTGTGTCGATCAGGCCGGTGGTGGGCCGGGTGAGTCACGCCCGATCGGCGGTCGCTCGGTGCCTGCTCGCGCTGGGTGCATCCGCACTGGCGGTTGGCGTCACGGCGGGCGAACTGCAAGCTGTGCGCATCGGCCTGGTTCGCGAGGCGAGCGCCGGCCCCTTGTACATTGCCGTTGCCGCCGGGTTTTTCCAGGCCGAAGGCCTCGATCCCCAGGTCAATTTTCTCGGGTCCGACCGTTCGGTATCCGAGGCCGTGGCGTCAGGACGGCTCGACATCGGCATGGCCGCTCTGTCCGCACCGTTCTACGCCTACGCCGCGTCTCACGGCCTGAAGATGATTGCATCGCGGGCCAGCGATCAGACCGGGTTTCCGATGTACGCGATTGTGTTCGGCCGCAGGGCGCACGAAGCCGGTTGGTCCGATGTCCGCGGCCTGCGCCATGCACGCCTGGGCGTCGCCGACGCCGACTCGGGCACGTACTACGGCGTGTTCAGCGCCGCGTCCAGATTCGGAGTGGACGCCGGCTCGATCAAGGTGGTCGGGTTCAACTCGCACGAGCGCGAGCTCGCGGCTCTGTCGCGCGGCGACATCGACGCGGCGCTGCTGCCGTTCCCGGTCGCGCTCCAGTCTGCCCGCGCCGGCGAACCGCTGCTGCGCTTGAGCGATTTCGCGTTGTGGCAGCAAGGTGTCGTATTCACCACGGCCGCCCACGTGGCCGCAAGGCGGGACCTGGTCGAACGGTTCATGCGTGCCTACCAGCGCGGCACGGCCGACTACCACTTGAACTTCCTCCATTACGACGACGCAGGCGATTTCATTGCGGGACCGCAGTACGACCGATATGCCGATCTGATTGCACGCCAGGCGCATGTGGCTGCCGCGATGCTGGCAAGGACGAAAACCTACTGCGACCGGCGCGCGAATCTCGACGTGGCCGATATCGAGAAGCAGGTCAAATTCTGGCAGGACCAGGGCCGCCTGGACCGGCGCATCGCGGCCGCCGATCTGCTGGATCTATCCTTCATCGGCGAGGAGGCCGCCGCGCTGCGGTAGCCGCTGCCGCATGGTCTGACCTTGCACGGTTCTGAAGGGCCTGCAACGCGAGTACGCGTTGTTCGTTTCCTCAGTCCAGATACTTCGGAAAAGCGGGCAGCGCCTTGAAGTCCAGCGGGTCGTGATGCACCACCAGGCGGCCCTTGGTGTTCTTCAGGATCGTGCCGATCCGGTCGATCGAAGCCAGGGTGTCGGCTCGTTCGACGTTGAACGGCGGCACGCGACGGTAGCGGTAGTTGTCGCGCAGGTGGAACAGATCGCCCGAGATGATCACCGTGCCCGCTTTCTTCAGCTTGACGAGCAGCGACTGGTGCCCCGGTGTGTGGCCCGGTGTCCTCAGGATGCGCACGGTTCCGTCGCCGAACACGTCGTAATCGCCGTCGATCATCTCGGTTTTCGCGATCCGGTAGGCGCTGAACGAATCGAGGTTCACGGAGGGGGAGGGATTGGTCTCGGCCCAGGCGATCTCGGCCTTGCTCAGGATCCAGGTTGCGCCCGGAAACTCGTTCGCGTTGCCGGTGTGGTCGAAGTGCGTGTGCGAGAGCGACAGGTAGGTGATGTCGTCCGGCGTCAGACCGATGGTCTTGAGCTGGTCGAGCAGGGTGACGTCGACCTGCATGTGGCCCAGGTCGAAGTCCACGCCGCCCTTGTTGTCCGCCATTTTGTCGCCCAGGCCCGTGTCCCAAAGAAGCGTGCCCTTCGGATGGCGGACGATCCAGCACGGATCGACCATGACGACGGCTTTGCCGTCATATTCCCCGGTATCCGAGAACATGCCCATGTCCTTGAGCTGTACGCGCCCGCAGTCGAGCGCGTACAGGCGCACTTGCTTGACCTCCTCCGCGGCCTGCGCCGGGCCTATCAGGGCGGAAACCACGAGCAGGAGCGCGCCGATGCTTCGAATCAGGTAGGTGCGGGGCATGATCGAGAAGTGTTCCAGGGTGAGGTAGATCGGAATTGCCAGCGCATTTTGCCGCATCGATCGAAGGCAGCGCATGATCGCTCATAGGGGAGTATGGATTTGCGACAACCCTATTCGATCGGGGGTGCGCAAGCCCGCCACGCGGTTCGAGCGTAGATTCTCCGGTTCGGCAGACCCGCTCTTCTTGTGGATGTGCATAGAACCATGCCAACGGAACCCATGACGAGCGCTGCGCAGCAGCTGCTCGAGCTGTGCGATCGCCTGGACATCAAATACGTGTTCAGCAACCTCGGCAGCGATCATCCGGCCTTCATCGAAGCGTTTGCGCGGATGCACGCTGCGGGAGGCCCGATGCCGAGAATCATCATCTGTCCGCACGAGATGACGGCACTGTCGGCGGCTCATGGCTACGCGATGATCACGCGGCAACCGCAGATCACGCTCGTCCACGTCGATGTGGGTACCCAGAACCTGGGCGGCAGCGTGCACAACGCCGCGCGCGCCCGCGTGCCCGCGATCATCCTGGCGGGGCTGTCGCCGGTGACCGACGATGGAACACGCGTCGCATCGCGCAACGAGTTCATCCACTACACGCAGGACACGCCCAGGCAACACGAAATCGTCGGCCAGTACATGAAGTGGTCGTACGAGCTGAGGGCGGCGGAAATGGTGGATGACGTGCTGTTGCGCGCCAGGCAGATCGCAAGCTCGATGCCCGAGGGTCCGGTCTATATAACCGGCGCACGAGAGATCTGGGAAGAACCTGTTGCGGCATCGCCGGAACGCAGCGCCGATTGGCCACGAGCCACCCTCGGGGGGCTGTCCGAGGCCGCGGTTGCGGAGCTCTACCAGGCGCTGTGTGGGGCGCAGCGGCCGATTGTCGTCACGACCTACCTCGGTCGGCAACCCCAGGCCGTCGCGCGACTCGTCGAGCTGTCCGAACGGATCGGGATCGGAATCTGCCAGGTGAGCCCGCAGTATCACAATTTCCCCGGCAACCATCCGCACCAGTTGACGTATCGACGCAATCAGGTGATCGACCAGGCGGACCTGATCCTGATGATCGACGTCGACGTTCCCTGGATGCCGTCCAAGGTTCGGCCTGCGGCGGGCGCGCAGCTGTTCCACATCGACATGGATCCGACCAAGGACCGGCTGGGCTACTGGCACTTCCCGGCGCAGCGCGCATATCAGGCGGACAGTTTGATCGTCCTCGAGCAACTGCTCGCGATCAGCGCAAGCGTCGCGCCGGGACGGGATGCCCGCAAAGCCTGGATCGCCTCCGTCAGCGCAGGCTCGCACAGTGCGCCCGCTCAACGTGGGGACGCGATCAGCGCCGAGGAGCTGACCGAGGCGGTGCGCGAGCTCGTGACCGAGCGCACAATCATCGTATTCGAGGAACCGTCGAGCACCGAGTTGATTCCCGACATCCTTCGTCTCGGCGCGCCGGGCAGCTATTTCTCCAGCGGAGGAGCAGGCCTGGGATGGGGCATCAACGCCGCGATCGGAGCGAAACTCGCGCGCCCGCAAGCTGACGTGATCGCCCTGGTCGGTGACGGATGCTTTCTGTTCGGCGTGCCGAGCAGCGCGTACTGGGTGGCTGGTACGTACGGCGCGCCGCATCTGACGATCATCTACAACAACGGCGGCTGGCATTCGCCCCGCCTGTCGACGCTCTGGGTGCACCCCGATGGTCCGGCCGAACGAAACGATACCTACTGGGTGACCGCTGGCGCAGGCGCCCGCCTTCCCGATATCGCAGCCGCCACGGGCGGCGCCGACCCGTTCTACGTGACCCGCCGCGAGCACCTGAACGAGACGCTGCAACGCGCGCTTCAGACGGTACGCGGCGGCCGCAGCGCCGTGGTGGACGTTGCGATATCGCGCATTTCGCGACAGGTGCTGGAATGAGGCACAACCCGACCGAAAGGAAAGAAGGGACAACGGGCTGACGGAGGATCGCAATGAATGACGCACCATGGATGAACGAGACGGCATGGCGCGGCAAGCTCTATCTGAACGGTTGGAAACCGGGCGCCGCCGGAAGCTTCGATGTAACCGACAAGGCGACCGGAGAACCTCTGTCCAGACTGAGCCTGGCGACGCCCGAGGATGTGGCCGAGGCCGCCCGTATCGCGCGCGAGATGCAACCGAAGTGGTACGGGATGCCCTACGACGATCGCGCCAGGATCTTTCGCAGGGCCGCCGTCCTGATCGAAGACAACATGGACGAGCTCGCGACCTGGATCATGCGCGAAACGGGCGCCATCCGGCCCAAAGCGGACGTCGAATTGAAAATGGCGGCCGGCATTCTGAACGCGTCCGCGAACATGCCGACCGAGGCGCAAGGATTGCTGCTGCCCAGCAACCAGGGGCGGATCAGTCTGGCCCGCCGCCTGCCGCACGGCGTCGTCGGCGTGATCGCACCGTTCAACTTTCCGCTGATCCTGGCGATTCGCGCCGTATCGCCCGCTTTGGCGACCGGCAATACGGTCGTGCTCAAGCCCGACCCACAAACAGCGGCAGCGGGCGGCGCGCTGATCGCGCGTTTGTTCGAGGAGGCGGGCTTGCCCGAAGGCGCGCTGCACGTGCTGCCGGGCGGCGCCGAGGTCGGTCAGGCGATCTGCACCGACTCCAACATCGCGATGGTGGCCTTCACCGGTTCGACGGCGGCCGGCCGACGCGTCGGCGAGCTGTGCGGCAAGCATCTTAAAAAAGTCTCGCTCGAACTCGGCGGCAAGAACTCGCTGATCGTGCTCGACGACGCCGACCCCGGGGCGAAGCTCTCGGCCGGCGGCACCTTCGACAAGCTGTTTTACAAGCCCACGGTGATCGACAACGTCAAGCCCGGCATGCGGGCTTTCGAAGAGGAAATCTTCGGCCCGGTTGCATCGGTGACGTCGTTCTCGACCGACGACGAAGCGATCCGGCTCGCCAACCAGACGGAGTATGGGCTCTCGGCCGCGGTCATCTCGCGCTCCATCGGTCGCGCGATGGCGATCGGCAACCGACTCTATACGGGCCTGCTGCACATCAACGATCAGACGGTGCATGACGAACCGCACATCCCGTTTGGCGGCCGCGGCGCCTCCGGCAACGGTGGGCGGATCGGCGGGCCGGCCAATTGGGAGGAGTTCACCCAGTGGCAGTGGGTCACGATCAAGGACAGTCCACCCCGGTATCCATTCTGAAGTCCGTTCGGGATTTGCCTCGCGTGTGGTTCCAACGCTGAGAGGAGATATGCAGCCTACGACTGCCCTGCGCCAGGACCCGCACGTCGCTGCCCGATCAGGCGGGCAGCTCGGATACAGGAAAGTGGTGTTCGCCAGTTGTTTCGGCACTGCCATCGAGTGGTACGACTTTTTCATCTACGGCTTTATCGGCCCCCTGGTCTTCGACAAGCTTTTCTTTCCCAAGCTCGATCCGCTGATCGGCACGATTGCGGTGTTCGCCACGTTCTCGGTCGGATTTCTGGCGCGGCCGCTGGGGGGAATCGTGTTCGGCCACTTCGGCGACAGGATCGGTCGCAAATCGATTCTGATGGTCACGCTGCTGCTGATGGGCGGCGGCACTGCGGCGATCGGACTGCTCCCCACGTATGACCGGATCGGCATCTGGGCGCCCATTGCCCTGGTGAGCTTGAGGTTCCTGCAAGGATTTGCGCTAGGCGGTGAGTCGGTCGGCGCGATGTTGCTGACCGTCGAAGGCTCTTCCGCGGGAAGACGTGGCCTCTTTGGCGGCGTGATTCAGGCAGCGGGTCCCATGGGTGTGATTCTCGCCTCGCTGGCGGTCGCCATCGTCGCAAGAATGCCCAACGCCGAACTGCTGTCGTGGGGATGGCGCGCTCCGTTTCTGCTGAGTGTCGTGCTGGTGCTGCTTGGCGTGTACGTGCGCCTGAAACTCGAGGAGTCGGCGACCTTCAAAGCTGCGGCGGAACGGCAGGAAATCGCGCCCATTCCGGTGCTGGAGGTGCTGACGAACTACATGCGGCCGACGCTGATTACGTTCTTCATCATCATGGCCGAGACGAGCTTCTTTTATCTGACCGCAATCTTCTCCCTCTCCTATGGGACCAAGGTCCTGGGCCTGCCAAGAACAACGCTCACCGATGCGCTCCTGATCGCCAATTGCCTTGCCTTGTTCGCCGTGCCGCTGTTCGGCGTTCTATCCGACCGCATCGGTCGTCGTCCGGCATTCCTGGCGGGCATCGCGGCCACCGCGCTGTACATCTACCCGTTCTTCCTGCTGATGGCCACGAAGGAGACGCTGTGGGTGACGGCCGCGATCGCCATCGCCGTAGGTCTGATCCACCCGATGATGTTCGGACCCGAAGGGAGCTTTTTCGCCGAGCTGTTCGAGACGCGCGTCAGATTCAGCGGGGTGTCCGTCGGCAAGCAGATCGGTACCGTGCTGGGAGGCGGGCTGGCGCCGCTGATCGGAACCAGCCTGGTTGCCTGGAGCCATGGCTCGACTCTGCCGGTTGTATTTTATTTCTTGGCTCTGGCCGTGCTCGCATTCACTGCCGCTCTGATCGCGCATGAAACCAGGGGCCGGACGCTCTGAGCCGCACCCTTCGTGACGGCCGCTTCAGCGTCGGGCGGCCGGCGGCACGCGGCAAACACTCAATCTTGCGTGCGCGCTCAGCTCCGAGTCCATTTTCCAGTTCTGATCAAGGCGAACCCCGACGCGATGATCGTGGATTCACCCGAACGGATGGATCTCGCGCGGTCAATAGTGGGTACGCCCGAATGGATGGATCTTCTGCCTCCCGCAATTAATTTTGGATTTCGCTCGAAAGGATGCATCTTCGGCGATTTCGATTTTCACCACGCAGCGATAAGGTTCTCCTGGTCCGGTGGGTATGTCGGTGATTGCCGGATGGCAGCACAAGCGCAGGTTTGTAATCGCCTTCCGACCTTCATCCGACAGTTCACAGGAGCAGCAAAATGCGCCCATCAATCGTGACCGCCACCGCGTCGGGTCTGGCGATCGTCTTATCGGTGGCGGCGGCCCCGAGCATTGCTCAGAGTGCAAAGGCCACGGCAGCCATCAACACGGCCGTCGGATGCACGGTGTCCAACGCAACAACCTTGGGTACGGCGCCGATGTCCTGCCACGACGTGTTCAGTGGTGCGGCGGTTCCGGTCACTCCCGACAACTTCGTGACGGTGATGAGCAGCCTGATGAAGTTGTCGAACAGCCAGTCGCTGTTCG
>WNFR01008686.1_pt1 | contig 10267 bp, 10 predicted proteins | sample 5400221 | NCBI WGS metagenome assembly WNFR01 (sample SAMN13153357, study PRJNA577476) | soil metagenome | isolation source: 40 cm soil under Madrone tree | place: USA:California | collected 2016-06-14 | reverse complement strand
GCGCGATTCGCTCACGAGGAACGCCCACCTTGTCTTCCACTCGCCCTTCTTGCATACTTCGCCGCACCCAATTTCTTGCTTTTGCTGCAGGACACAGATTCCCCGGGTGCCGCTCGTGAGTACGTTATGTCATTCACGCTGGCCGAGCGTCAAGCGATTCTCTTCTGTAGTTGTCCTAAGAATGCAGGTAATCTTTGGCAATTGGCCGGTTATTGCAGGCAGGTAGGACTACTAATTGCATAGCGCGCGCGCAGCCCCACTAGGGCTTGCGCTTTTTCCCGCCGCCATGCCTGTCCGCACGGACGGTAATCCTTAGTTCGCAATCCCCGCGCTATCTCAACGTTCTCTTACACATGCGCCGTTTCGGCTGCTCTTCTCAGCGTCCTCTGCGCTTTCTCTGCGAACTCTGGGTTAAGTCCCCTCTTTATTCTTGGTTGCGCGTCTCAAATCCCCAAACTCTTCCAGATTACTTCCACCCGCGCCTTCGTTTTTTCATCCACTAACATCTCGTCCGGCCATGGCCTCGCAAATCCCTCGCTCGCCCACTTCCGCGTGGCATCAATTCCCATCTTCGATCCAAAATCCTGCATCCGCGCTGCGTGATCCAGTGTATCCACCGGCCCCAAAGTAAATTGCACATCCCGCTCCGGATCAATCGCGCAAAGCGCCTTCCACACGACTTCCCTGTAATCGTGCACATTCACATCGTGGTCCACCACCACGATCACTTTCGTAAACATCGCTTGCCCCAGCGACCAGATCGCGTTCATCACTTTTCGCGCGTGTCCCGGAAACGATTTTCGAATCGACACAATCATCAAGTTGTGGACAATCCCTTCCGCCGGCATGGACACATCCACAATCTCCGCATGCGTCAACTTCATCAGCGGCAAAAACACCCGTTCGATCGCATATCCCATATAAAAATCTTCCTGCGGCGGCCGCCCCACCACCGTCGCGAGGTAAATCGGGTCCTTCCGATGCGTCACGCACTCCACGTGGAATACCGGATACTCCCCTTCCAACGAATAAAATCCCGTATGATCGCCGAACGGTCCTTCCGTCCGCATCTCATTCAGGTTCACATACCCTTCCAGCACAATCTCCGCATTCGCCGGCACTTCCAGATCGTTCGTCTCACACTTCACCAGCTGCACCGGCTCGCGGCGCAAAAATCCGCTGAACATCATCTCGTCCAAGTCCGGCGGTATTGGCAAAATTCCGCCCAGCGTCGTCGCCGGGTCCGCGCCAATTGCGACACTGACCGGAATCCGCCCTTCCGGATTCTTCGCTCGCGCCCTACGGAAATGCTCCGCGCCATGCTTCTGCGTCTGCCAGTGCATCCCTGTCGTGCGCTCGTCGTAAATCTGCATCCGGTACATCCCCACGTTCCGCTTCCCTGTCTCCGGATTCCGCGTGAACACCAGGGGAAACGTAATAAACCTTCCGCCATCCTGCGGCCAGCACTTCAATATTGGAAAATCAAACAAATTAACGTCGTTGCCCTGGTGCACCACTTCTTTGCACGGGCCATCTTTCACATTCTTGGGCATGAACGATCCCAACTCCGCCAGTTTCGGCAGCATCTTCAGCTTGTCGAACAGCCCCTGCGGCGTCTGCATATCCAGAAATCCGCGAATTCGCGCTGCCACCTCATCCAGTTCTTCCACCTCAAACGCCAACTCCATCCGTCGCACGCTTCCAAACGCGTTGATCAGCAACGGATACCGCGATCCCTTCGGCTTCTCAAACAGCAGCGCCATCCCCCCCGGACTCCCGTTCGGTCCCGCCATCGCCTGCGCCCGCTGCACCACCTCCGTCACTTCCAGCACCGGATCCACTTCCGCCTTCACCCGGCGCAGCTCGCCCTCCTTCTCCAGTCGTTTTAAAAATTCCCGCAAATCCGCGTATCCCACTTCATTCCTCCAAAAATCTCGCTTATCCGGTCCACACTGGAGAGGCTCATCTTCACATCGGCCACGTTCGCGCCACACTACCACGCCTGAACTCACACGTGCAAAAACATCGCGCAACCGCCAAACGCGCCATAATCTTTGAAGAAATCAGGCTTAAAGAAACGGCCCCTGACTACGTTTTCGAAGCTTCACTGCCTCCACCCACCTGCTCCGCCGATGGGCCCTGACTCAGTATCTTTTCGGCCTCTGCCGCATCTTTTTCCCGCACGATCAGTTTGATCCCGCCTAGGGCGTTCGACAAGAACCAGTCCATCCGTACTACATTCTCATCTTGCAAATAACACTCGATTCCTGCAGCGTCTAAAACGCTCTTCTCTACAAATGCCGCAGGCATTTCGCAATACCTGCGCAATATGACCGGACGATCTACTTCGGATGCCTCTCCCGATCGTTGGTGCGCGACCGACTCCGCTTTTTGTTTTTCCGTCAGCACCTCACGCGCTGACATAAAGTCCTTTGCCCGGACCAGCAGTTGGGTTTCCTTCCGGTTTCTGGTATCGGCAGCGTCTCCGTCTCCGCACGGCTCCTCTTCGCAAAAATAGGCCTTGATACTCATGCTCGACAGAAAATCCCGGATGAGTCCCGCGGAATTGCGGTCTGCATAAGTTCCCAGCCGGATCAAGATCTCTCCCTCCGCAATCGGCATGGCGACCCGTTGCTCCGGCTTCCATTCCAGGCCGCGTTTTTTCAACTCTTTACTGAATGCGGTGCGTGCCCACTCTGTCAACGACGCGGGATCTGAACCAACCTTACGCAGTTCCAGGTCGCCCATCGCCGCATATCTTGCGGCCAGCCGCTCTCGTTCCTGCTCCGGATCTAACTTCGTCATTGTTCCGTGGTCCTCGCCGCGCTAATCGTACTCTGATTTCCGCGACTTTCAGTTTGCGGAAAGTCACGCCTTTACCACAAGCAACCCCAACTCAGCCTCGAACGGATCGAAATCCCGGTCTCGGTGGAGCAACTCATGCCCCTCTCCCAGGCAAAACGTCGCAATCCAGCAATCTGCGATTCTACGGATTGTGAATCCCTTTTCCCGCAATGTGCGAAAATTCTCTGCGGCCCGGACGGCCAACTCGATTCCCCCCGGTGTGAATAGTTCGAACTTAAACAGTTCTGTCTGTACCCGCAGGAATTCCTGGTCGTCTCGAATCCCTTGCAAGACTTCGCTCAAAATGAGATCTGTCAGCCCCAATCGCTTTGTTTCACTTTGGGTATCGAGCCAGACTGATTGTGGATTCTCAACTCCACGAAAATAATCGATCCATACAGTCGAATCGACGATCACCATTGAAGCGTCTTCTCCCGCGCGCCGCGTAATTCATCCAGATCTCCCTCCCATTTCACTTTCCCGCGCAACTTTCGGATGCCGGTCTGCCCTTTTATCTGGATTAGCATGCGCAAGCCCGCCTCCACGGTTTCCTTCTTGGTCTTCGTGTTGGCGCTGCGCATCGCCTCTTTCATCAATTTGTCGTCGATCTCGATGTTGGTCCGCATCGTTCACCTCGATGTGTATGATATCACACTTTATGTGTACCGATACTAAGGCCGCGAGTCCTCACGAACCAGTGTCCTTCCTCCTTGCCCCCGAACAGTCCGGGCGAATCGTCTCGTTCTCAGTACGAAGGCGTTTCGATGTGACACAAACCGTCTCAGACTGAGCACAAAATCTGTAGGCACGTCATTGGTTGAACTTGAGAAAAATTCCTGAGTTTTCAAAGATCTTCTTTGCAACCATTCACTTGCGCGACCAAATCCAGACGTCCGGCTGGGCACTGTCGGAAGTGGCCTCGCAGTTGCTCCTCTCTTCTCCCGGCGGGGACTCGTTTTCTCGCGTTTTGTCCAAGCGCCCCCCGGCCCCGGAAACATTTCGTTGCTAACCGGCTGCAGAAAGCAGTTTTGTAAGCAAGGAGAACTGGAACCCAAGCACGCCAGTGAATTGTTTTGGCAGGCTGCGACGACGTCCTATTAACCCAACATGCTGAAGATGCTCCACATGATTCGACTCGATTATCTCTCCTGCGTTTTGACCGTCTTGGGCACCGTCCTCCTCGGCAAGAAGCTCTGGCAAGGCTGGGTTGTTGCTGCCATCAATAGCGCCGTCGTTTGTGTGATCGGCGTCCGCACCGCCCAGTTTGGTTTCGTACCCGCCAATCTGCTTTGCATCGCCCTTTACACCAGCAATCTCATTAACTGGCGGCCCAAGAAACAAGATCAGTAGTCCCCTGCCACTCCTCACGATTCCCTGCTAGTAGTATCCTGTTGATAGCCGTATGAACCGCATCTACCTCGATCACAACGCCACCACCGCCGTCGATCCCGCGGTCCTTGACGCCATGCTTCCCTACTTCTCCGCCGACTTCGGCAACGCCTCTTCCATTCACACCTTCGGCCAACGCGCCCGCGCCGCCGTCGAAACCGCTCGCGAACAGGTTGCCGCACTCCTCAACGCCCGCCCACAGGAAATTGTTTTCACCAGTGGCGGCACCGAATCCGACAATCACGCCATTTTCGGCGTAGCTCTTGAATTCTTAACTTCCTTAAACTCCTCTACTTCCTTAACCTCCCCTCATATAATCACCACCACCATCGAACACGAAGCCGTCCTAAACGCCTGCCAGGCGCTCGAAAAACAAGGCGTCGCCGTCACCTATCTCCCCGTCAATCGCCAAGGCCTGATCGATCTCGACGAACTCCGCCGCGCCCTTCGCCCCGAAACCGTTCTCATCACCGTGATGCATGCCAACAACGAACTCGGTACCATCCAGCCGCTAGCCGAAATCGGCCGCATCGCCGCCGAAGCCGACGTCTACTTCCACACCGACGCTGTGCAATCCGCCGGAAAAATCCTCGTCGACGTTAAAGCTCTTCAACTCGATCTTCTTTCCATTTCCGGCCACAAGTTCTATGCGCCCAAAGGCATTGGCGCGCTCTTCATCAAGAGCGGCACGCGCCTCCGCCAGCTTCTCTACGGCGGCCATCACCAGCGCGGCTTTCGTCCCGGCACAGAAAATGTTGTCGGCATCGTCGGCCTCGGCAAAGCCGCCGAACTCGCACGCCTCTCTCTCGAAAAAGACGCCGCGCGCGTCGTCCGCCTCCGCGACACTCTCGAACAGGGTATCCTCGCCCGCGTCCCCGATTCCCACGTCAACTCGGCCAATGTTCCGCGCACACCCAACACCACCAACATCCTTTTTCCCGGACTCGAAGGTGAAGCCCTCGTCATTGCTCTCGATCTCAAAGGTCTCGCCTGCTCCACCGGAGCCGCCTGCTCTTCCGGCGCCGTCGAGCCCTCGCACGTCCTCACCGCCATCGGTCTCCCCGCTTCCAAAGCTCGCGCCAGCATCCGCTTCAGCCTCGGCCGCCACACCACCGAATCCGAAATCTCCTCCGCCCTGGAAATCATCCCGGCCGCCGTAGCCCAACTCCGCAGGCTCTCTCCCACCTACCAAAAGTCGGCCGCAATTTCCTGATCCCTCCTGCCTCTGTGCTCTCTGCCCTGAGCGAAGCCGAAGGGTGCTCTTCCCTCTGTGCCCGGCGTTTACCAGACCCGACCGGCGTGTTAAATCCCCTCTTCCTCTCAGCACAAATTCACCAAAAACGCTAAACTAGAAGCAGCATGTCCACACAGCTTCAACTCGACCCTCTCCCGGCAACAAACGCCGCCGAGACGACTCCTGGCCTCGTCGCGGTCGCCATGTCAGGTGGTGTCGACTCTTCCACCGTCGCCGCGGTCCTCCTCCAGCAGAATCGCCCCGTCGTCGGCCTCACCATGCAGCTTTGGAATCAGCGCCGCCTCCCCGAACTCCAGGGTAACGGCCCTGCGCAGCATCGGTGCTGCTCCCTCGACGACGTCTACGACGCCAAGCGCGTCGCCCAGCACCTGAATTTTCCGCATTACGTCGTCAACTTCGAAGAACAGTTCGAAGCGCGCGTCGTGCGTCCCTTCGTCGAGCAGTATCTTTCCGGCCGCACGCCGATCGCTTGCACCAACTGCAACACCGACGTAAAGTTCGAGCCGCTTCTCCGCATGGCTCGCCAGATTGGCGCCGAACGCCTCGCCACCGGCCACTACGCGCGCATCCGCAAGAACGAATCCACCGGGCGCTTCGAACTCCGCCGCGCCCGCGATGATTCCAAGGATCAGTCTTATTTCTTGTGGGGCCTAACGCAGGGACAGCTCTCTCGCAGCGATTTCCCTTTAGGTGAACTCACGAAAGAAGAAGTGCGCAACGTCGCGCGCCACGCGAATCTTCCTGTCGCCGAAAAGCCCGAAAGCATGGAACTCTGCTTTGTTCCCAACGGCAATTACGTCCAGTTCATCCACGCGTATTCGCTCGCCGAAGGAATCGCCGTAAATAATCAGGAAGGCGACATCGTCACCGAAGACGGCTCTGTCATCGGCCGCCACACCGGTGTACACAATTACACCGTCGGCCAGCGCAAAGGCCTCGGCTTCGCAGCCGGCAAACCCGTCTACGTCCTCTCGATCGACACGCAAAACAATCGCATCATCGTCGGCGAAGACGAAGCGCTGCGCACCAGCACCCTCGAAATCGAAAACGTAAACTGGATCTCCATCGCGCAGCCAACCGCACCGATCCTCGGCCAGGCAAAGATCCGCCACAAGCACGACCCCGCCCCCGCCACCATCGAAGCTCTCTCCAACAATCGCGCCCGCATCACCTTCGAAACTCCCCAGCGCGCCATCACCCCAGGCCAAGCCGCCGTCTTCTACAACAACGAAACCGTCCTAGCCGGCGGCTGGATCAAGTAAATTTTGGTAGCGCCGCCATCCTGGCGGCCAGCCATGCCGGCAAGATGCCGGCGCTACGAAGCCCACCTGATCAAGCCCTCATCAATTCCAAGTTCTCCCAATCGCCGCTGCCAACGCCGGCGCCACCCGCGGCCTCCTCTTCAATATTCTCCCCGCCCTCTTCAAATCCTCCGGCCGGTCCAAATCAAAATCCCGCCGCAACAATTTGCCACGCAGCTTCCCCCTCTCAACCACTTTCAACGTCAACTCCAACACCCGCTCCGTGCTCCACGGAATCCCCCGAAAAACCTCCGGCACAAACTTCCGCATCGCAAGCAAATAATATCCGCCATCTTCCGCCGGCCCAATCACCACATCGTTCGCCTTCAACCCCGCAAACGCTTTCCGCACCCGCTCCGCTCCCATCCACGGCGTATCCGTCCCAATCACCACCACCTCGCGATAACCCATCGCAAAACACTTTCGAAACGCGTTCTCCATCCGCACCCCAAGCTCCGCCCCGCGTTGCGGCAGAACTCGCATACGCGCACCTCTTTTCTGCTTCTTCACCAGCTCACGAAAATAACCCGTCCCACCGGCCGCAAACACGATCACATCACAGCCGCGCATCTTCCGCACAAGCCGCAAAGTATCCGCAATGCACGCCTCGTGCAGCGCCGCCGCAACCTCCGCAGACACCGCGGCCAGCAATCGCGTCTTCACTTTTCCTGGTTTGGGAGTTTTTGCAAATACAAGGAGGGCCCGCGAACCGCTCATGGAAGAAAACTCAACTCATTCGAGCGCAAAGCAATCCCGCGTGAACAATCGGACTTCAGATGAACAGCTCGTCTTCCTGCTCCACCGAGGGTTCCCTCGCCGGAGACTCAGCCCTCCGCGAACGCAACACGTCGAGTCCAATTTTGATTCCCTGCACAATTGCCGAAGCCTTCTGCACCGGCGCCCAGAAACTCCTCCGCACCTGCGAACCCGCATCTTCCACCGCTTCCAGCGTCCCGGTCAGAATGCGGTCCACAGCCACCAACTGGCCGCGCAACCGATCCGAAGCTTCCGTGGCAATCTTGTCGAACTTCTGCGCCTGCGAACGGGTCATGTAAACGATGTGCGCCGCGTCTTCCACCAGCGCCGAAATTTTCGGCTGTGTGTCGTCCAGCATGATCTGCGTGCGCGTCAGGATTGGCCCCACGCGAGAGTGCAGGTCTCCCACCATCCGGTTCACGGATTCAGTGGTCTTCTTCAGTTGCAGAAACAGCACGATCAGGATGGTCGTCTGCACCAGCAGAGCGATGGCCGCCGCAAGAATGAAAACTTGCATCGTGATTTGCATACACACCCGACCCTCTCCGCAACTTCAGCGGAAAAACCCAAGCCACCCAACAAATCCTCAGGACTTCGATTCGCGAAGAAACGCCTCGCGTCCAGCATCCACCGCCGCGGACAGCGACTCCCGCTTCTTCGACGCAACGTCTTTGCCGCGCTCGATCAATTCATCGGCCCGTTCGCGCAACTCTTTCGCCTTCTTCTGCGCAAATTCCCGTCCATCATCCGCGCGCTTTGCCAGATACTCACGCGTATCTTCGCCGGACTTCGGCGCAAACAGGACGCCCATCAACGCTCCCACTCCGAGTCCCACCAGAAAGTAACTAACCTTGCTTCCAACGTTGTCAGACATAAGAGCCTCCACGCAAAGAACGTAGCACACGCATCGGAACGCCGCAACACGGCCTAACCCCTACTCTTGCCACATACAGGTTAGGGCGTATCTTGGTGCAGCGACAAATGTTGCACAATCTTTTCCGCCATTTTTCGCGGCAGCATCCGGCTCAACTCCTCCGCGCTGGCCTTCTTTAGATTCGCCACGCTTCCATACCGCTGCAGCAATCTTTGTGAAGTTCGCGGCCCAATTCCCGGAATATCCAGCAGCGCTGTATGCGTCTGGCGCGCCCCGCGCCGCTGACGGTGAAAGCCCACCGCAAAACGGTGCGTCTCATCGCGAATCTGCTGAATCAGGTGCAGCACCGGCGAGTGCCGCTCCAGAATCACGGGCTCCTCTTCCTGCCCAAGCACATGGAGAATCTCTTCCTTCTTCGCGATGCTGGCCATCGGCTGATTAATGATTTGCAGCGACTCCAGCGCCTCAGCCGCGGCGTGCAATTGCCCCAAGCCCCCATCAATCAGGATCAGCCCGGGCAATGCCTTCCTCTCTTCCTGCAGCCGCCGGTATCGCCGCACCACTGCCTCGTACATGCTGGCAAAATCATCGTTCTGCGAGCGTTCGCGTCCTCCGGGCGCTTCATCGCCGCGAATGATGAACTTCCGGTAATCCGATTTCTTCATCCGCCCGTTTTCCCAAACCACCATGGACGCAACCGTATCTGTCCCCTGAATGTGCGAAATGTCGAAGCTCTCAATCCGCTTCACCTCCTCGGGAAGGTTCAATGCGGACTGCAGCGCTTCACCAATCGCTTTCGATGTTGGCTTCAGTACGCGGAACCTCTGCTCGAAAATATGCTTGGCGTTATTTTCCGCCAGATCCAGAAACGCGCGCTTGCTGCCCCGCTGCGGCGTAAAAATCTCCACCTTGTGCCCGGCGCGCTCGCTCAGCAATTCTCCCAGCAACGCGTGATCCTCGAAGTCAATGGGCACGTGAACCATCTTCGGCAGGTACTCGGCGTCAAGATAAAGTTGTTTCAAAAGCGATGGCACAAATTCGTGTGGATCGAACTCCTCCAGGTCTTCCCAGTAAAATTCGCGGCGGTCCACCACGCGCCCCGCACGCAGGTGAAAAAGATTCGCCGCAACCAGGGGCGGCTCCGCGTAATAAGCCAACACATCCGTATCGTCGCCCTGCGCCGACGCAATCCGCTGCCGCTCCTCAATATCGTCCAGCGTGCGCAACAGGTCGCGGTACGACGCCGCCTCCTCAAAACGCTCGCCTTCCGCTGCGGCCAGCATGCGCTCCTCGATGCTCTTCATCAGGTCCTGCCGCCGGCCTTCCAGAAACATCCGCGCGTCGCGCACCGCCTCCGCATAGCGGGCATCCGTGGTTAGCCCCTCCGCGCACGGCCCCAGGCAGCGGTGAATGTAATACTGCAGGCAAGGCCGCGGATGAATCTTCGTCAGGTCCACGTAACACGAAGGCACCAGAAACCGTTTGTGAATGAAGTGCAGAATGCGCCGCGCCAGGCTCGCCGGGAAATACGGTCCGAAATAAAGCGAACCGTCCTTCTTCACCCGCCGCGTGAAATAAACCCGCGGATATTTTTCATAGAGCGTCAGCTTGATATACGGGTATGTCTTGTCGTCCCGCAGCATTACGTTGAATTTCGGCTTGTACTGCTTGATCAGATTATTTTCGAGCGCCAGCGCCTCTCGCTCGTTTTCCACCAGAATCGTTTCAAGGTCCGCAATTTCTCGCGCCAGCGAACCCGTCTTCGCATCCACCCAGCGCGATTCCAGGAAATACGAGCGCACGCGATTCCGCAGCGAGCGCGCCTTCCCGACGTACACCACCTTGCCC
>WNFR01008685.1_pt1 | contig 10268 bp, 8 predicted proteins | sample 5400221 | NCBI WGS metagenome assembly WNFR01 (sample SAMN13153357, study PRJNA577476) | soil metagenome | isolation source: 40 cm soil under Madrone tree | place: USA:California | collected 2016-06-14 | reverse complement strand
AACCCGAGTTCGGTGGCGCATCCCGGAATGACAAAGGTGGGCGGCCATTCACACCCGCCCCTTCAGCGCATCGCCGATTTCGTCCAGCACCTTGGGATCCTCGATGGTGGCGGGCATCGTCCATGGGTCGCCGTCGGCGATCTTCTTGATGGTGCCGCGCAGGATTTTGCCCGAGCGCGTCTTCGGCAGCCGCGCCACCGTGATCGCGAGCTTGAACGCCGCCACGGGGCCGAGCTTGTCGCGCACCAGCGCCACGATCTCCTTTTCGATCTCGGTATGGCTTCTGGACACGCCGGCCTTCAAAACCAGGAAGCCGCAGGGCACCTCGCCCTTGATCGCGTCCTTGACGCCGAGCACCGCGCATTCGGCGACGTCGGGATGGGAAGCGAGAATCTCCTCCATGCCGCCGGTGGAGAGCCGGTGGCCGGCGACGTTGATGATGTCGTCGGTGCGGCCCATCACGAAGATATAGCCGTCCTCGTCCTTGTAGCCGGCGTCGGAGGTTTTGTAGTAGCCGGGGAATTCGGTGAGGTATGCCTCCCTGAAGCGCTCGTCCTGTTCCCACAGCGTCGGCAGACAGGCCGGCGGCATCGGCAGTTTGATGACGATCGAGCCCATGGTGCCCGCGGGCAAGGGCCTTGCGGCTTCATCGACCACGTCGACCTGATAGCCCGGCATCGGCACCGTCGGCGAGCCGTGCTTCACCGGCAGCATGCCGAGCCCCACCGGGTTGCCGGCGATGCACCAGCCGGTTTCGGTCTGCCACCAGTGGTCGATCACCGGCACCTTCAATTGCGCTTCCGCCCACGCCACCGTCGGCGGATCGGCGCGCTCGCCGGCGAGAAACAGCGTGCGGAATTTTGAAAGATCGTATTGCCGGATGAACTTTCCGTCGGGGTCTTCCTTGCGGATGGCGCGGAATGCGGTCGGCGCGGTGAACAGCGCCACCGCCTTGTGTTCAGCGATCACCCGCCAGAACGCGCCGGCGTCGGGCGTGCCGATCGGCTTGCCCTCGTACATGATCGAGGTCGCGCCATGAAACAGCGGCCCGTAGATGATGTAGCTGTGGCCGACCACCCAGCCGATGTCGGAGCCGCACCACCAGACCTCGCCGGGCCTGACGCCGTAGAGATTGAACATCGACCATTTCAGCGCGACCAGATGCCCGCCATTGTCGCGCACCACGCCTTTCGGCTTCCCCGTGGTGCCTGACGTGTAGAGAATATAGAGCGGATCGGTCGCCTTGACCGGCACGCAATCGGCGGATTTTTTCGCCGAGATGGCCTTGCTGCGCAGTTCGGCCCAGTCGTGATCGCGGCCAGCTGTGAGTTCGCACGATTGCTGCGGCCGCTGCAGGATGATGCAGGCCTGCGGCTTGACGCTTGAGAGTTTGATCGCTTCGTCGAGCAGCGGCTTATACTGCACGATACGGCCGGGCTCGAGCCCGCAGCTCGCCGAGAAGATCAGTTTTGGTTTGGCGTCCTCGATCCGGGTCGCAAGCTCCTTCGCCGCAAAGCCGCCGAACACCACGGAGTGCACCGCGCCAATCCGCGCGCAGGCCAGCATCGCGATCATGGCTTCCGGCACCATCGGCATATAGAGGATGACGCGGTCGCCCTTGGCGACGCCGAAATCGGCCATGACGGCGGCAAGCGTCTTCACCTCATGCAGCATCTCGGCGTAGGTCAGTTTGGTGACGACGCCCGCCAGCGGCGAATCGTGGATCAGCGCCACCTGGTCGGCGCGTCCGCCCGCGACATGGCGGTCGAGCGCGTTGTAGCAGGTGTTGACAACGGCGCCGGCAAACCAGCGCCCGTAAAGCCCCATGCCGGGATCGAAGATCTTTTTTGCAGGCTCGATCCAGTCGATTTCGCGCGCGGCCTCACCCCAAAAGCCCTCGGGATCGGCGAGCGAGCGGGCATGGACCTGACGATACCTGCTGTTGTCCTGGATGTTCATGGCGTCTCGCTCCTCGGCTTATCTATTCCGTCATGCCCGGGCTAAACACTTGTCCCGGCCATCCACGTCTTTGCAAACTTCAAAGCAGAAAAGACGTGGATGCCCGGCATCGCAGACAAGTTTACGCAGTCTGCGCAAGCTTGACTGCTATGGCCGGGCATGACGACGTTGGGCGGCCATCGACTTTGTTACGCGCCATTGTCACCCGAAGCGGCATCATTTCAAGGGCGGACTTGATTTCAAGGGAGCAATTGGCTTGTTCTTGATGGCCATCTCCGCGCCGAGCCGCTCCAGTTCCTGGGCCAGCGATTTGTAGTTGGCGCGCGCCGCCTCGTGCTGCGGATTGAGTTTGATCGCAGCGGCAAAGTCCTGCAGCGCGCGCGGCCGGTCGTCCTTCCTGCGCCAGAGTTCGCCTCTGATGTTGAAGATATCGGCCAGCGTGGGGTCAAGCCGCAGCGCGGTGTCGTAATCGCCGATGGCGAGGTCGATCAAATCCTTGCGGTCGTAAGCGCCGGCGCGCGCGATCAGCGCCTTGATGCGGTCAACCTTCAACGTCTTCTCGTCATCGATCAGCGCGCCGCAAATGGCGATGATCTTGTCGGCGTCATTGGACGCTGCCGCAGCGACGCATGGCGCGGGCTGGGCTAGCGGATCCGTCGAAGGCTCCGCCCCGGTCGCGGACGCGCTGTGCGGAGATGCCGCGCATATGACAGAGGCGACGGTCACGTTCCGGACCAGCGTGGTAAAACACAATCGCATCGATTTACCCAGCGAACCGCCTTTAAGGCTGGATGGGCGGGCGCACGGCAACTCTAGCGCGGATCCGAGCCGCGGAAAATAGAGGGAAACTGTGGGCCATTTAACATCATCCGCCGAATATCGCATTTATTTTGAACCATAAGCTCGTCTTCGAGACTCACAACTCATGACAATCTTGCAAGCTAATTTCAGAGGCACATGACAACATTGATCGACGACAATCGCGTGGGCGTGCTCGCGGAGTCACCTGCGCGTTTTTATTTCCATATGGCGCTGGCCTGCATGGCTGTCGCCTTCCTCGGCTTTGCGCCAACCTACTGGCTGCCGCTGGCCTCGGGATCGTTCTCGTCGACGTCCGTAGTTCATTTTCACGGCATGCTGTTTTTTGCGTGGACGCTGTACTTTGCGTTCCAGACCTGGCTGGCCGCTTCCGGCCGGATAGCACGGCATCGAACGATGGGAATGATCGGCGTGTCGCTTGCGACCGCGATGACAATCTTCGGTTTCCTGGTAGCGGTCAACGTAATGAAGCGCTCCGCGGCGCTCGGGCTCACCGACGCCGGAATAGCCTTTGCGATTGTCCCGCTCAGCGGCATTCTGTTCTTCGCGGTGGTCTTCACCCTCGCCGTCGCCGCCACCCGTCAGCCCGAAACGCACAAAAGATTGATGCTTCTGGCCGGCATCTCGCTTCTGGATGCGGCGGTGGCCCGCTGGTTTCTCACGTTCCTGGCGCCGCCCGGACCACTCGGCCCGCCCCCGGTCGAGGTCACCATTGTCCCGGCCTTGGTCGCCTATCTGCTGCTCGTAGTCGCGATCATTTTCGACTGGCGCACGCGCGGTCGTCCGCACCCCGTCTACATCTATGGCGGCGCCGCACTGGTAGCGGTGAAGCTCCTGAACTGGCCGATCAGTGTCACCCCTGCCTGGCATTCCTTCGCAGGTGGAATATTGGCGCTCGCTCAATAGCGCTAATCGGAGCCGCCACCGCGGGCACTGCGCCAATAATCCCAAAGTCTCTGATCCGATGCCCTTGCCACCGTTTGCCCAAACCGGCATCAATGCGCCCGCAACCAACGCCACGGCCAGTTAGCCAGGCCATGTAAGAGCGTTCCGGGGGGAGCATGGCCGCAGACAATCCATCGCCGGGCAATTTATTGCCCAATGACGACGTTATTGCCGTTTCCGACGAAGCGTTGCTCAAGGCCGAGTCGTTCGTCGAAGCCGAAGAGGGCGCGGCCAACCGCCTGATGGGCTGGGCGGGGCGAATCTCGACCGCCATTGCCGTCGTTATGAGCCTGTTCCATCTCTACGCGGCCTACGCAATCGTTCCGACGCAGGAACTTCGCTACACCCACGTCGCGTTCACGCTGGTGCTCAGCTTCCTGCTGTTTCCGTTGGCGACGCGTTTTCGCAACCGTGTGCGCTGGTGGGACGTCGTGCCCGGCATTTTTGCAGTTGCGACTATCGTCTATGCCCTGTGGGGCGGTGACGATTTCACCGACCGCGCCACCCTGCCCGACCGCTGGGACGTCATCGTCGGCATCGTGTTCATCGTGTTGTTGCTGGAGGCGACACGGCGCACCACCGGCCTGATCATGCCCGTGGTGTCGCTATTGTTCATTGCCTATGCGATGCTCGGGCCGCATCTGCCGGCGCCGTGGACCCATCGCGGCTACGACCTGCCCCGTCTGGTCGGTCACCTCTTCATTACGCTGGAAGGCATTTTCGGCGTCGCGGTCGACGTGTCGGCGACCCTGATCATCCTGTTCACGATCTATGGCGCCTTCCTGCAGCAATCCGGCGCCGGCAAGTTCTTCATCGACTTTTCGCTGGCGCTGATGGGCGGCAAGCCGAACAGCGCGGGGCGGACCGTGGTGCTGTCGTCGTTCCTGCTGGGCGGACCGTCCGGATCGGGCGTCGCCACCACCGTGATGATCGGCACCGTTGCCTATCCGATGCTGGCCAAGGCCGGCTTCGAGAAGAACGCCGCCGGCGGATTGCTGGCGGCCGGCGGGTTAGGAGCGATCCTGTCGCCGCCGGTGCTCGGCGCCGCCGCCTTCCTGATCGCGGAATTTCTCAAGATCAGCTATCTCGACGTGATCTGGATGGCGACCATCCCGACCTGTCTCTATTACCTGTCGCTGCTGATCATGGTCGAGCTGGACGCCAAGAAGTTCGGCGCGAAAGATGTCAGCTTCACGCCGGAAATGACGCTGGGCCAGATGACCAGGCGTTACGGCTTCCACTTCATCTCGCTGATCGCCGTCGTGGTGTTCATGCTGGTCGGATACTCGCCGTCGCTGTCGGTGTTCTATGCCACGCTGACGACCTTTGCGCTGAGCTTCCTGCGCAAGGAGACGGCGCTGGTGCCGAAAAAACTGGTGAAGGCGCTCGCCGACGGCTCGATCGGGGCGCTGAACGCCGCGACCACCTGCGCTTGCGCCGGCATCGTGGTCGGTGTCGTAACCCTGACCGGGCTCGGCCTCAAATTCTCGTCGATCGTCATCAGCTATGCCGGCGGCAGCCTGTTGCTCACCGCGATCTATACCTCGCTGATCGTGTGGATCATCGGCCTCGCGGTGCCGGTGACGGCATCCTACATCATCTGCGCGGTGATCGCCGCGCCCGCGCTGATCAAGCTCGGCGTGCCCGATTACGCCGCGCACATGTTCATTTTCTATTACGCCGTGCTGTCGGAGGTGTCGCCGCCGACCGCCCTTTCTCCGTTTGCTGCAGCCGCCATCACCGGCGGAGATCCCTACAAGACCACGCTGCAATCGTGGAAATATACATTGCCGGCGTTCCTGGTGCCGTTCGTGTTCGTGCTCGATCCGCAGGGTGTCGGCTTGCTGCTCGCTATTCCCAAAGGCGGATCGTGGGTCGATGTCGTCGAGATCACGATCAAAACCACGTTCGGGCTGGTAGCTCTCGCCGCGGTTGCCCAGAACTGGGGGCTGCGACAAAATACGCCGGTCGAGCGCGGCCTGCTTCTGCTATCCGGATTGCTGCTGGTGTTTCCAAGTTTGATCGAAGCGATCGTCGAATGGATCATTGGACGCGACATCAGCTACACTTACGTGCCCGGCCTGATCATCGGCCTCGGCGTAGTACTGTGGCAGGCCAAAACGCCGGCGCCGATACGACCGGCCCTTACAACATAGTCAGGGAGTGAATCGATGACGACGACAATCAAAAGAACTGCGGCGGTGCTGGCTGTTACGCTTTCGGCCGGGCTCGCACTCGCCGGGATAGTCCACGCCCAGCAGAAGACCATGTCGATCGGCACCGGCGGCACCGGCGGCGTTTACTATCCGCTGGGCGGAGCCGTCGCCAACGTGCTGTCGAAGAACCTTCCCAACGTGCAGGCCACGGCCGAGGTCACCGGCGGGTCGATCGACAATCTCAAGCTGATCGGCACCGGGCAGAGCGAAATGGGATTCACCATGGCCGACGCCGCGCTCGATGCGATGCAGGGCCAGGACAAATTCAAAGGCGGCAAGGTGCCGCTGCAAGCGCTGCTCGTGGTTTATCCGAACCGTATGCATGTGGTGACCGTCGAAGGCACCGGAATCGAGACCATGGCGGACCTGAAAGGCAAGCGCGTCTCCACCGGCTCGCCGGGCGGCGCCACCGAAGTGATGGCGTTCCGCGTCATCGAGGCCGCGGGGCTCGACAAGGACAAGGATATGAAGCGCGAACGGCTCGGCGTCGCCGAATCCGTCAACGCCATCAAGGACCGCAAGATCGACGCGTTCTTCTGGGTCGGCGGCATTCCCACCGCGGCGGTAACCGATCTCGCGGCAACGCCCGGCATGAAGATGAAGCTGGTCGACCACGGCGATACGGTCGAAAAGATGAACGCCAAATATGGCAAGCTTTATACCGCGAGCAAGATCAAGGCGGGCTCATATCCGGGCTATGACAAGGACAACGGCATCGCCGAAGTCTGGAATCTGATCGTCACCGGCGACAAGATGAGCAACGACGACGCTTATACGATCGTCAAGACGCTGGTGGAGAGGAAGGCCGATATCGTCGCGGTGCACAAGGAAGCCGAAAGCTTCTCGCTCGACAACCAGGTCCAGGAGCGCTCACCGATCCCGTTCCATCCCGGCGCGCTGAAGTACTTCAAGGAAAAAGGCATCGGCGGCTAACGCCTCCGGCGCGCGACGAGGCCGTCGCCAGTATCGGCGGCGGCAGCGGCCGCCTTCGCGCTGGCAACAACGCGGTTCCGCGGGTACTCTAGGTTGCGAAACCGGGCCATCAGAGGCCGGTTCTATCCGGGAGAACGCCAGAATGCCTGTCAATCGCGTAGTTGGATTATCCTTGGGAGCGGCAATCCTGCTCTGCAGCTCCAGCCTCAATCTCGCTCATGCCAAGCCGTTCATGATCGTCGGCAACGATGAGAAGGTCTCATGGGACGATGATGGCAAGACGGTCCTGTCCCCGAGCGGCAAGGATTCGGTCCTGATCGTCGATCTCGCCAATCCCGAAGATCCCAAGATCGTCGCAACCCTGCCCCTGAAGAATTCGATCGTCGGACCGCCGGTCAATCTCGACATCGACCCGACCGGCTCGGTCGCGCTGGTGGCGGATTCCGTCGATGTCACCAAGGACGGCGACACGCTGAAACAGGTGCCGGACAACAAGATCTACGTCATCGATCTGAAGGCCAGCCCGCCCAAATTGGCGGCGACAATCACCGGCGGCAAGCAGCCGTCGGGGCTCAGCATCAGTCCGTCCGGCAAGATGGCGATGGTTGCCAATCGCGGCGATAACTCAATCAGCGTGCTCTCGGTCAACGGCACCGATGTCAAGGTCACCGATACCATTGCGATGCCCGACAGCGTCGCGCATGTGGTGTTCACGCCGGACGGCAAGCGGGCGCTGGCCGTGCGATTTCCGGCTCACAAGGTGTCGGTACTCGACATCGCCGGCGACAAGGTGACCTACAACAAGGTCGATCTGCCGACCGGCCAGTGGCCCTACAATGTCGTGGTGACGCCCAACGGCAAGCTTGCGTTGACCTCGGACAATGGTGGCGCCGGCTCGTCGGACGGCAGCGTCGACACGACAAGCGTGATCGATCTCGAAGCCAATCCGCCGCGCATTATCGATCGGGTGGTGGTCGGCGATGGTCCCGAAGGGCTGGCGATGAGCCCGAAGGGCGATCTCGCGATCGCCGCCATCCTGCGCGGCTCCAACATGAAGAAGGCGTTCTTCTATCAGAAGAACGGCAGCCTCTCGGTCTTGAAGATCGACGGCAAGAAGGTGGTCAAGACCCAGGATATCGAGGTCGGCGGATTGCCCGAGGCCGTCATGTTCACGCCGGACGGGAAATACATTCTGGCCGGAAACTACATAACCCAGGATTTCTCGATCCTGAAAGTCAACGGCACCAAGGTCACGGATACCGGCAAGCGCTTCAAGGTGCCGGGGCATCCGGCTTCGGCGCGCATGAGCCACTAAAGCTCGCGCGCACCCGGATCGCAGACCGGGTGCCCAGCTAGACCTCGCGCGATACGCTGACCGGCGCTATGGATGCGCCCGGTCAGCGTCTTGCTGTCGCACCCCTCACTGAAACGCCATGTCGAGGCATTTCGAGATGTCGGAGCCGAGGCCGGAGGAGATGATGATGCAGCCGCGGACTTTTCGGGTAGTGGTGTCGCTGGCCCATACCGCGTAACCGCCGGGGCCGAAAAACGAATTGGTGTTGGGCGGCTCGGTCTCGGTGGCATCGAAGGAATAATTTGAGTCGGTCTCGAAGATGCGGGGCTTCTTGGTGCAGCCGCCGTCGGTCTGGACGTTGATGACTTCCTTGTTGTCCCGCGTCAGCGCCAGGCTGACCTGGCATCTGAAATACTCCGAGGTCTTGATGTTGAAGATGTAGGCGTAGGATTTGCAGGTCGCGGTATTGAGTTTTCCGGCGCTCAGGCCCCGGCTGCAGGAAATTCTCTGGTTATTGCTCAGCTTGAAGTCGTCGGCATGGACAACAGGAACCAGCGTCACAAACAACAGCGCGACGCCCAAGCAAATCTTCATGACATGGTTCATCCGAATCATCCCTATGACGTATTTTCAAATACCGATTCTAGACCGAAACCGGACGATAGTCGCGAAGCCGGGAGCGGGAAATCACAAAGTCCGAGGACGCCGGCTGCGGCGAATAGAGTAGTCGTATTGACGTGACAATGGCGTTCGTGATTTGTTCAAGAAGTGTGCGGGCGCCAACTTTTTAGACCGGTTGCTGGGAGAATGCATGATGACGAGATTTTCGACCAAGACCCTTTTGGTGGCGGCCGCGCTGACTGCGCTGACAACATCCGCATTTGCGCAAGCGGCGGCGCCGACGCCATGGGTCCTGACGCCGGACATGGCCTATGGCTACGACAAGGAAGGCAAGACTTTTTCCTACAAGATGGGCACCAACAATGCGGGGCTGCTGCTGAAGGGCGCGAAGAAAGTACCCAAGGGCACGTTGTTTTTCATCGGTCAGAATGGACAACTTTACATGCGGACCGGCCCCTACCTTGAGGGCGACGGCAAGTTCATGTTCGGATCGAATTGAGGCGCGCCCAACTCACCGCCAGTCGTCCCGGCGAACGCCGGGACGACGATGGAACTAAAACGCCGCGGCGAGATCCTTCGCTCCCTGCAAATTGCTGTTGCTGTCCATCCTTTGATCGGTGACACCAAGCAGTTTCGCCACGGTGTTATTGCGGATCGCGACCGGATTGCGCTCGTAACCGCCGCGCTGAAAGAAATTCGAGGTCGGGACCTGCTCGCGGATCGCCGGCGGCATCGTCACCATGTCGAGCCCGGTGCTGTCGCCGGTCAGATTCATCATTTCCAGTTCGGCGGCGGTGAGCGCACGGGCATAGCCCTTGGCGCGCGCGAAGATCACGGAAGTAAGCAGCTTGTGGGTCTGCAGCAGCGGACCGACATCGATATCCAGCACCATCGCATGGATGGCCCAGCCCTGCGGCGTATCCCCGAGCTTCTCGTGCTGCGCCCACTCGTCCGGTACCGAACGCGCCAGCGCCACCATCCGCTTCAGCACCGCGATCTTGTGATCCAGCGCCTTGCGCTGGCTCCCGGACAATTGCGCGGCCCTTTCCGTCAGCGCCTTGACGAATTCGTTGCCCTGCTCGGCGACGAGTTCGACGCTGTTGGTGGTGAGCAGCTGATTGTAGCCGATCGCGGTGGAGATCGCGCGCAAACCCGGCCGCGAGGCGCTCAACCCAGATTGCATGTCGTGATTGCCGTTGCCGCCGGTCTCGAACGAATAGACCCGCACCGCCTGCTCCCGCGTCAGCCCCGCCGCTGCTGCTGCGCGGGCATAGGCGCGCTTGAATTCGATCTCGTTGGCGGGCCGCTGCGGCGTGAACTGGAAGTGCTCCGAGGTCGCCTTCAGAAGATCGGCGACGACCGGAATGTACTTGCGCTCGCGGGGTTCGGCCGGCTCGGACGGGGTCGGCGACGGATCCACCGGCCGCTTGGGCCCGGAATAAACCGGCGGTTGCGTCAGGACATAGTCATCGAGCGCGATG
>WNFR01019983.1_pt1 | contig 10271 bp, 9 predicted proteins | sample 5400221 | NCBI WGS metagenome assembly WNFR01 (sample SAMN13153357, study PRJNA577476) | soil metagenome | isolation source: 40 cm soil under Madrone tree | place: USA:California | collected 2016-06-14 | reverse complement strand
AAATTGGACGAGCGTCTGGCCAATGCAGTTTTCACTCTCCACTTGCGCCAACGGAAACCGGGCGAACCCGAGAAGAACTTGAGCGCGAGGATCGAGCGATGCAGCAGACACGAGTTGCTCGCTCAAGCCTGAGGGCTTTTCGTAGCGTTCCGGCGAGGTCGAAGGCTGAGCTGCAACGCCGACAAAGAAACGATAAATCGCTTGGTCTGTTTCGGCGACGCTTTGCCAACGAAGGGGATTGGCGGCTGTTGGCATGGCTACTACGCGAATGAGGTGCTCAGCATTCTCCGCAGCCAACTGGTCCGCGCGCGTGAAAGCATTCTGGTACGCCGCGTGATGCATTAGCGCTAACGCTCCCCAGTAACAAACAACGAATGCCAGCGCAGCAAACGCGATCGACTTAAGTCGCCGTTGGAGATTGAACCAACGCGCGAGAATGAAAGCCAGCAGGCCCAAAATCCATATCGCCCGCACCACAAAGACGACGGTTGTGGTAAGTCCACGCTGAGCGGGCCCGAGAAGGATCAAAAGCGTCGAAGCAATGCCGAGGACCGACCATCCGATGATCTTCAAGCGGCGACTGCTGGTGAGCAGGAAAGCTGCGCCGCCGAGCACCAACCAGATGTAAGGATCGATGATGAATACCAGGTCGCCATAGAACCACTTTCCACTCCACGGCAATAGCGGCCGTACGCCATAATTATTTGTCCAGTCCATCAACGGGTGCGTGGCGGCCGCGATCAACGAGGCAATCAGTAGCCCGCGATAACGAATTTTCGGCGGATGTTTTCGCCATTGTGCGATCGCTCGATCTACGGCATAGAAGATGGATGGAATCAGGAAGCCGAGCGCCAGCGTGCCGATTATTGAATGCGTGATGCCGCGGTGATAATGCAACAGGGTCCAGCGGCCGCCAAAGAAACCGGAAATGACGTCGATGTCGGGAGCATTAGCAGAGAGGATACAAACGACCGTCGCGTATGGGGACCAGCGTTCGAGTCCCGCCTTGGCTGAGGTCAAACCAACCAGCGAATGCGTCACACCATCCATTCCGGAATCTTAATCTCAGATCTCAAGTTCTGAGATCTCACTTTCTCAGAGATTCATCGGTGAGGGCGGTGGTGGCAATTGGGCGTGGCGCGTTGGATCGATCTTCAGCAGTTGCTGCGCGGCTGCGCGCGAGGCAGCGGATTCGGGAACGGGCTTTCCATCTTTATCTTTCGCTTTGCGCGCGGTGACCACGATACTAAAGAGGAGACCCGCTGCTTCGTCCTTCTTGCCCTGTTTGTCGTAAACAGAAGCTAATCGCAAGTTCGCGATATCGGGAGTCACAGTTGCGGAACCGGCTTTCGCGACTTCGCCGTAAAGTCTGGCGGCTTCGTCGAGATTACCGTCCGACTCCTTGGTCTGGGCCAGTGCGAATTTTGCCAGGATTGCAATCTCACTATTGCCTTGGCTCAAGGACTGCAATTCGGTTTCGGCTGTTGCCCGATCCGTAACCAGCTTATTCGTAACGATGAAATAGCGCGCCTCAGAACGGTAAGGCTCGCCGTACTTGGCCGCGACTTTTTCAAATTCCTGAATCGCGCGCTCCGATCGTTCCTGGGGTGTAGAGAACACCGGGTCATGTGAGCCCGGCGCTGGAGAGCTGGAAATCTCCGCATCATTGATTGCAATGGCGCGGCCCATCGCCTGTTCGGCCTCTTCAGCATGCTTGTGACGCCAGCGCACTATTCCATATGCCACGGCTGCGATGATCACGATCGCCGCCAAGCCATACAGAATTTGTCGTCCGCGCCCGGCTGCACGCTCTGCCAACCGGTCCGCCAGCAACATTGTCGTATCGCGGAACCGGTCATGCTTCAGTTCACGGGCCCGCTTTTTCTTGTATTTTGCCAAATCTGATTCCTTTGCAAATACGCACAGTCAAGTGCGTTCATTTTGGTGTATGATCGCAGAAACAGCGAATGTAGCGACCGCTCGAAGGCTTGTCAAGGGAGGCAATGTGCCGATAATTTTCAGATCGCGGTGCAAGATAGCGTAGACTTCAGTCTGTGGCGAGAGTTTGAACGCAGACCGAAAGTCCACGCTACCTGTTCCGGGCGGCCTAACAACGCTGAGGTGCATCGCAACCATCAAAGCCAGTGGCTTTGCATAAGCACTTTTTGAAATGAATCAGTGGGAACAAAATCAGAGCGTTCGGTTTCTAAACAGCCGTGGGTTGGGGAAGCGAATGCAATCGCCAGGTTTCAAGCTTCCCATCCGGAAGAGCGCCGAGGGGGTTACCAAGTGAGCTACGGAGAGCAAGTCGCCCTCCGAGGGCACGCGGGGTTGGAAGAAGTTGCCTCGGCAGCTTCGGTTGAGGTTCGTCCGTCAACCGACGGCCAGTTCCTTGAAAGACTAAAGCGAGGAGAGACCGCGGCGTTCGAACAACTTGTCGCGGAGCGATCGAGCGATGTTTACGCCCTGCTGTACCGATTGACGACCGACGCGGAAGAGGCCCGCGATTTGACTCAGGAGACTTTCTTGCGCGCTTATCAAAGCGTTAGTCGCTTTCGCGGCGAGGCGGACTTGAAAACGTGGATTTATCGCATCGCTGTTAATCAGGCAAGGAATCGCTGGCGCTGGTGGCGACGGCGAAGACGCGATGTTACGGTTTCGCTCGATGCGACTGGCGAACGAGGCGAGCAGCCGCTGGCCGCGAGCCTGCGGAATGACGACGCCGTCGATCCGGAAGCGGAAACATTGGCGCACGAGCGCGAGAATCGACTCCGAGAAGCATTGCTCAGTCTGCGGCGCGCCTATCGCGAGGCTGTGATACTGCGCGACGTGGAAGGATTAAGTTACGAAGAGGTTGCCGCGACACTCCAAATCAATATCGGAACTGTGAAGTCGCGAATCGCGCGTGGACGATTGGAGTTGCGAAGGAAACTCGAAGGATCTTTCTAAGCGAATGGTTGGCCCGCCCCGGCTTCACGAACTCGGTGCCAATTGGGTCGAAGTGACGACTTGGGGTGCGGATGAAGCGATTTGAAAACGTGGCCAGCAACAGCCCGTTAGATTTCGCTTTGCTGCGATTGATGAGCTTGAACGCTCAGGGTCTCCAGGTCGGTGTTGCCTTTCCGAATTCGGGAAGGCAGCCGGGGTCGGCCAGCCATTCAATAGAATTTCGGATTGCGATTGGTGAATCCGAATTCCGAGATTGAAACATGTCTTGTGACGAAATTCAGGAATCGCTTTCGCTCTACGCGGATGACGGGTTGACGTTGGAAGAGCGCTCGGATTGCTACGGGCATTTGGAAGTATGTCCCGTGTGTCGCGCTTACCTCGAGCAACTCCGAGCTATTCGCCGAGGGTTGACGACGCTGTCGCGACCTTTGCCGCCCCCCGATTTGATCCCGTCGATCAATCAAGCATTGGTTGCCGAGGCTGACGCGCTGAGACTTAGTAGCAAAGCGACATTCGTCGATCTGATTAATGATTTAGCGCTTGAATGGTTGCAACCTCGCGCGACGCGTTATGCTTTTAGTTCTCTCGCTTCAGTATTACTGTTCGTGTCGGTGTTCGCTGCGTTCCGTCCCCACGTGATTGCTTTGCATGAAGCGGCGCTGGCTTTTGATGAAGCGGCGCTGGTAGACGTGCCCGTCGATATTCTGGTTGTAGGCTACGACATCAACAAGCCGATTTCGTCCGAGAGTTATGCCGCACTACGGAATCCCTACAATGCCGAATCACCCAGCCTGAATCCCGGCGGCGCGCTCGCGACCTTGGCCAGGTCGTATCTTCGTCTTCAATCAGATCGTCGTCAGGATGCGGATGACATGGTGGTGGTTGCGGATGTTTTTAGTAATGGCGCGGCTTCATTGGCTGACGTAATGCACGCGCCGCGCGATCGACGCATGCTGGAAGATTTTGACAAAGCGCTTAGGCAAGACGCCGCGTTCGTCCCCGCGTCACTCGATCGACGCCCAGAGACGATGCGCGTGGTGTTCTCAGTTCAAAGAGTCAACGTGCGCGAGAGGAATTATTAGCGAGGCTTTCTCTAGCCCAGGCGTTTACGCCTGGGGAATGAGATATCTGATTTCAATCCAGCCTCCTTCAGGAGGCTTTTCTTCGAATAGCTTATCGTTCTAACGTCGAACCGAAAGCCTCCTGAAGGAGGCTAAAGACCAATCTCTTTTCCTTACCTCCCCAGGCGTAAACGCCTGGGCTAGAGAAAAACCCAGTAATGAACCTAGGCTAGAGAAAACTCGTTAGCTCAACCACGCGGCTAACGCGAGCTTTTCCGTTTGGAACGCGCGAAGCGAGCTTCGATGACGCCGTTTCGATTCTGGCCCAGCTTGGCAGTCAAGGAAGGATAAGTTTCCATCACGGCCGGCAAATCCTCGGCGCCCAGCAGTCTTTCGACCCGCCTGATTTCCTTTTCTGACGCTTCGATTTCCATGAACAGCCCGAACGGGAGTTCGTCGATCACCACTTTGGCTTCGCCAACATTCCAACGCGCGCGACGTTTTTCATAGACCAGACCGGGGCCATATCCCAACTCCGTCAGAATTGCGTGCATTGCATCGGCGTTAGCGATCTCAGCTTCTTCTTCCTGTTGATGCTTGATAGCCGACTTGGTCGGCAGACGCTGCTTAAAGGTCAGGAAAAACCTTTGCTGGTCGACGCGTCGCAACCGGAGTATGCAATTTCCAATGTCGAGCCGGCCGCCGCGATAGAGAGTGTTCTCTTCAAACTCCGGAGGGCGTGAAGATGCGCCCATCTCTCGCAAGCGGCGCTCGATCGATTGACGCTGTCTCTTCGTCAAACGATATTTCTTTTCAATCTCAATCGGCATCAACGGATTTCAGATTTGCGATTTTGGATTTTTGATTTGCGACTTCTGACTTATGAAAGCCCCGCCGCGATAGATCCCGTCAAAATCAACAATCGGCAATCAAAAATCAAAAATGAATCACGCCTGTCTCACCCAGCGCCACACCTCCGGAATCGACGCCTTCTTTCCGGTCATCAGCATGCCGACCCGATAAATGCGCGATGCTACCCACATTAATCCCACGACCGTCGCGACTTCAATTGCGAGCGATAGCAGGATCTGCCAGAGGGGCGGCGTCTCAGTTACGATTCGCACCAACATTGTAATCGGCGCAAAGAAAGGAAACATCGAAGCCCAGAATGCGAGCGAGGAGTTCGGGCTGCGAATGATGGAAAATGACAAATAGAAACCGGCGACCAGCATCAGAACCACTGGCAAGGCCAGTTGTCCGCCCTCCTGCGTCGTGGTGACCATCGATCCAACCACGGCATAGACAGTCGCGTAAATAAAATACCCCATCAAGAAATAGAGAACGAAATATAAGAACAAAACCGGCGATATGTGCGGTATGGTGATCGAAGACCCGGCCGCCCAAACGGATATTCCGAGAAAGGCCATGGCCCAAATCCCAAGTTGAGTCAAAGCGACGAATGAAACGCCTATGAGTTTCCCCATCATCAACGGAAACGATCGCATCGAAGAAAACAGAATCTCCGCGATGCGCGTTTCCTTTTCTTCGATCACTGCACCAAGCACAAACTGGCCGTACAGCAGCACGCTCATGTAAATCAGCAGCCCCAGACCAAAGACCAGATAGAAGCTCGACTCGCCTTTGCTCTCTTTACCGCCCGCGCCGGTCGTCTTCAGGCTCACCGGCTCTGACATTTTTTCCACGCGCTTTTCGTCGATGCCATTCTCAACCAATCGCTGCGAACGCACTGCCCGACTAATGGAGTTTTCGATCCTGCTCTGGGTGAAGACATCGGCTGTGTTACGCGCGGAGAATTCGGGTTGCTCATCTTTGAGAAGGTTGGGCGGCAAGATGATATAGCCGTCCAAGTCTTTCTTAGTTACCCTCGCGTCCAACTCTCTACGCACTTCGTCGAGCGAGCGCCCACCGAGCCGGACCTCTTCCACGGCAAAATTCCCCTGGATCGAATTGCCGCCCTGGTTGAGGCGCTCCTTTGGGGTGCCTGTTAGTTGAGACGGTTGGTTGGGGTCTTGAGTCGGCGCATTGTTAGGAGCACTTCGATCGCCGGTAAGTTCCCTTGCGACCCGGTCATACATTTTGCCGGTTTGATCGACGATGGCGATCCGCGTCGGCCCGCCCGCTTTGATGCCGAACATCAATGCCGGCACGATCGTAAACGCGGCCATCATCAGTGGGCCAAGAATCGTGGCGACGACGAAAAACTTCGTCCGCACGCGCTGGATGTACTCACGCTTGACGACGGCGAAGAATTTTCTCATGCCGCTTCCCTGACTTTCTCAATGAAGATGTCGTGAAGCGTGGGCTCAACCAATTCGAACTTGGTTACCACAGCTCCCGAATCAACCAAGCGCTTCAGCAGAGCTTGAGGATTTGCACCCGGCGCCATTAGCACTTCGAATCCTTCATCGTGCTGGCGAACGTTTGCGACCAACGAAGAGTCGTTTAGCAACCCATCGCCGCCCGCGAACTGGAGTGCGACGGCATTGCGCGAAAAGCTGCGTCTGATTTCGCGCAACCTGCCGTCCAGAACTTTGTGCGCGCGATTGATCATACACACATCATCGCAAAGCTTCTCAGCAATTTCCATTTGGTGAGTCCACGTTCACCGGATCGAGCCCTGAAAACGGCTCGTCGAGAATCACCAGATCAGGATCGTGGATGACCGCGGTGATGAACTGAACCTTTTGCTGCATGCCCTTTGACAATTCTTTCGTGCGCTTGTCCTTCCAAGCTGAAAGTTCGAGCCTCTTCAACCAATCATCGACCCTTTTGTCTGCTTCCGGGCCACGCAAATCCTTCAGCTCGGCGAAGAAACGCAATTGCTCGCCGACTTTCATCTTCTTGTAGAGTCCGCGTTCCTCCGGCAGATAACCGATGCGATCCTGCAAGGCGGTATTCATCTGCTGGCCAAACAACTCGATTCGACCTGAGTCGGGCGCGGTGATGTTTACGATCATCCGAATCGTGGTCGTCTTGCCCGCGCCGTTCGGGCCAATGAGACCGAAGACGCGCCCAGGCCGCACTTGCAGACTGAGATCACTGACGGCGGTAAACCCGCCGAATCTCTTGGTAACGTGTTCCAGTACCAGTGTGGGTTTGATTTCTTCCATTTAAGTGCTTGTTACGTTTGCAATGTGTCTGCGGTTTCAGATTCCGTGTCAGAACCGGCCGCGATTAGCAAGGCAGGTGAACATCGCGCGCGATTCGATATGGACCGCGCGCACCGCATGAGAGAAGGGCATCACGCTCAGGATAAACCATGCGCCGTGGCGACGGACTAGTTTCACAGGCGGGCAGGTTTTGATTCAGGCTGTTTGACCATCGAAGCGTTCGTGCCGGGTTGCATCGAACTCGAGGAATCCGCGAATGAATGGATCGTCGGAGCGCCAGAACTGTTCGTCCGCGCCTTCGAAGATGATCCGGCCCTGATGCAACATCACGACCTTTGTATTCACGAGGCGCAGCTTGTCGCCTTCCCCTTCGATTTTCATTTTATCGCCCCAGGCTGCGACTATGTAGATATAGCATCTTGACAGCTATTCATAGTTTTCAATACAGTGTGCAATGGTTATGAGGACGCGACTCACATCCTTGGTGCTGTTAATGATTGTCGCCGCCGGTGCGTTCGCCGGTACGCCTCTGCATTCCAGTGAGCAAACGTGCAGCATGGGTGGGGCGATGGGCGAGATGGATTGCTGCAAGGCGGCGCTCATGAAAGCCCAAACGGCGGAATCCGCATCAGCGCGACTATGCTGTGTGCTGAATTGCACCAAGGATGGAACTTCTCCGGACAACTCTGTACGTCCCTCGCCTCAGTTGCAGCGATCCGTTTCGGCATATCCTGTAGGTACACAGCCATTGTTGGCCACCGTGCTTTCGTCACGCGTTGATCGTTCACATGGTCCACCTGCTGATTCCCATCCCGCTTACATTCGCCATCTCTCGCTTCTGATCTAGCTTCTATAAGGTCGTAGTGTGTCTTCTTGCAGCTTTTATTAAAGCTGGGTGGGCGCGTTTGTGCATTCGTGTGTGCATGCTGCGCATAACTCTGGACTACTTACCTTATATGGAGATCGAAATGAAGAGAACTGTAACCGTGATTGGCGCCGCGTTGATCGGCACTGTTTTGATCGCCGCTGCGTGCGGCTCAAAGACAGGAAGCAACGCTAATGTAGCAACGGGCAAAGTAATCAAGACAGCGACAGTCGGGAATCTCACGGCTACCCTTTCGAATAGCACCGGACAACTGCAGCAAGGCGATCAGAAAGTCATGCTGGCGTTCACTGATTCATCGGGCAAGCCGGTTGAGGTTGGAGCTGTGTCACTCAATTTTCATATGGCGCAGATGGGCCCGATGGCCGAGATGAACGACGCTACCACGTTGACGACAACGGGTACTCCCGGCGTTTATCGCGGGAACGTGAATATCGAAGTGGCCGGCGAATGGCAGGGGCAACTTGCTTACGAAGGCCCTGCCGGAAACGGAAAGACCACGTTTACGGTTACAGCGCGGTGACTATTTCTGACTCCTCTCCCTCTGGGAGAGGCTGGGTGAGGGGCGAAGCTACCCGTGACACAGAGAAAGGGTTGGTTAGTTTTGCTACCTTTCAGGCCCTCATCCTAACCCTCTCCCAGAGGGAGAGGGAACTACGATGATCCATCGACTCATTGAACTCAGTCTGCGCAATCGCGGCCTCGTGATCGCGATCTACCTCGGGCTCGCGGCTTGGGGCTACTGGGCCTTGCTGCGCACGCCAATAGACGCGATTCCCGATCTCTCCGACAACCAGGTGATCGTGTTTACTGATTGGACTGGGCGCTCGCCGCAGGAAGTCGAAGATCAGGTCACGTATCCGTTGGTTACGAATCTGCAAGGCTTGCCCGGTGTGCGAGTCGTGCGTGCCAGTTCGGCGTTTGGCTTCTCGATGATCAATGTGATCTTCGAAGATAACGTCGATCTTTACTGGGCGCGCACGCGAGTACTCGAACGGTTGAATCTGGTTACGGCGCAGCTTCCGGCGGGTGTTGTTCCGACACTTGGACCGGACGCGACCGGCGTCGGTCAAGTCTTCTGGTACACGCTGGAAAGCGATCAGATGAATCTGCGCGACCTGCGCACGTTACAGGATTGGTTCGTGCGTTATCAGTTGAACTCAGTTCCGGGCGTGGCGGAAGTTGCCAGCGTTGGCGGGTACGTTCAGCAGTATCAGATCGATGTCAATCCGAACAAGCTGCGCGCATATTCGCTGCCGCTGTCGATGGTCGTCGAAGCCGTCCAGCGATCGAACAACAATGTCGGCGGCAACGTCGTCGAGCAGGCCGGTCAATGGTCGGTGGTGCGCGGCGTTGGGCTCATTCAGTCGGTCACCGATGTCGAGAACATTGTATTAACCGCCCAGAACGGAATTCCGATTTACGTCAAAAACGTAGCCGATGTGAAGCTTGGCAACGCCTTCCGCATTGGAGCACTCGACAAGGACGGCAAAGAGGCAGTCGGTGGTGTGGTGATCGCACGCTACGGCGTCAACACTCTGGAAGTAATCGATGCGGTCAAACAGAAGATCGCCGCCATCAGGAGTGGCTTGCCCGCTGGTGTCCGCGTCGTTCCCTTCTACGATCGCACGCAATTGATTCAACGCTCGACGCACACGCTCAAGCGCGCCCTGATCGAAGAACTGATCCTAGTGACACTAGCCCACATTATTTTCCTCGCGCACTTCCGCTCGATCTTGATCGTAACGATTCCGCTGCCGCTCGCGGTGCTTTTGGCATTTGGCTTTATGTACTACATGGGTATCACCTCGAATCTAATGTCGCTTTCGGGTATCGCGATTGCCATCGGTGTGCTCGTCGATGCGGGCATAGTAGTTACGGAAAATGCCTTTCGCTTTATTGAGCAACGCAAGGTTGATCCGAAGGATCGTCTACTCGTTTGGCAAACGGTACTGGAATCCACGCGGCTGATCGGACGACCTATTTTCTTCTCGATGGCGATCATCATTCTGGCTTTCATTCCGGTTTTCTCACTCACCGGCCAGGAAGGAAAGCTGTTCCACCCGCTCGCTTTTACCAAGACGTTCGCGATGGTCGGCGCGACGATTATTGCCGTCACGCTCGTGCCAGTGCTGTGCACACTCCTGCTACGGGGCGAGTTTCACGCTGAGCAGGAAAACCCTGTCATGCGGGCTCTGCACTTCGTATATCGGCCTGTTCTGCGATTCGCCTTGAATCATCGCCTGA
>WNFR01008682.1_pt1 | contig 10271 bp, 10 predicted proteins | sample 5400221 | NCBI WGS metagenome assembly WNFR01 (sample SAMN13153357, study PRJNA577476) | soil metagenome | isolation source: 40 cm soil under Madrone tree | place: USA:California | collected 2016-06-14 | reverse complement strand
AATGTTCAATGCGATTCGGCTGCAGTTTCGGGTGGATGTGTCGAACTGTTCTTCTCCGCCAAGCCGACTGTTGAATCTCAGAATGAGGGTCTTCGCGCGAACAAGCCCGTCAAATACGGACGTTGCGCTTGACGAAAGGGCGGCAACGAGAAAGATGGCCGTGAACTAAAGTGAGGCGCCCGGGCAGGCCCAGGCGCCCCGCACGTGCCTACTCGTCGGCTTCGTACGCGTTGGCGGTCGAGCTTTCGCAATTGTCGATGTGGGTGTTGGGCTTATCCACCTTCTGGATCGCTCGGACTGCATTGTCCATCGCGACGATTGTCGGCTTTTCGTACTTCATGTTGTGTTCCTCCTTTTCTTTCAGGTGATATTCAATCCGTTTGGGATTGAATCTCTTTGGGCGCCCGGTGACTGTGAAGGGACCCGATCATTTTGTTCGTCGGCGTTGCTCTCCAAACCTGCGAACGTAATCCTGTAGATCGAGCTTCTTCCATTCGTCGCGATACAGCTCTTGACGGATTTGATCCGGCTTCATCCCTTGGTGCCTTTTCTCGTAGCAGAAAATCGCCTCGGCTTGGCATGTATAGCAGCTCATACCATGATCTTCCCTGTAACAATCGAGCAGGCTTTTGTGGCTCGCGAAGCGATTGCAGTTGCAGAAACAGGGCTCCTGATACAGGACCTTGCGGATACGGGCTGCTAGACGGTAGGAAACGTGGGCTGCCGGATTGGTCGCGAACGACGGAGGCTGCAAGGTCTTTGGCAGAGCTCCCGACGGAGGGCCGTCGTGATAGGCGAAATCGCCGACCTCTTGCGTCGCTGGGTCACGAGTTCCCTGCAAATTTGCGGGGCTCGAAGTTCCAACGAATAGCATCAGAGTGGCCCATAACCGGAAAGTGACGACGGCGGATTTCATAAAGTCGCCCGGTCGGAGTGAAGGATTCTCGGCTCAGGGACTGGTCGAGATTCTCGAACGTTGGCACGCAGGCCCTTGGAGGGTGTCGCGCAGGTCCAGCTGCGCAGCCAGCGCTCGAGCTCAATGGTGCGGAGCAGAGCGACGAGGCTGACCTCTCTACCCTCGCGGGCATGAGCAATCGCGATTGCGAGAACATTTGCATCGACGATTCCGAGATCGCTGCTCACCATGTTCTGTAGCAGGTCGTGCGATGCGGAGTTGAGGAGGCGGATAGCACCCTTCACAACGAAACCTTTTCTCCTGCGGTTTAGGACTTCTTCGGGAACAATTCCAGCGAGAGCGCGGCGCATCAGAGACCGTCGTTGGTTCGGGCGAAGAATTTGCTCACGCGGTACGGAGTAGAGAAATTCGACGAGATTCCGGTCTAGGTAGGGATAGCGAACTTCGCAGAGAGAGTCGACCGCCGGAAATCGAACGGCGAGTTGCCTACGAAGGACTTCGAAAGTACTCAAGTTCTCTTGAAAGCTTGGCAGAGGACCTAAGAGGCGAAGTCGGGTGTTGTATCCCTCAAGGGCGGATCGATAGCGGCGCGCAAACTTGGGGGTCAGCCAGGAAGGCGGCCGGCGATAGTCAGCAACGTCGTTAAACCACGCAGGCAGAAATTGTCGGACCGTCTCTGCCGCGAGGTGGAGAACTGGGCGCCGCTTGACGAGCGCCCAGCGCACCAAGCGTTGAGAGAATTTCCCGATTTCGGCGCGAGCCAGAAGATCTGCGAGTTCGGGACCAGGAGCAGGTACACCCCCTAGAACTTCATCGCCGCCGATGCCCGAGAGCACGATGCGATGCCCGTGCGCTCGCTGGTACGCCGCAAAGGACGCGTGTGTTGGGGAAACTCCACAGAATGCAGGCGCAACTCGAAGCCGCTGCACATCTTTAATGTCGAGAAACGTATCGCTGACTCCGGCATTGATGTGGAACCCGATGCGTCCACGCGCTTCTTCGACCTTGGTGAGATAGGGTAGTTCGTCCCAGTCCGGTTCGCTGTCGTCGTAGTAGGAAATGGTATCGAGCCGTGTGGAGTTGGCAGACTTGTGGGAGAGGATGCGGTCCGCCATGCAGACGATCGACGAAGAGTCCGTTCCCCCGCTCAATTCCGCTAAGACAGGACCCTCCGATCGCAGGCGGCGCTTTACAGATTCTGCGAACGCCGCACGGAAATGGTCTTCATATTCTTTGTCGGTTCGGTAGTGGATTCGATGAGACGGATCGAACCGCCAGTATTCGCGCATCGAGATCTTGCGAGGAGTTATAAGAATGGAGGTCGAAGGCGGAACGGATCGAATGCTCCGATACGGGGTGAGGTCAGGCCTCGGCAAGAAACCCAACCAACCGGCGATGTATTCCTCTTCGATCTCGAACGAATCGCGTGAAAGCGTGAGGAGTGGATCCAGTAGGGTGGCCCAACTGACCCCGCTGGCGCTAATGCTGTAGAAAAGGTGCCTGGTGCCAACAAAGTCCTTGGCGAGAAGAAGTCTGCGCTCCTTGGAATTCCAGACGCTAAGTGCCCAATCGCCGACTAATTGCGGAAGACAGTCGAGTCCCCATCGTTCATAGGCAGCTGCGACAATTTCGACGTCTGAGCTTTCTATGGAGAGCGGGCCTTGTAGCCTGCCGATGAGTTCGTTGCGGTTATCGAGACGGCCATCCCAGGTTACGACCGCGCCTGAATTCGCGACGTGGGGCTGAATCTCGTGGCGAGCTTCCGTGGTAGTGTAAAAGGCCCGGTACAGGATGTGTATGCCGTGCGCGGAGTAGATCCGTTTCGCATCGGGTCCATAGCGGGCGAGCGCGGAGTCATCAACTCTATCGAGGTCGTCGGGCAGGACTGGCTCGCCATGGAAATTCCATTGTCCAAATTGAACGCTCATGACGTTCCCCCAGCAACTCAGCAACGAGTCAGTTCTCCGTAGATTTCGTGTACGTAGTGCTTGTCGTTCACCACGCACCCTGCGACCTCCACCCAGGCATGCGCTTTAAAGGGTTTTTGTCGCGCGCCGATGACGAGCTCGGCAGCCGTGCCATGTTTTCTAAGCAGGGAAGCCGTAGCCGCTGACCTTTGGAGGCAGAGAACTTGTTTCCAGTACCCGATGGAGGCCAGGTCGACCGCGTGGCAGATACGCTCAACACTCTCGTGAGGTTCGGTCCGGGCGCGAACTGAAAGTTGATGGACTCTTCCGCAGAGAGCCGCGAAATCGCCCCGGATCAGGTAGAGGTCGAAGAGCAATAAATACAAGTAGGCTTTAACGAATAAGAACAACATCGGCTAAGCCTCGGTTCTGGCGATCAATCCCAACTGGTCAGACAAAAAAGCTAGGCGATCCGTCAACGCGCCCACTCGTCTGCTTAACGGAAGAACTGGTGAATGCCCACGTTGTGGTGTGTAGTCCAAGAAAATGGGATGCTCGGACGAATTTGTGGCTTGCAGGCGTGCTGTCATTTTTCGAGCGTGTAAGGAACTGCAATTGCGATCCGCGTCGCCGGAAACGATCATCGTGGCGGGATAGGCGATGTCCTCTCGGATTGCGTGGTACGGCGAGTATTTCGCAAGCGCCGCGAAATCTTCAGGATCATCCGCGATTCCAAATTCATCTTTCCAAACGTGCGCATTGTCAAAGAGGTGGTAACGCAGCATATCGAGCATCGGCACCATACAGAGAACGGCACAGAAAAGTTTCGGTCGTTGTGTTATCGCGGCACCCACCAATAGTCCAGAGTTGGAACCGCCAAAGATGGCCAGTTTCGAAGGTGTTGTCCGGCCAGTCTCAATGAGCCACTCGGCTGCCGAGAGAAAGTCATCGAAAGCGACCTGTCGGTTACGGCGTCTCGCGGCGTTATGCCAGGAAGCCCCACGTTCCGATCCGCCACGGATGTTCGGCAACGCGAAGAGACAACCACGTTCCAAGAAAAAGGCGACGAAAACGCTGAATTGCGGAGTCATCGGAACCCCGTATCCTCCATAGGCGGTCATGACGACCGAATGAGTTCCCTCTGCGAGAAGGTCACGCCTGCCAACAAGGAACATCGGAATCGAAGTGCCGTCTTTTGACGGAAAGCTGACTTCGAGCTGACCGAAGTCCGTGGGGTCGAAGGGCACGGCGCGTTGCGCCCAGGGGGACATTTCGCAGGATGGTAGAAAACAGCGAAGGATAGCCACGGGGCGAGTGAAAAATTCGTGTTCGAGAAGTATTTCGTCGTTATCGGGACTTGCGGCCGCGATGCGAACCGTGTCGCGGTCATTGCAGGGAATTTCTCCGAGGTATTTGCCGAACCGATCAAGGATTGCAATCTGGGTTCGTGTACCGCGCACGTAGGAGATGAGGTGGTGATTTGCAGTTAAAGTCCAGTTGCGAATGGGAGCATCGGCTTCGGGAACGAGATCGAAATAAGTAGGGTTCTGGTTTTTCCTGGGTTGAACCTCGACGATCCTTTGATTCGGAGCATTTTGATCTACAATCGCCAAAATTCGGCCCGGAAGAAGACGTGGTGTAAAGCTGTAATCGGCGTCGCGAAGAATGGGAATGGGCGGCGAGCTGCTTCCCATACCCCAGAGGTAGAAGTCGGTGTAGGTCTTGTCAAGGAAACGATAAACCAGGAAACCGACTGCCTGCGCGCCCGAAGTGAGAACGAGTCGAAGCCTCTGGTCCTCGCCAGCACAGAAGATTTCCTTATCGGCGGCGCTGTTGGTCCCCAAGACGTGATGGAATGCGGCACGGTAATAGGGCGTCTCCGACTGTGCAGGTTCATGGGCGTAGTAAAAACTTTTGGAGTCCGGTGCAAACGCAAATCCGCGCAAGTAGCCGCGGGATAGCGAGTCCGGCAACGCTCTGCGGGTAGCGATGTCCAGAATCTCGAACGTCCCCGTGCGCTCGCCGCCCTGTTTCACTTCATAAAGAAGAAGCGATCCATCTTGCGAAACACGGAGTGGTTTGACGGCCGTGTAGTCGCCGGTACCGCGTTCGGCGGGATCGACAAGGAGTTGGTCCTCTCCGTCCGCCCCTTCTCGAAAGTAGATCGACGGCTGTTCCTGACCAGGGAGTCGCTTGCGGAAGAAATAACGATTGCCGCTTTTCAAGAATGAATCGTAAGTTTCAACGTCGAGCAATTCGCGAACTCGCTCGCGAATGCCATCCCGCCCGGGAATGTTGTCGAGGTACGCTCGCGCATAACGCGTCTGTTCTTCGATCCAGGCGCGCGTTTGAGGGGAGTTCTGATCCTCGAGCCACCGGTAGGGGTCGGTGACGGCGACGCCGTGCAGAACGTCGACGACGGGCTCAACGCGAGACAAGGGAGGCGGGGCTACGCTACACATGTAACTCTCCGTTCCCGCAGCGCATCCGATTCGCGCTTCATCCTGCGAACGAGGCCGCGCAGGTAAGCGGCAGTATCCGGACGCCGGCAAACGTTAGGATTTGTCCAGTTGAGATGAGCGGCGCAGGCGAAGGCGGCAAGGAGCGGCGCGAGTGCAAGGCATTTCGCGATTTCATCCGCCGGGGCAAAGGCCCGCCACGGAAGCGCATATGAAGAAGCCACGATTTTCTCGGAGTCCGGCTCTACGCCGTGGAGCCGCCGCCAATGTTCGTGCAAGTATTGCAAGGTGAAAAAGGGATGGCCAACCGAGCCTTCGGCCCAGTCGAGAAAAACGCATTGTTCGGGCGACACGAGGATGTTGCCCGGATTGAAGTCGAGATGGCCCAATGTGTTCGGAATGTCGATGGCCCTCAATTCGCCGAGGCCCGAGCGGACCGCCTCAGAGAGCGAGCAGATTTCCGCGCGCGCAAGGGGAACTGGTGTGAGTTTCGTCTGCAGTTTCATTAATTCCGCCATGTGTTCGAAAAAGGGTTCGATATGCGGAACGAGGGAACAGATTCGTATGTCTTTGCATCCTGCATCGATTAGGTGAAGTCCGTGGCCACACGATGCGATTTGGAAATTGGCAAGCGTGGCGGCGGCCTGTTGCCAGTTGCTCAACGGAGATGCGTCGCTCAAATGCGTTCCCTCGGCTTCGACACTCAGCCACGCGTTCCAATCGGCGCGGTGCCCGATGACGCGCGGCACGAAGTGCGGGAAGAGTCTTGCGAGGGCCAAGGTGATCGAAAATTCATGGACGTTTGGCTCGCCAACGGCTTTGAACCAGAGCGCGGGACCATCCGTTTCGAACCGGAGCAGACTGAAAGTCGCGCTGGCATTGAGCTGACGGAATTTTCCGGTGAGGGAAAGCCGTGCGGTTGCGGCCCGCGCCGCAACCCATTCGGTCACGGTTCGCAGCCAGCCGGGCTTCCCGAAAGCGCCAGGAAGTTCGCCGCGGCGGAATCCTTCGAGCCTGACAAGCGAGGCCTGGACTGCCACGAAGTCGTCGTGATGCCGGAAGTCCGCAGCAGATAGCGAAGTAGCCACTAGCCACCGCATCGCCGCGGGAGTTTCGGCCTCGCGGCTCGAAAGTTCAACGACGTGGAAGGGAATTGAGACCGATGAGGAAACGCCTTCCAAGACAGGAAACAAACAGCAGGTATCGAGATTCCATCTGTCCCTGATTACTGTGGTCAGTTTCTCTGCAACTCTCGTGAACCGCGGCAAAGGGACGACCGGAAGCTCTAGACCGTCAGCGGTAGACTCAAGAAGCAGTTCGCTGGCATCACGCCGGAAAAGCAGGACGCGAAACAGATCGTCGTCGAGTTGAGTTGAAGTGCGCATCGACGTTCGTCGTCATAGGACGGCGCGCCTCCCAGGCCCGGCAATGTCGAGCAGGCTGTGTTTCTCAAGATGCTCCAAAAATTCCTCAAGATCCGCTGCGACGGTCTCCGGCGCGACGCCGAATTCGCGGCTGATGGCATCGGCGATCTGTACGTTCGTACATCCATGTTTCAGGAGTTCGAGCATGCGGGAACCCACAAAGTTCAACCGGTACATCTCTCCGTGAAGAACGTCGAGGACGACAGCGCCATCTGCGTTGTGCGTTGAGCGGACGTGTTCCGACAGCTTCACGACGGAAGCTCCTTGTTCGCGCTGCTGAATGGCCTTGAACGGGCCGAGAGTGTCAGAACCTGAGCGTGGACGCAACAAATTCCAGAAAATATTCGCGAACGGACACTAGCATCCACAGAACGACGCTCTGCCCGAGCGAATGCCCCTGCGAACGCGAATTCTCGCGCGGGGCTGGCATTCGGTTTCGGACTCTATTTTTCGCAGGCGAGGAAATCGTACCGATTCCCGGCGGGACCGAGTTCACGTCGGCGACGAAAGAGTACGCAGGACGCCGACGATCTGTCCCACAACTTCGGCGTCGGCATGATTCTGAAGGCGTTCGGGCCGAACAAAATTGCCCGCGTGCGGGTGGACCACGATGAGGTGGTCCTGGAGCGTGCAGCTCGCGAGGACAAGCGATCCGTTGCGCCGTGCCAGAAGATACAGCGGCCGGTCCCAGAGTGACTTTCTCAAAAAGGCCGGAGGCGTTCGCCTTTTGCGGTTCACAACAACGAAGAGCGCGCCTGTGAGGACTGGATGCAACGCGGCGGGCTGTCCGCCTGCCCAAAAGAAGTCTTGGAGTGAAAGCTCGGACAGCCCCAGGAGAGCCGCGATCGAGTCGCGCAGGAAAAAGGGCGGCGTTCCGTACTGCGCGAGAAGCTGGCCGAGGAATCCTCGTGTGCGGGTAGCATACTTTTGTTGAATTTCCACCAATAGATCCGCTTGTGGCATCCATTGGTCCGGAATCGGGACGGTCCCGCCTTCGTGTAAGGAGAGTCCGAAGGAATCGAGGAGTTTGAAAAAAGGGATCGCATAGATGGCGCAAAGCGTGAAGAGTTTGTGGATGTGGCGCGGGAGGGAATTTCGCGCCTCGTAGTCCGAGAGGGACGCCTGGGATGTGAAGTAGCGTTCGTCGCCAAGCACGCTCGCAACGGACCGGCTCAGCTCTGAAGCATCGTGGAACGACAGCCCGGAGCGGAGCCTGGCATTGCGAAGCAGGGCGGTGAACTGGCCGTCACTCGTACCTAGGCGAAGCGGCTCGGGCGTCCAGAGGCGCGCCAGATCCGGAGCGATTTCGGGCAAGCTGCAGCGTGGAGTGCGCGTTGTTTCGGGATCGACCAGAACGCGGAACTCCAGGTCAACGGGACCGATGACTCGAGCTTCCGCACCGAGCCGGAACTCGACATTGGCGAACGGAAGCTGCGTCGGCAGGAGCGTGATGCGATCAGTCTTTTCGTAGTGCAGGCGGCAGCAGCAGTATCCACCCTGGTGTTCGACGAGGAAAATCGCGTTTGCGTTCGCATCGTTTGTTCCACGCGCCAGCGGCGTCGCGAGCTGTGGATTGACACGCACGATACCTCCGGGCAGAAGATCAGGAAAGGCAAGGGCGTCCTGCATGCCGATTTTCGCGTACACATACTTGGGAGAGTCGGCAGGGAGGAGCGACGAGAGTAGCTGCGGACCGGATCGTTCGAGAATTTCACTGAGCGCTAGAACGCCTGGGATAGCGCGCTTTGCTTGCCGCTCCCGAAACCACGTGATGCTCGCTCCCGGGTCGTAGAGCGTGCTATCCAGCAAGATCGTGCGCGGGCGACGAAGCGTGGCTTGGACGCGCGAAATTGCGTCCGGCGGAAACCCGAAGACGGAGAGCCAGTCCGCCAAATGATACTCCGACATCTTGCGGAGTACGGAAAGTTGGTAGAGGGTTGGCGTCCAATTCCCGGAACGCAGGCGGAAATAGAGGTTGGCGGGGATGTGGTAGCGCGGACGGCCAGGATAGTCCGATCGGCTTCGGGCGGCCACTTCGTAGAGAGTGAGATTCCTGGTCGCAAGAATGCCCCGGACACTCTCGACGAGCCGTTCGTTGCGTTGCGAGGCAAATTCGGATGTTTCCGCAGCGGACGAGGCACGCGCGGACGCACGAGAGGTTTGCGAAGCTGGGCGTTTCCTGCGACTCATCGAGAGGGCCAGGGAGGGAACACACTCCGCCGACGCGCCGCTTACGATGGGCGAGGTGAAGGTCTTGCTGGCGGAAAATCTCAAACCGTCCGGTGGGCCGGACGGCAGCGCCAGTGAAAGAGCGTTTGGTGCCAGGCTATTTAAATAAAACTTATCATAAGTGTATGGACAGTTATTACAGTCGAGAGTACCATAACAGAACCATGACCGACCCTGACACCATCCGCCGAGCGGGCGCAAAGCTAAGGGCCATCCGTGTGCGTCTGGGCCTTAGTTTACGCGAGGCGGGGCGGCGCAGCTTGAAACTCGTGGCGGAACGCGGCAACAGCGAGTTCGCGCTTTCGCGGGCCTGGCTCACGGATATCGAGAAAGGGCGATTCGTTCCGGGCACGTTTAAAATCTCGAGCCTCAGCGCAATCTATCAACTTTCGATTGTGGAGATTCACCGTCTGTACGGTTTCGAGCCAGGCGATATCGTAAAAGAGCGTCCGCTTTTCCGGCCACCCAAAACACATTTGCTCCCGGCCGTCGACGAGGGCGAGCACGACCAAAGCCTTACCACGGAAGAAGTAGCAGCAAAGTCCGGGATCGAAACCACGGACCTTTTGACCTGCATCGTCGACATCTGGGGAGACGTTCCCGTGCCGCTGCTGCGCCATGTCGATCTCCGGCGCTATCTGTATGGGTATATCGGGACCGAAGACAAAACGATGTCACCGTTGCTGCCGCCCGGAACATTCGTGCAGATCGACGCCAAGCAGGCGCGCGTGCAGAAGGGGCCGTGGAGGCATAGCGGCAGCCAGTTCCAATTTGCGCGTCCGATCTATTTCCTGGACATCCGTACGGGGTACGCGTGCGGCTGGATCGAAATCAAGAACGGCGTACTGGAGCTCATCCCACATCCGGATTCCGGCGTACCGACCCGAACCTTCCGTTATCCAGTCGAAGTCGACGTCGTGGGCCGCGTGACGGGAGTGGCCATGCGCATCACGGGAGAGGAATTCGCGCCGATTGACGCACGAGCCCGGCGCAGTTCGTCGAAAAAATAGCCGAAACTGTCAGGTTCGGCGGGAAATTGACCGGCGATTCGTTCGGACTGGGAAGCTGGGACTTCCGGAGACATCCAAAAACACAAAAAGCGAACCGTAAAATAGAGGACCAAGTGTGCCCGGTGGGGCCCATTCGGCGATCGGAGTCGCCAATAGGAAAAGAGCACATTTACGACCCAGAGTGCTCTCGATTACGGAGTCATCCTGTTTCGTGATCCGGGAACAAAATCAGCTGTTCGCCGCTGGACCTTTATATTCCAATCTCGACTGGAATCAGTCACTTCCTGAAGTGAAGCGGTTTGCCGATCAGCACTCGCTGCGGAGGA
>WNFR01008681.1_pt1 | contig 10271 bp, 4 predicted proteins | sample 5400221 | NCBI WGS metagenome assembly WNFR01 (sample SAMN13153357, study PRJNA577476) | soil metagenome | isolation source: 40 cm soil under Madrone tree | place: USA:California | collected 2016-06-14 | reverse complement strand
CTTCCTGAAGTCGGCAAAACCGCTCCAGATCCGTCCTATCCGGGTGCGCACGCCGTCATCAGTGACGCCGCCGCGGAAGTGCTGCGTTCATTCTTCGGCAGAGACCGTTTCGGCCTTGACGTGACCTCCGAGGTCTTACCTGGAGCAGTCCGTTCTTTCCCGAGCTTTTCGGCAGCAGCTGAAGAAGCGACCTTGAGCCGTATTTTTGCAGGGCAACATTTCAGGTTTGACCTGACCACTGGCAATCGTCTCGGCCGCGACGTTGCTGATTCTGTCGTCGATCACCTCTTGAGAGCGCACCGAAGAGATGAAGACGAATAGCTGGACACCACGTTGATTTATCGCGCGGCGTTGCTGCTGATGCTGGCACGTTGATAGTGACGCCGCGCGATTTGGAATGACGAAATGCTGCGCCCCAAGAACAGTCGGCCCCCAACCACTAACGCCAACACGCAAAGTTTTTGAGCCACCGCCGGCAAGTTTCCTTTCTTGACATGCGCGTGAGTGCTGGAGTACAGCTTAGCTGAAGGCGATCAATCGCAAGTCTTGCCGGAAAGAAACCCACCAGGAGGGAACTCATGAACGCGATCGCGAAGACTCTGGGGCTTGTGTTTTTGTTCGCTACGTTTGCACACGGCGCAACCGATGCAACGATTTCCGGAACGGTGAAGGATCCCGCTGGCGCGCCGTTCAAAGGCGCTTTTGTGCAAGCCCAGAGCATGAAAACCAGGATTTACGTGAATGTGCTGTCCGACAAGCAGGGGCGCTACCGGATTCTGGGCTTAAAACCTGGAGAATATGAAGTTCTCGCAAGGGCCGTCGGATTCAAGAGCGAGCCGCGTGATGTGAAATTAACCGCGAGCGAATCACCTTCAATCGATTTCGCGTTGGAGAAAGGGATGGTTCGCTGGAGCGACCTTTCCGTGTATCAAGGCAAAAAGTTGTTGCCCGAGGGAAAGGGGAAACAATTAATTGCGGCGGAATGTTTTGCCTGCCACGGTTTCCAATCTCGAATGGCGGCGGTGCGGCGTGACGCCGACGGTTGGGCGCAGGTTGTCAATTACATGCGCGACGTCCGGCACGCCCGCCTGGGGAATCATATCGACGATCAAGCTGCCGCCACGATCGTTTCCTACTTGAATGACACCTTCGGCGTCAATTCCAAGCTGGCGAAATCGCCAGCCGAATTGCCGGCCTATCAGGAAACGCTGCGGCCCTTCAGCGATGAGGCCATGAACATTTCGTACGTGGAATACGATATGCCCGGACCGAATCGCATGCCGTTCAGCGCCGCGCCGGATAAAGATGGAAAAGTCTGGATCCCTGATTTCGGATCGGGAAATCGCATTGGCAGGCTGGATCCAAATACAGGGGAGGTTGAAGAGTTTGTCGCTCCGAACAAAGGCACGGCGGGCATCCATTCTGCTGTGCCTGCGCCGGACGGCTCGGTGTGGCTCGCGGAGCAAGCGTCCAACAAAGTTGGAAGGTGGGATCCGAAGACGCGGTTGATCACCGAATATCAGGATACGTATAAATCTGGAATGGAGGGGCTTGAGGATGGCGGCTCCAAGCACACAGTCCGCGTTGATCACCAGGGAAGAGTGTGGGGCACTGCCGTCTTCAACAACCTGACGGTGTTTGATCCCAGGACAAATGAATTTTCGCGTTTTCCGGATGCCTATTCTCCTTACGGCGTGGAAATTGATAAAGACGGCAATCCATGGTTCGCTGAGTTTCACGACGAGGGCAAAATTGGAAAAGTCGACGCCAAAACCGGCAAAGTCACGAAATGGGCGCCGCCCTCTGCGCACTCCTGGCCGCGTCGTATCGAGATCGATACCGACGGCACGATCTGGTTCGCTGAATACAGAGGCGGCAAGATCGGCCGATTTGATCCCAAGACGGAAACCTTTAAAGAGTATCAATTACCCGGACCAAGCCCGACACCGTATGCCTTCGGGATCGATAGCAATCACAATTTGTGGTACTCCTCCGATGAAATGGATCTCATCGGGCGCCTCGATCCGAAGAGCGGGCAAGTGACCGAGTTCCCGTACGCTCATGCCGAAAACATGATGAAGGAATTTTTCCTCGATGCGCAAGGACGCATGTGGTACGGCTCGCCCGCAAATAATAAGGTGGGCTATTTCATTCCGGCGTCCCTGAATTAAGGTTGCGCGTGAAAGGCGACCGTCCGTTGCCGAATGGTTGACGTTCTACTGAATAGTCTAAGTTTTATAAGATTCCTTATAAGCATTTCTGTTTCACGCCTACTGCCCCCCGTAATACTTTAAATCGGGTAATCCCGGTGCCCGCGTACAGGAAATCCCTTAGCAAAAATGCATGATTTTTAGGATTGAAAGGATGGCATCCCGAACTCTAGATTGGAATTGAGGGGTATGTCGATTCAGCGGAATTGGTTGGAAGCAATCATTTTATATATAATTGCAGACCATTCAGTTAAGTAGAAAAAAGCGGCATATTGAGATAGTCCTTGAAGAGAAAGTTCACGTAGAACGCTAGAACGCTCCCGGCCAGCCGCAAATGTTCCTTCCGTCGTGACGCGCTTACTCCTGAGAGGGTTTGTTCCGCCAGGGGTGGGGTGTGCCTTCTTCTATCAGATTAACTCCTAGCGAGTAATCGTCGTCGTACGTGTGTGTCCAAAATCTGTGTGTCCAAATTGAGGTGAATAGAAAATGAAAATCACATTTGGGGTTGATGCGAATGATAACCAGGTCAAAAACTTAGTTCAGGGGACTCGCAAGCGCACGGGTGTCGCAGTAGTACGTCTTGCATCTTTTTTATCGATAGTCATCACGATTTGCTTGCTGATAGCCCCGCCAGGATTGGCGCAAAGTATTATTTCCGGCGAAATCACGGGAACGGTGACTGATTCCACTCACGCCGTCGTTCCGAACGCTACTGTAACTCTTTTAGGCGCGGAATCCGGTTTTAACGCGACTACAACCACAAGTTCCTCTGGCACTTTCCGGTTCCCTCTCTTGCGTCCAGGAACCTACACCGTGACGGTCACCGCAAATAACTTCCGCACGTCAAAGCGCGATGTCGTCGCAGCCGTTGGACAGGTGATCGATGTTCCAGTGCAGCTTGAAGTGGGGCCCACGACGGAAACAGTGGAGGTTACGGCTACGCAACCCGCGTTGGAAACAGAAAACGCTAACCTTGCAACTACGTACAGTCCTAATCAAATTGAGAATATGCCCAGCCCGGGCGGGGACCTGACCAATTTCGCTCTGACGGCGCCCGGAATTGTCTTGAGCACCGGGGCAGGTTTCGGAAACTTCACGGCTCACGGTTTGCCGGGAACATCCAACCTCTACACCATCAATGGCGGCGACATGAATGATCCTTATAACAACCTGAATAACTCAGGTTCCAGCAACAACATGTTGGGACAGAACGAAATTCAGGAAGTAGCCTTAGTAACGAATGGCTATACAGGTCAGTACGGCCGCGCGGCCTCGGTCAACATGAACTTTACTACCAAGTCCGGCAGTAACTCGTTTCATGGCAACGCCAAATGGGATTGGAACGGTCGGTACCTGAATGCGAATGACTGGTTCAATAATGCCAATGGAACTGCTCGCCCATTCGCGAACAGCAATGAGTGGGGCGGCTCTTTTGGTGGCCCGATCTTGAAGAACAAGCTCTTCTTTTTTTACGACAACGAAGGTCTGCGCTACGTACTGCCGGGGGGTGGCCCAGTCTATATCCCAACGGCGCAGTGGGCGGCTGCCGTGCAGGCCAACATCGACGCGACCCAGCCAGCCGAGAGTGCGTTTTACCGGAACATATTTAACCTTTATGCGGGGGCGCCGGGCGGGAACGCTGCAACCGACTTGCCGGCGACACAGCAAGGCGGATGCGGCGATTTTGCCACGCCCGTTGCTGCGGGTGGTATGACTCTAGGGGGCCAACACTTTGGCCTCGCTGGAGAGCCAGCCTGCACCAAGACTTTCCGCACGACAGTAACCAATCTGAACCGTGAGCGCTTGCAATCGATTCGTGTGGACTATGAACTTTCAGACAAGGACCACATAAGCGGGCGGTATTGGCAAGACCGGGGGACGCAGCCAAGCTTCACCGATCCCATCAATCCCATCTTTAACGACCTGAGCGTCCAACCCCAGGATGCAGGCCAATTCACCGAGACGCATAGTTTCAACTCAAACTTGGTCAACCAGTTGATTATCGGAGCTTTCTATTACAGCGCGATTTTTGGACCAGCAAACCTCGCCGCAACAACTGCTGTCTTCCCCACGACCATAGGAGAAGCCGTGGGTGGAAACAGTTGTTTTCTGGCCGACGGCAACCTCTCATGCATGGGTGGCGAGCTCTACCGGTTTCCGCAGGGTCGCAATGTCACGCAATACCAGCTCGTGGATGATATTTCCTGGACGAAGGGCAATCACGGCCTTAAGTTCGGCGTGAACTTTCGGCGGGTCGACTTCGCTGATCACAATCCTTCGGCGCTTCAAACAGGTCAGCTGAGAATCAGAAGCATTACTGACTTCGTCAACGGGGTTGTTTCAAGTGGAGGACCGAGTTCCTTACGGTTGAAGTTCTCCAACGCCCAGGACGTTCAGATAAACAACTACAGCGTGGGTTTTTACGCACAGGATGAGTGGCGTGTCAAATCGAACTTGAAACTGACCCTGGCGCTGAGAATAGACCGCAATTCCAACGAGAGCTGCACTTCCAACTGTTTTAGTCGGACGAACGGCGATTTCGCGACCGGGATCAGCCATTCTGTCAACACACCGTACAACCAGTCGATCTTGGCGGGACAATCCACGATCTTCCCAGGTTTGGAGCGGATTGTATGGGAGCCGCGCGGCGGGTTTGCCTGGAGTCCCGGAAAGACTACCGTGGTGCGGGGCGGAGTCGGGATATTCAGTGACTTGTATCCTGCCCAGTTATCAACCAACGTGCTTACCGCCAACCCACCCAATATCACGACTTGGACGATTTCAGCCGGAGCAACGAATGCCCCGATCGCTCCGGGCGTCCCCGGCGGAGTTTTCGCGCAAGCTGCTGCCAACAATGCTGCCCTCACCAGTCAGTTTTTCACAGGAGGGACTTTTAACAGCATGAGGGCAGCGGCCGGGCCGACCTTTGTGGGACCGAACCTCTACACGACGCCGCAGCACATGGTCAATCCGAGGTACACGGAATGGAATCTTGAGATCCAGCATGCCCTTAGCGACAAGCTTGTGGCCAGCATCAACTATGTCGGTAGCCATGGCTCCAACGAGTTGCTTCAGAGCAGCGGACTGAACGCGTACACAACCACACCAACGGGGTTCGACAACCTTCCTATCTTCCCTGCTACTCCCCCACTTGGAGCGGATGGTCTTCCTATCCCAGTTGGCCCGGATCCACGCTTCAGTATCGTCACTGCGCTCACCAATTCGGGTATTTCCAACTACAACGGCCTGACCGCAAGCCTTGCTAGCAGAGCGGTAAAAGGCTTCACCGCCACGCTAAGCTATACCTTCAGCCACTCCTTGGACGATATTTCCAACGGCGGTATCGACCAATACAGCTTTAACCAGTTGGGAGATTCTCTGTTGTATCAAGTCGATCCCCAGAATCTCCGCAGACTCAACTACTCATCGTCGGACTACGACTTCCGGCACGTACTCAACCTGAACTACGTCTGGCAGGTTCCATTTCTCTCTTCGAACCGATTGCTTGGCGGATGGATAGTCGCGGGGGCTTTGGTCGAGCGGTCCGGACAACCGTACAGCGTGGTGACGACCGCACCGGGAACGCTGAAGAATTACAACGCAGCCAGCGCTTTTATCCTTTCGGACTTTCTCGGAGGTAGTATACCCAGCTGCACGGTCTCCAACGATCAGGTGAACAGTCCGTTCGCATGTCTGCCATCGGGGTCATCGGGGCCGTTTCCTGCGGCGCGAACCAATTTCGGAAACGTTCCGCGTAACAGTTTCCGCGGACCGCGTTACTTCGATACCGACTTATCGATCAAGAAGAACTTTCGCATCTCAAAAGGCGAAAATGGGCTCAACTTCACGATTGGCGCAAACGCCTACAACATCCTGAACCATCGAAATTTCGGCAACCCCGACAATTTTAGACTCAGCGGTACCTTTGGCACGCTTCAGAACACAGTCGTTCCGGCCAGCAGCCCCTACGGCAACTTCCAGGGAGCCGCTGTATCGGGCAGGATTCTCCAACTGGAAGCGCAGGTGAAGTTCTAAAAACTTCAGCGCACTTCCGCAAACAGCAAAGGGCGGTCCGAAGTCTCGGACCGCCCTTTGCTGTTTACAACGGTCGCCTTTCTAGTGTCCCCAGTCCAACGCAGATCCAACCGAGCCATTTTCCTGAAAATATCCACCTAAAGCAACGAAAGGGTAAGTTGAAATCGCACAACCTGCGGGAAACTACATATGCAAACAGCGAAAGCAAGATCAAAATGCCGATGCACAGGATTCAAGAATATCGCGGGACCTCAACTCTAAATCTCTTGACAGGAGGTTTATAGAAATGATAATTCGGTACTCATTAGTGATAGGGGGACGCCAGCCAACCGGTTAACTATTCTCTCCATAACGAGAATAGTCTAGCTTCGACGCTTTGGAGTGGATGTGGTACGGCTCGCCCGCGAATAATAAGGTGGGCAATTTTATTCCGTCAGCCTTAACCGCAAATTGAACAGTTAAGCAGGCGCAAACGATGTGGCACTCTAACATTACTAGGATTCGTCCAGAATTCACCGTAGATGTTATGTTATTGGTCGAGGGGCGAGCAATGAGTTCAATCTATTCTTTCCTGGATTGGCTGCCGACCCCCCTGATCTAAAGCGCATTTGCGGTGGTGACCATGGTTGTCGTGTCCTTCTTATGCTCCTCTCGAACCCCGGCGCGGATTTCGCGCGGAATACTTTCCCTGTTGATTTCGGTGATCCTTGGTGTCGGCGCAATCGCAACCGGTGCCGCCCAAAAGCAAAAGCTTGAAAAAAACTATAGGGATTGGCTCGAACGCGACGTGGCGTATCTCATTACGAAGGAAGAACGCGACACGTTCTTGAAACTCACGTCTGACGCTGCACGTGACAAGTTCATTCAACAGTTCTGGGACATTCGCAATCCAAATCCTGGTTCGCCGGAAAACACGTACAGAGACGAGATCTATCAGCGCATCGCATATGCTAACTCTCGTTTTGGAGGCGGGACGGAAGGGTGGCGTACGGATCGGGGACGTACCTATATCACTCTGGGTGCGCCACAGCAGAAAGAGACCTATCTTGGCGCCGCGAACCTGTACCCCATCGAGATTTGGTTTTATTCCTTCAACCACCCGGCGCTCCCGGCATTCTTCTACGTGATGTTCTATCAGCGCGATGGCTTCGGCGAAATGCGTTACTACAGCCCCTTCATGGATGGCCCAGACAAGCTGGTCCCAGGCACCGAGGTAATCAATAATCGCCAAGGCGCGCTGAAGACAATTCAGGATTCGGTGGGCCCCCTGGTCGCACACCTGGCCCAGAGCCTCATCCCCAACGAACCTATTGACCCGACTGCGAACCGCCCGAGCCTGCAATCCGATGCCATGCTCGCAACAATCAAGAGCCTGGCGAACAACCCGTTTACGAAACAGGACCTCGATCTGCGCCGCAATCTCATCGGAAGCGTCACGGCGCGCCTCGTCGTGCCCGGGCAAAACCTGGATGTGACAACTTTGCCGGTCCGCGATTCACACGGATTGACCCGGCTTGACTACGCGATTCGCTTCCGCCAGCCATCCGACTTCAGCGTCGAAACTCGCGCCGATGGGCGGTACTCCTACCTGCTGGAAGCGCGGGTGACGGTTCTAGATTCCGACAACAAGCCGATCTTCACGCGGGAAAAAAACATAAGTGATGTCATTGACAAAGAACAGTTCGAAAGCATGAAAGATAAGCGCATCGGCTATGAAGGGTCGCTTCCGCTTCCGCCGGGCAAATACCACCTGGATTTCCGCCTGACCGATTGGAAAAAGAAAACAGCTCTGGAGTCACAGAAGGATGTGGTGGTTCCTGAAACCAACCAAGGTGGCGTGATTATTTCCGGCATTCTCCCATTCTCGGCGGCCGAAGCGGTAGATCCGAGCAAGGCTGACAGCACTCCCTTCACACTCGCAGGGATGAAATTTACACCGCTGGGGTCCTCACCGTTGCTGATCGGACTAGATCAACCCATCCAACTGGCCTACCAGATCTGGGGGCCTCCCGCAGATCCGCACGCCTACTCCGGGCAGAACCTAGAAATCGAGTATGCGGTGGGCAGACCTTCGGCAGCTGGCGCCAGCACCGTCACCAAAGAAGAAGTCAGCAAAGATCAGTTTGACGCGACGGGATCGCTGGTCAATGGAAAGAGGCTGTCGTTAGCTGGTCAGCCTCCCGGGAACTACATGCTGACGGTTTCACTCAGCCAACCGGGCTCCAACCAGCGTGCTTTCTCGACGCTGAATTTTTCGGTTCTCGTAGACACGCCAACATCGGGGATCTGGGATTTGACCGATCCTGCACCCGAAAAGGGCATCGAAACAGGCGTGCAGGACCGGGAACGCGGTCTTTGCCTGCTCGCGGGAGGCAAGACTGATGAAGCACGGTTGTGGTTGCGCCGAGCCTTGAGCCAAAACCACTCCGACGACATTGCACGCTCGCGGCTCGTAGACGCGTACTACGCAAAGAGGGATTACAGCGCCGTTATGAGCCTATATGCCGATGTTGGAATCACCGAACAGACAGATACGGACACGGTTCTGCGGATCGTCGACAGTTTTGGGAATAGCGGCGAAGCCGGGAAAGCCATATCCGCTCTGGAAGCGGCGCTGGCGAGCCGCCCGGAAGACGGTCCCCTATACCTCTCGCTCGCTGAATATTACAAACAAACTGGCAATGCCCAGAAATCCACGGAGGCGGCCAAGAAAGCCCACTCCTTGATGAACCGAACTTCAGTGACTCCTTGATATCCAATTGATATCCGAATAACCGCCCGCTACAACTCAGAAAATCGATGGCATTGCCAATGCTCAGTCGCTGCGGCGACGGACGAATCCGTTTTGAGCAGTGGTGAAAAAAGCCGCCTCCCGACGAGATCTATTTACCAATCCGCCAGCGAAATCACAACTCGCGACTCTTGGAATTTTGGTGCCGTTGGGAGGGTATCAAGAGGCTCGAACCTAACCCTGGGGCAGTTAATTGTAGTCAGCGTGTTCAAACATTTGAATTGACAAAATCATAAAAAAGAATTTGCAATTCCACGGGGAATGGGAGTATATACGGTTTAATGGGTGTGGGGTGCTGTGCAGACGTTGAGCGATTCAAACCTGAGAGGAGATCACCATGTGGAAGTATGTTTTGATTCCAGCTTTTTTCATTTCTATTTTCTCCATTCCGGCGCGATCCTTTGCGCAGAGCCAGAGCAGTGTGAGAGGTGAATTGGGCGGAACGGTGGTGGATGCTTCCAAGGCTGTGGTGGCAGGGGCCTCAGTGACGATTTCCGGACCTACCGGCAACGCGAACACGATGACCAATGAACAGGGCGCCTTCTCATTTTCGGGGTTGATTCCCGGTGCGTATACCGTAAAGGTCGAAAAGACGGGTTTCAAGTCGGCAAGTGTGCAAAATGTGGAAGTCCAGATCAACAGGACGTCATCGATTCAGGTCCAGCTTGAACTTGGCACTGTTGCCGAGACCATCGAAGTGATTGGTACGGCAGTGTCCGTCGAAAGCACTTCCACGGCCGTAAATACGGATATTTCCGACGATGTGTATCAGAAACTCCCTCTTGGCCGGAGCGTCACCAGTATTTTCTATTTGAGTCCGGGCGTCGCTTCAGGGCTCGGCACCGGGCCGATGAATCCTGCAATCTCCGGCTCGACGGGGTTGGAAAATGCCTACATTGCTGACGGCGTGGTGCTGAACGACGCGGGCTTCGGCGGGATGGGAGTATATTCTCACAGCTATGGCTCCATCGGGGTTGGAATTAACTTGTCCTTTGTGAAGGATGTTCAAATCAAGACCGCTGGCTTTGAACCTCAATACGGCCGCTCGACTGGAGGCGTTATTACAATGACGACGAAGTCGGGAGGCACCTCCACGCATGGCGTCATCGGCGGGTATTTCCAGTCGAGGGGAATGAGTGCTCTCTACGCCAACAACGATGACTTTAACCCGTCAAACCTGGTCGGGCGCCAGCTTCATGTAGGCGGTTACGAAGGTGATTTCGAATTGGGTGGTT
>WNFR01008680.1_pt1 | contig 10271 bp, 11 predicted proteins | sample 5400221 | NCBI WGS metagenome assembly WNFR01 (sample SAMN13153357, study PRJNA577476) | soil metagenome | isolation source: 40 cm soil under Madrone tree | place: USA:California | collected 2016-06-14 | reverse complement strand
TTTCAGCGAGCAGACCGCCCGTCTCACCGGCTTTGACCATGCTGACAAAGAGTCGGTTGAAGACGCGCGGATGTTTGCCGATCGCCTCGTGGAAAGTTTCACCGCCTTGCACGCGCGTCGTGACATCGCTGATGACATGACGGAGATTGCGCTGCCGTTTCGGATCGGCTTGCTCGTAAAGAGCTGTCAAAGCTTGGACTAATGAAATTCCGGCGTCGATCATCGTTGCCAGTTGCCGCGTACACAAAACCAGATCGGTCTCCTTGACCGACCATATGCGTTTGCGCGAACGGGCGGATACGGCTTTTCGCTGGAGCGAAAGCACCATGAGCCCGCGGCTCATCAGACTCGTTACCGCATTGTCTTCGTTCAACGCGTCTTGAATGCCGGAGACAATTCGCCCGGAGGCGTCGCGAGCCTGATAGGAGAAGGTAATCATCTGCGAGCCTGATAGGAGAAGGTAATCATCTTCTAGTAATCATATTCAATATAGCAGCTACAGTGCCACCACCCACCGTCCCACCTTCTTGTTTTTCCCTTTGCACCAACGAAGTTTTCTTCGTCATGGCAATTGCCCGCGAGCTCGTTCAGGTCGCCCCAAACCTCTTTTTTTGGCAGAATTACGATTCAGCGGTTAAGGCCGATCTTTTTTCAACCGCTCTCGCCACACCCAACGGAAGTCTCCTTGCCGATCCAATTCCTCTGCATGACTCTCAACTCCGCCCGCTCTCTCAGCTCCGCTCTATCGCCGGTATCGTCGTTACAAATGCCAACCATCAACGCGCTGCAAGCTGCTATTCTGACCAATTTTCTGCGCCGATCTTCGCGCGGCGAGGCAGCTTTCCAGACAAAAAACCGTCGCGATTCGTCGAAGTCGAGAGCGGTACGAAAATATGTGACGAGCTGGAGGTGATTGCCATCGAGGGGGCGGTGGCCGGCGAGATCGCGCTTTTTCTACCGGCGAATGGCGGTACGGTGATCACGGGCGACGCGCTGATCAACTTTGAGCCGTACGGTTTCACTTTTCTTCCCCGCAAATATTGCGCGAATGAAAAGGAGATGCGGCGCTCGCTGCGAAAACTTTTACTGTATCAGGCGGAGCGGATGTTTTTCGCACACGGCACGCCGATTCTCGCCGGCGCGAGCGCGCGTTTGCAACAATTGTTGGACGCCGATCCTTAAATCGCCGCGTGAAATCGCAAGATCGACCAGTTGAAACGGGGATCGTATTCGGCAATTCGCTATCTCGTTTTCTTCGGCTGATTCGCTTCTCGCACACGGTTTTTGCGCTGCCTTTCGCGCTCGGCGCCCTGATTGTCGCAGCGAATGGGCGATTATCGCTGCGAGTATGCTTGCTCGTCCTCGTCTGCATGGTCTGCGCGCGCACCGCCGCCATGCTATTCAACCGGCTGATCGATTGGTCGCTTGATCAACGCAATCCCCGAACGGCTTCGCGTCATTTACTCATTCCAAAAGCAGCCGCTTCACTTTTACTCTTGCTCAGTTCGGCCGGTTTTATTGGCGCGGCCGCAGCCATCAATCGGCTGACGTTTTTACTGTCGCCGCTTGCGCTCGCCATCATATTTTTTTATTCGCTCACCAAACGCTTTACTGCCGCGACCCATTTTTTTCTCGGTCTCGCCCTCGCCGTTGCGCCGGTCGGCGCGTGGATCGCGCAAACCGGACAGGTCGATCTCGCCCCGCTTGTTCTCGGCGCTGGAGTTGTTTGCTGGGTGGCCGGGTTCGATTTGATTTACGCGACGCAAGATTACGATTTTGATCGACGCGAAGGAATTCGTTCACTGGTTGTGACACTCGGGATCGCACGGGGCCTGCGCCTCGCCCAGTGGTTGCACATAATCGTCCTGGTCGCGCTGATCGGGTTCGGCTTTGCCGCCGGACTCGGCCCGATCTATTACGGGGCGATGCCGTTCGTGGCCATGGCGCTCCTTTACGAACATCGCAGCGCGCGTCATCTCGATGTTGCCGGGATCAATCGCGCTTTTTTTCAGAGCAACGCGTTTGTCAGCGCAGTTTTTCTGATCGCCGTCTGGGCGGATCGATTAGTCAGGTAGGGCGACTCGCCTCAATCGCCTGCCTTCACATCGCGTCCAATTGCGCGACACGTTGCGCGTGTCGCCCGCCTTCGAAAGGTGTTTCCAGCCACACCCCCACGATCTTGATCGCAAGCTCTTCCGGAATCATCCGTTGCCCAATCGAAAGCACATTGGCGTCGTTATGCTGGCGCGAAAGCCGCGCGGTTTCTTCGTTCCAGCAAAGCGCACAGCGCACGCCGTGCACTTTGTTTGCCGCCATCGCTTCACCATTGCCCGAGCCACCAAAGACAATGCCGCGCTCGCATTCGCCGCGCGCAACCGCTTCCGCCGCCGGTCGAATAAAAAGTGGATAATCGACCGGTTCCTCATTAAACGTGCCGAGATCCTTCACTTCGTGTCCAAGTGAACCAAGCAGTGCTTTCACCTTCTCTTTGTAGCGAAAACCGGCGTGATCCGTGCCGAGCGAAATTTTCATCTTGCCAACTTGTTAGCCGACGCTCGCGACAATTGTCGAGAAGAACTACCTTTTGTCATTCCGCGCGGAGTCGAGGAATCTCTCATTAACTAGTCTGTCAACCGCCGTGCAATTTCGCAAGTTGACTCCAGATTTCGCGTTCGCGCTCGGTTAATTTTTTCGGCACGCTGACTTGCACGACCACGTAAAGGTCGCCGCGTTTGCCCGAAATCCCGGGCAAACCTCGTTCGCGCAACCGAAAACGCTGACCGCTTTGCGTGCCGGGCGGGATCTTCAGACGTACGCTTCCCTCGAGGGTGGGCGCCTTCAATTCCGTTCCGAGCACCGCCTGCCACGGCGCGATCTTCGCTTCGTGAATCAAATCGCTTCCTTCCACCGAAAAATCGGGATGTCGCGCCAGACGAACACGCAGAAATAGATCGCCACTTTTTCCTCCGCGTGCTCCCGCCTCCCCCTGGCCGGCGAGACGGATGCGCTGACCCTCATGAACGCCGCGCGGGATTTTCACTTGATAATTTTCGACCTTGTTCGAACCGGCCCGGCGCAGCGAAACCGTTCTGGTCGATCCATGCAATGCTTCCTCGAGTGTGACCATGATATCCGCTTCGACGTCGCTCCCGCGTTCCGCTGTCGCTTGACGCCCTCCGAAGCCGCCAAAAGCTGATCGCCCGCGGCCTCCGCCAAAAAACGTCTCGAAGAAATCGCTGAACCCCGTTCCGCCAAATTCGAATTGCACGCCGTCGTCGCCGCCCCATTGATAAAATCCGCCGCCAGGCTGTTGTCCGCCCCATTGCGGCGGCGGCCGAAATCCTCCCGGCTGGTTCCAATCGGCGCCCAGCTGATCGTATTTTTTTCGCTTTTCCGGATCGCTCAGGACTTCATACGCCTCATTGATCTGCTTGAACTTTTCTTCAGCGGTCTTTTTGTCTTTCGCCACATCGGGATGATGTTTGCGCGCCAGTTTGCGAAACGCGCTGCGGATCTCATCGTCGGTCGCCGTCTTCGATATGCCGAGCGTTTCGTAGTAATCTCTGAACTGCACCGCCATGGCTTCGAATCTCCCGCAGGACTTGATCAACGCAACTCTCTCACGCGTCTAACGGCCGCTGTTCGCAGCGGCAAGGCGCTGATACAGTTGCGCTCCACCGGGTTGTCGAAGAAACTTTGCCCGATGCGCGAGATGGGAAAATTTTTGGTGATAATCGGCGCGGTCATTGCGTTGGCTGGTATTGTTCTGTGGACCGGTCTTGCTCCGAAATGGCTGGGACGCTTGCCCGGCGACATCCGGATCGAGCGCGGCAACTCGGCGTTTATTTTTCCCATTGTCACCTGCATCGTCCTCAGCATTTTGCTCAGCTTGCTCTTGTCCATCTTCCGGCGCTGATCATTTTGCGAAATGGTCGCCCGCTCGCGCATTTACTCTCAGCTCGGCGATCATGTCGCCCAGCTCCTGCAATGCAGGCGTTGCCCACGCATGCAATCGACGCCCGTCTCGGGTGGAGCGGTCCTGAGCGACGTGATGTTGATCGGCCAGGCTCCCGGGCCGCGAGAACCAGTCTTGCAAAGGCCGTTTGCGCACACCGCCGGCAAAACACTTTTCCGATGGTTCGAAGAATTCTGCGGGCTGAGCGAATCAACCGTTAGATCGACAATCTATTTCGCGGCGGTCTGCCGATGTTTTCCGGGCAAAACTTCCGGCGGCGGCGATCGCGTTCCGGCGCCGGATGAAATTCACAATTGTTCATCCTGGATGAATAACGAAATCAAAATCCTAGGGCCTCAGCTCGTCATTCCAGTAGGCAGATTGGCCATCGCTCAATTCATCGATTGCACAAAATTGGACGAAGTAATCGGTCGCCAATTTCGCGCGGGGCGCGGGCAACACAGTTTCGATCTTATTCCGCTGCCCCATCCCTCCGGCGCGTCGCCCTGGCATAAAGTTCTGCCCGGCAAAAAACTACTCGAGAGCGCGCTCAAGCTCGTCGCGCGCCATCCCGCAATTCGCGCGCTACAAGCAGAAAGACAGCTCGCACGAAGAACACAAAGGTCACAACGTTTAAAATAGTTATGTCTCTTTGTGCCCCGTTGTGCGAATTGCTTTGAACTTTTTCTTGGGTTCCTCGTTTCCAGATTCATCTTGTTTCCACGACCTCGCGCTTACGGACGATTTTATCTTTTACGAAAATGAGCGCTGAAAAAATCCCAACGCGTGTTGAAATCCCGGAAAAGGACAAATGGGATTTGCGACATCTCTTTGTCGATGTCAGCAAATGGCAGGAAGATTTCGTATGGGTGCAGCAGACCTATCCGCGGCTCCGGCAGTGGAAAGGCAAGGTCGGCGAATCGGCGAAAAGTCTGGCCGGTTGCCTTGAATTTGAGAAGGCGCTCGAGATGAAGATCGAGCGTCTTTATCACTTTGCGTCGCTTCAATTGGCGGAAGACAGCGCGAATCCCGATTATCTGGCGCGCGTTGGACAGATGCAGAATTTACTGACGAGAATTGGCGAGACGACCGCGTTCGTCATTCCCGAAATTCAAGCGATCGATGACAAAAAGTTCGCCGAGTTCATGGCCGATCCAGCGCTCACGGAATGGCGAATCAAGCTGCATAAGATCCGCCGCATGAAACCGCATGTGCTCTCCGAACCGGAGGAACGATTGCTCGCGCTCGGCAGCGCCGCACTCGATGGCTATGACGACACCTTTTCGCAATTGACCGACGTGGACATGAAGTTCGGCCTCTTGACTGACGGGACCGGCCGCGAAAGACCGCTGACGCAAAGTTCGTTCAGTTCGTTTCTCGTGAAACGGGACGACGAGCTGCGGAAACGCGCTTTCCATCAATTCTACGCCGAATTTCAGGACCATCAGTACACGCTCGCCACCTCCCTCGCGTATTCGGTGAAAGCGGATGTTTTCCGGGCGCGCGCGCGCAACTATTCGTCCGCGCTCGAAGCCGCGCTTTTCCCAGACGATGTTCCCGTGGCTGTTTACGACAGTCTTATTAAATCCCTTCGGTCGCATCTCGATCCGCTCTTCCGCTACTTCGAATTACGCCGGCGCGTGCTCGGCCTGGATGAGCTGCATCATTACGATACTTACGTGCCGCTCGTTCCGGAAATTGAAACGCACATCAGTTTTGATGACGCGGTCGAGACGGTTCTCGCCGCGCTCGCGCCGCTCGGAAATAAATATGTCGATCTTTTAGCCGAAGGTTTGCGCGGTCGCTGGTGCGATCGTTACGAAACGAAGTCCAAGCGTAGCGGCGCGTTCTCGTCCGGAAGTTACTGCGCGCCGCCTTACATCCTGATGAATTACAAGGAAGACGTCTTTGCCGATGTTTACACGCTTGCGCACGAAGCCGGCCACTCCATGCATACCCGGTTTTCGCAAAAATCGCAGCGCTTCCAAGACTATGATTATCCGATTTTTTTGGCTGAGGTTGCATCAACCTTCAACGAGGAACTGCTCACGCATCATCTGCTCAAACAAACGAGCGATCCGAAAATGCGCGCTTACATCATCAACCGGCAAATCGACGACATCCGCGGCACGCTTTTTCGACAAACCATGTTCGCCGAGTTCGAAAAAATCATTCACGCGCTCGAAGAAAACGGCGACGCACTCACGCTGGATGTTTTCAAGTTGGAATATCACAAGCTCCTCGCCGCCTACTTTGCGCAGAATTTCGTCCTCGATCCGCAGCTCGATCTCGAATGCCTGCGCATCCCGCATTTTTACAGTGCGTTTTACGTTTTTAAATACGCCACTGGAATTTCCGCGGCCGTTGCCTTGTCCGAGCGCGTGCTTGCTGGCGAATCGGGCAGCGTCGATGCCTATCTCAACTTTCTGCGTTCGGGCGGCTCAAAATTTCCCCTGGAAACATTGAAAGCGGCAGGGGTGGACATGACCACGCCGGCGCCGGTCGAGAGCACGCTCCGGTTGTTCGAGCGACGCCTGGGCGAATTGGAAGAGCTTCTGTTGTAGCGCCGGTTTTTGACCGCCGGCCGCGATTTATTCGGCGCTCATAGAACGCCGCCACAGAAGGATCGACTGTCGCATTTTCGACGGCTGACAGTGCGCGGCAGGGTTTTTGCTTAATCTAGATGAACCGTGAACTTTCAATGGCAATTGCGGGCTGCCTACGGTTACGCCGAACTCGGCATGACCCGCCAATCGATCGCAGAATTGAACGCCATCGAAGCCACCTTCCAGACGCGGCCGGACGTACTTCAGCTCCGCCTCCACCATTTGATGCGCGAGAAAAAATGGGCCCGCGCCTTGATCGTGAGCCGCAAGCTTTGCCGTGTCGCCCCGGAGTCCAGCGCGGGATTTTTGCACGCCGGTTTTTGTCTGCACGAACTGGGAAAGACCGCTGAAGCCAAACGGCTTCTTCTCAAAGGTCCGGTCACGCTGCTGAAAGAGCCGATCTATTACTACAACATGGGATGTTACGACGCGCTCCTCGGCAATGTCTACGCCGCGAAGATGCATTTGCAAACCAGCTTCAAAATGGACTCGTCCTTCCGCGAGCTCGCGAAAAAAGACCCCGATCTCAAAGCGGTCCGGGCGCTGTTGTAGGTAGGGACAGCCCCGCCACTTCAACGATTCACGATTTTATTCGCGAATGTTGATTCCAGTGAAGTAGCGGGGCTGTCCTGGACGCCGCAGCGCGGCTTCCCTACCTTCGATTCTCGATGCAACTGGATGCGAGCAAACTTCGTCAGCGCATCACCCCGCTGTTTGAAGAGAATTTTCAAAAATTCGGCGAGCTCGGCGCCGGGGTTTCGATCTGGCAAAACGGGAAAGCGATCGTCGACCTTGAGGGCGGATTTAAAGATGCGCGCCGCGAACATCCGTGGACGACCGATACGCTTGTCCTGATTTGGTCGGCCACGAAGGGGGTCGGCAGCGCATGCGTTCTGCATGTTCTGGAGGAGCACAAGATCGAGATTGAACGCCGCGTCGCGGAATTTTGGCCGGAGTTTGCTCAAGCCGGCAAGGAAAACATCACGCTGGCGCAGTTGCTTTCGCACCGAGCCGGGCTCGCCGCTCTGGATCGAAAAGCTGACGTATTCGATTATGCGGGCGTCATTTCCGCGCTCGAAGAACAAAAACCGCTTTGGCCGCCAGGAACTGCGCACGGTTATCACGCGCGCACTTTCGGTTATCTTCTTGATGAGCTCGTCAGGCGAATCGCCGGTCAATCGTTAAGCGAATACTGGCGAAAAACATTTGCCGATCCGCTTAACCTCGATCTTTGGATCGGCCTGCCGGAAAAAGAGAATCCGCGTGTTGCCACAATTTACGCGGCGAAAGCCGGCACCCCACCCCAGCCAAAACAATTTTACATCGATCTTGTTTCGTCCGGAACTTTGGCGCGCAAAACCTTTACCTCACCGTATGGTTTGCATGCAATCAGCGCGATGAATGATCCGACTATCCGCGCTAAACCGATTGTTTCGTTCGGTGGGATTGGCAGCGCAAACTCGCTGGCGAAATTTTATGCAATGCTGGCGAACGGCGGCGAATTCGACGGTCGCACATTTTTCTCCGCGAAGACAATGAGCTGGATGACGACAACGCTGACAGATGGGATCGACCGCGTCTTTCAAATGCCGACGGCGTTTTCTGCTGGCTTCATGAAGGATGCAACAAGCTCGGTGCGGCGCACCTTCGGTGGGTCGACATCCGCGTTTGGGCATCCCGGCGCGGGCGGCAGTCACGCTTTTGCCGATCCGGAAAACAAAATCAGTTTCGCCTACGTCATGAACCAAATGGAGCAATCGGTCCTGCCGAACGAGAAATCACTGCGGCTGGTCGATGCGATGTATCTGTAGCGGCGCTCCATGAGCGCCGAAATCAAATATGGCGGTCATAGACCGCTGCTACAGTAAGATCGGCAATCATTCCCCGATAATCGTGACGGAAATCTTCCGCCGATGGGAAGCGCGCCGGTGTTCGAAGAGAAAAATTCCCTGCCAGGTGCCGAGCTGCATTTTTCCATCGATAATCGGCACCGTCTCGCTCGTGCGCGTCAGCACCATGCGAATGTGCGAAGTGCTGTCGTCCGTGCCCTCAGTCGTATGCACGAAGTAATGGGAGTCCTCCGGCACGAGCCGCTCGAAAAATTCTTCGAGATCTTTTCTGGCCGTCGGATCGGCGTTTTCCATCACAATAAGACTGCAGCTGGTGTGCTGAACGAAAACTGTGACGATCCCGTTGCCTACGCCGGACTTGTCGATCTTCGCCTGCACGTCACCGGTGATTTCGTAGGTGCCTTTGCCGTCGGTGCGAACATTGAATTGGTCTTGATGAGCTTGCATAAATTGCGCGATCCCGAAAATAACATCGGCCGTCGAGTCAGTCGCGCGTTGATCTTTCGCCCGGCCAGTGCCTAGTAAGTTGTCGATGCAGAGCGATCTCGAGCGCGTTTTGTTTGACGAACGGGCGATTCTCCGGCGGCTGGACGAAATCGCCGCGCAAATTTCAAACGATTATCGCGATCGCGAGTTGACCGTGATCGCAGTCTTAAAGGGAAGTTTGGTATTCATGGCGGATTTGATGCGACGAATCCCGCTGCCGCTGAAATTGGACTGTCTGAGCGTGGCGAGTTACCACGGAAAAACCGAGCCCGGCGGCGAAGTTATTTTCAAACAGATCGCGACGCCGGACGTGCAAGATCGACATATTCTCATTCTCGATGACATTCTGGACAGCGGTCACACCCTCGCCGCCATTCGCGAAAAACTTGAAACAGCAAAGCCGCGCAGCATTCGCGTGTGCGTTTTACTTAACAAAAAGAAACGTCGCGCGCACCATGTCGATGTCGATTACGTCGGCTTTGAGATCGAGGACGAATTTGTGGTCGGCTATGGCCTGGATTTTATGGAACGCTATCGCAATTTGCCGTGCATTGGCGTCTTGCGAAAGGAATTGATCACACCATCGAACTGACCGGCGATGAAAGTATGCGTACAATTTTATTCGCAGTTGCGCGACCTGGTCGGCGCGTCCGAGTTGGTTGTCGATCTTGCTGAGGGAGCGACCGTCACGGATTTGTTGGAAAAGATTTACGCGAAGGTCCCCGCATTACGTTCGCGAGACAAAAGTATTCTCGTGGGCGCGGGCGTGGAATTCGTCGATCGCAATTACAAAGTTCAACCGGGCGACGAAATTTCCATCATGCCGCCGGTTCAGGGCGGGTGAGATCAGAGGTCAGAAGTCAGCGATCAGAGGTCGGTCAGTCGCGAAAGTTTTTGAAATTCGTCGCTACGCCGAAATCGTGGCTGCGGACGAATTGGATGACGGTTTGGAGTTCGTCCTTCTTTTTTCCGGTGACGCGAATTTGTCGATCTTGCAATTGGCTTTGCACTTTGAAACCTTGCGACTTGATCGCCTGGATAATCTCCTTGGCTTTGTTGCCTTCGAGCCCCTGCTGAATTTTCAATTCCTGTCGCGCGTGGCCCAGCGGTGAGATGGCCGGCTCGACTTGCTCGATATTGCGAAGATCGACACCGCGCTTGGAAAGCTTGCCGATGACAATTTCACGCAGGCCGCGCAACCGCGCCCCATCTTCCGCCGTCAGCGTGATCTTGTCTGTCTCATAAAGAATTTCAGCGGCGATGCCTTTGAAATCGAAACGGGCAGCGAGCTCTTTGCGCGCCTGGTTGAGGGCGTTATCGATTTCCTGCTTCTCTATTTCGGAAACAATGTCAAAGGAAGGCATTTGCGATCTC
>WNFR01008678.1_pt1 | contig 10272 bp, 9 predicted proteins | sample 5400221 | NCBI WGS metagenome assembly WNFR01 (sample SAMN13153357, study PRJNA577476) | soil metagenome | isolation source: 40 cm soil under Madrone tree | place: USA:California | collected 2016-06-14 | reverse complement strand
TCGGAAAAATGTCCGTCGGCGTGCGAACAATCGCGAGCGCGCCCAGGATCAGAATGAGTATCGACGCGACCACAAACGTATAAGGCCGGCTCAGTGCTAGTTTGACAATCCACATGATTCACCCCCCCGGCTTGGCCGGACCGCGATAACCAAATTGACCTTATGTCTTATGCCTCGGCGTCTTGGCATCTAGGGTCGAGATCAATTGCTCCGCTGCTGGCGGCACGGCGACTCTTCCTGACAGAACGATGTCCCTTGCGGGAATCTTTTTGCCATACACACGGCGGTTGTCGCCATTGTCCGGACGGATTGTGGAGCCCTCGAGGGAGACTCCAGCAAACAAGCCACGCGCCCTTGAGTAACTCAAGATTTCGGAGCGCAGGCTTGCGTCCGTATCGGCTGATGCATCGCGGCCGACCGGGCCAGCGGCCACGGAAGCGTCGCCTCCCAGCTTGACCTTGCTGGCAAGAATGCCCCTCGCGCCGCTTTCATTCATAACGAGCAGGACAAAATCCGTGGCTTGCCCACCGATCTGAAAGCCGAAGCTGCCACCCTCAAGAGCCATCATCGTGGGAGCGCCCCAAGGGCCCCTGAAGTTTTCACCCTTGCGACACGACATAGCGCCCCGCCCGTAGCTTCCGCCCACGATAAATGCGGCTTTTAGGACAGACGGAAAGACAACGACGCAATCTGCCTTGTCGAGCAAGTCCTGCGGAATGTTGTCAGGAACGTCGAGAATCTCTTTCAAGACCGTGCCACAATTTCGCAATCGGTCGTCATCTTTGGGTTGGTCCGTCGCGCTCGCTACCTCCGCGAAGAGTGGTAGGACAGCCAACAGTATGCTGCTCAGACAGCTCGACAACTTTCGCACGTGATCTCCTCCGGCGATTTTCTTGCCTCAGACCCTGGAGGATGCAGCCTGGATGCCACCATGAAGACTGAACGCGAACTTCTGGAAGTGGTTGAAAACACAGGCATTTAGAAGGGGAGTCAGAGACTGGGTGGCGGATGACGAGGGGCGAAGAGTCCAGTGCATTGGACGGCTGCCAACACGCCGACAGTGCGTCTTTCGAGATGGAAATCAACTTCCCGATAGAGGAAGAACTAATGTGGACGGTACCTCTTCGTGCCGCTCCAGGTCCCAGCACGACCTAAAACGTTTCTCGTGGATGGAGTTACGCAGCCGCGCCGGGCGAGTCGTCTAGGTGGCATTTAACCACGACGATGGTGACGTCATCGTGGAAACCAACATCGCCGCTGAAATTTGCCGCGCTGTTAAAGATATTGATGGTGAGCTCTTCCGCGGAGAGTGAAGAACCACTCCGCACTACCGCGGACAGGCGCTCCATGCCGAATTCTTCGCTTAGCCGGTTCTCTGCTTCCGTGACTCCATCGGTGTAGAAGACCAGCACGTCACCGTCGTTAAGGTCAGCTGAGGCCAGTTCGCAAATCTCTTCTGGAGATAGTCCGATGGGTGGGCAAGACGAGTCCATGCGCGTAAGCGTGCCCGTCTTTGCTCGAAACAGAAGCCCGGGATTGTGGCCACAGTTCACGTAGTGGATCATCCGTTTGTGTGTATCGATTTCCGCAACCAGCAACGTCACGTACCGTTCGGGATCCGACACCGCGCCGATCTCGGTATTCAACCTTTCCACTTGCCGCAGCATGTTTCGATCACGGTTCGCCTCAAGGCGCATGGCTGCCGCCGTCGCGGACATCAAGAGCGCAGCGGAAACTCCTTTTCCGGATACGTCGGCAATGACGATCTGAATGGTGTGCGCGTCGACGGGGATATAGTCATAATAGTCGCCGCCTACGCCCTCAGATGGTTGCATCATTCCGGCGATTTCAAGTCCGGCTATGGCAGGCTTTCCCAAGGGAAGAAACATTCGCTGAACCTGTGCGGCGAGCTCCACATCCTTAAGAAGGTCGTCTCGTTGCTGCTGTATCGTTTTGGCCAGCAGTTCCCTCTGCTCTATATACCTCCGGATGACGTAGACGACGAAGGAGAAGCACAGTAATGCCAAGAGATTATCGAGGATTCGAAGCCCGGGATGGATAATCCGCGGTGACCAATAATCATGGAACAAGATGCAAACCGGTATCAGACCGTAGGCGACTTTCTTCCGTAAGAGAATCGCGCCACCGCCAAGAGGAAAGATGTAGAGGTACACAAGCGAAGTCGAGAGAACAAGATGGTCTGCATAGGCGACCGCGGCAATCGCCCCCAAGACCAGCGCGACCGGGAGCCACGCCGGTCCGATTGAAGCCACATCCTTCCGCAGGGGAGCCAGCGGCGGGAACTTATCACGTAGATCAGCCAACTTGGGTGCCTTCAGAGTTTGAGCACTGGCGCTCATTTCGGATCCATATCAAAAAGACGGGTACACGTGCCGATTGGTCGCCTGTCCTCCCGTCAACGTTCATTCCGGCTGATGCCAAGTGGAGTCCGGGTCATAGGCTGTCATTGCTTGTGCAATCTTTGTGGTGTCGGGACCCAGATCCTTCTCGTAAATGGTTCCCGATTCATCAACGATAAAGGTCATGACACCCGACGAGCGGTACTCGGCAGGATAGGCGATGAACGCAAATCCTCCGGTCATCACACCGTCGACGACATAGTTCTTCGCCCCGCCGATTGCGTGAGGTCCTTGGCTAGTGAGGATCCGGAAGAAGTAACCATTGAACGGGACTGGATCGCCGACCTGGTTCTTTGAGCCTGTTCCGCGCGCGTACGCGATCAGGGCGTTGATCGGGCTGTCGAACTCGTCGTAAGCACCGTGCCAGTACAAACCATCGTGGCGGCCTTCCTCGCTGACCAGTTTCTGCGCAAATTGCCTTGAGAACCCAGCCGGCGCACGGGCAAAATATTCCTTTTGCGCTTCGACCAAGTCTCGGCACGCATCCTCGGCGGCGAGTTCATTTCTACCGATCCGCCGGAATAGGATTTCGTCTTTGCCTGCGTCGGTGTCGAAATACCACTTGCCATGGTTGTTCACCAGCGGAATCGGAAAGGGCCAGTTTTCGGCCCCCACCACCAGGGTTACCATTCCGTTCGCCTCTGTGACGAACCGATGCATTGCCTGGTATCTGACCACGAAACCGACCCGAGCATCCGCATCTTCCGCTGGATCGCCGGACGAGAGAACTTCTTTTGCGGGTGGTCCCAGGACGCTTAAGGGCGATTGCTCATCCTGTGACTGCATGGCCACAAAGAGAGCGTGGGCGGCATCTTGGGCCGAAGTAAAAGTTTGTTGTCCGGGCTTCTGCGCGAACGTCGGCGCAAACGAGCCTCCGAGCGAAAGGGCCACGACAGCGGCCGTCGCAAATCGGGCAAACCTCTTGCATTCATCTTGGACAAAATTTGAAATTCTCTGCAGCATGATGTTCTTCTCCATTTTCGAATTCCTAATAAGTTTCATACGCGGATACACGCGATCACCTAGTGCCGTCCGCCACCGCCATGGGAACCACCTCCATGGAAGCCGCCTCCAAAGCTTGAGCGCCCGCGGGAGGAAAAGCCTCGGGCATCTCCGCCGTGATTAAAACCATTGAACGCGCCGGACCGTGTTCCTGACTGACCGTGAAAACCCGACGACCCGTGGAATCCGCCGCCATGGTCGAAGCCGCCGCGGCCGAAGTTACTGTGGCCGAAGTTACCGTGATTGAATCCGCCGTGATCAAAGGTTCGGCTGTGCGACACGAAGGCGTGATGGTCATAGATTGCCCGACGGCCATGCCAGTCATATCCCCAGTGATGCCAGCCCCACCCAAATCCTCTGAAGTAACCGATTCCAAATCCAATGCCGAACGAGAGTCCGACGCCACCCCAAAAAATCCCCGGCACGGGATACCACCCTGGGTAGGCAACAATAGGCGCACCGTACACCAGCCACGGATCATAGGCTGGCAGATAGACCACATCCGGGTTAGCCGGTTCGATGATGATTGTGTTTCCTTGCGTCGTTACCTGCTCCTGTTCGTTGCTATTCAGATGGCCAGCCTTGCGTGCCTGCTCACGCATCGCCTGCACTGCGTCCGTCACATCCTGCGGCTCGCTGGCATACGCTTCGCCCAGCGACGAAGTCCAAGACAGGTTCTTGTCCATGTTCTCAAGCACGGAGGGGAACTGAGCGAGGGCTTTTACGCTCGGATCCCAGTCCTGTTTGTCGACTTCTTTGGCCAACTCTTCGCCCTTGAGGTTGGAATGCCTTTGCCTCCAGCGGTCAGCCTCGACGATTTCGGCTGGATACGTGGAAGCCGCGAGGATCTGCGCAACGAGGGCGTCCGGGTATAGGGCAATCGGTGCCAAAAGTTGCTGCAACTCTTGGGGGGACGATTTGACGGGCGGAGCCGGTGACTGTTCGTCGGATTGGCTCAGCGGACCGTAGGACTCCGCTCGCGCGGTGAATTGTACGAGCAAACAGCAGAGCAGTACGGCTAAAACCTGTTTCGACAATTTCATGCTCATGGCAAATTCTCCAGTACTAAATTGAGACCATCCGCTGGGTTTCTGAACCTCACTGGCCGCGCAGTGTTCCTGGCGGGATGTCATTGCGGCGGGCCAAGTCCTCCAATGCGTTGAGCTCCGTTTGTGATTCGCTAACGCGTTGCTGAAGGATTTCAATGCCAGCTTCGGGAGTAATACCGATGTCACCCTCGTCGAGATTTATGCCTCCCGTCGTCTCCCTAAGGCTTCGCGCATCTTCAAGCGCCTGCCGATATTCACGGAGCTGAGCCCGCCTGCGTTCAAGTTCATCGCGCAGTTTTGCTGCCTGCTCGGCATACCACTCCGGGTCCTGGGTGCTAGCGTATGGTGCAGGCGCAGACGCCGGCGTTGGCCTTTCTTCGTCAGTTCGACCCACGATGGAAATCAGGCCGAGAGCGTGGAGTCTTTCGAGGTCGTCGTTGGTCCAAACCACCGGGTTCTGCCTGTCCGTTCCCGCGCGCGGCTTGTTAGCCGCGCGCAGAGGAATGGCCAGGATACTCAGGGTCATTGAGATGGCGAGCGAAAAGGTCAGATAGCGATTCATCTCGCTCTCCTTAGTGTTTCTTCGACGGGGCGGGAGGAAAATGTTGGAACATTTTGTTCACGCCTTTGTTGAGGTTCTTTGTGTTCTTGTCTGCCTTATCGGAGAGCGTATCGCTCGATGAGCTTCGCCAGATCAATTTCTCTGTTTTTGCATCGAAGAGATCGACCACCAGCGTCCCCACTTTGTAGGTCTCGGTTGTCGTGGTTGCGTCGCCAAATCCACCGCCGAATCCTCCCCAACGGCGACCTCCTCCGAACCCGTTATAAAATGTGTCCAAGGTTTGTTGAGTCTGAGTCGTCTCAATGGCAAAGACCTCGACGTCACCGCCCGATGGAACCAGCGTCCAGCCTTTAGCGGCAAGAGTGCTGTTTACGGCGTCCTTGATCCGGTCGACCAGGAGCGGGTCCTTTGTTTGCACCTTTTCCCAACTGTAGGTCTTGTATTGCGCAAAGTTTGCGCTGTGATCGTAGTCGGTCTTCACCTGCTGTGCCGACGCCTTGCCCGCGAACAAAAACATCATCCCAATCAAAACGAACACGACTTTTTGCATTTTCATAATTCCTCCTCTTTTTGAGATTCCGAAACAAGCCCCTTACGCGAGAGAACGGCGCACGCGCGATTAGGCAGCGGCGATTCCTGAGAACCGCCAGTTTCGTGATTTCTCCTTGTCTTCTGTCGCCGCGAAAAGCTTCGGTGCCACGGGCGACACAACTGGAAAAGGCAACACGGCTGCCAAAGAGTTTTGTCCGTAAGTGACTGAAAACAGATGGGGCCTAGCACCGATAGCACAACGAGGAATGCCAGCCCGTCAGACACGATGTCCCAATGCCGACAGGCTGAGCGAGGTTATTGTTTGATTTTGTATCGAACGGCGTCGACTTAGGTTGACTCGAAATGTGAGTGCGAGTGCGTGCGGCGCGAATGCTTGGACAAGGTCAATCGATTGCAGCGTCGATCACCGCACCCTTACAGCTCTGCTACGCAGGAATCGTTTCCCTGTTGGTGCGTGAGATGCCCAGTTTTTGCATGCGGAAGTAAAGCGTAGACCTCTTGATTCCCAATCGCGCAGCAGCCCCATTTGGACCGGCGACAACCCACCGGGTTTGCTCAAGAATCTTGCGTATGTGATTTCGCTCCGCATCCTCCAGGGTAATTGCGCCAACGGATTCCGCTTCGCCGGCAGCCTTCAGGCTCGCGAGAGGCGGGCGGAGGACGTTCCCGGAGCTGACGATTACGCTTCGCTCGATGAAATTCTGAAGCTCGCGAATGTTCCCGGGCCACTGGTAGGAGGTGAGTGCAGACATCGTTTCCGGAGGAATGTGTTCGATTTGCCTGTCCATCCGGCGGGCATAAATCTCGACAAAATGTTCGACCAGCGCCGGAATGTCTTCCCGGCGCTGCCGCAACGGTGGCAGTGGGATCGGAAACACATTCAGACGGTAGTAGAGATCGCTGCGAAATTCGCTTCGCTTCACCATATCAACCAAATTTCGGTTGGTCGCAGCTACCAGACGAACGTCCACTTGGTGAGTCCGAGTGCTGCCCAAGCGCTCGAATTCCTGTTCCTGCAGGACGCGCAGCAGTTTGGGCTGCAAGCCCGGCGGAATATCTCCCACCTCGTCCAGGAAGAGCGTGCCTTTGTCGGCCAGCTCGAACCGGCCAATCTTTTGCGCTATGGCTCCGGTGAACGCGCCTCGCTCGTGTCCAAAAAGCTCGCTTTCCAGTAGATCGAATGGAATGGCAGCGCAATTCAACTTGATGAATGGGCGTCCGCACCGCACGCTGAGATTGTGAATCGCGCGCGCGATCAGTTCCTTGCCGGTGCCGGTTTCTCCCTGGATAAGAACGGTGGAATTCGTCGGCGCGACCTGCTCAACTTGTTCGAGCACTGATTCCAAAGCAGGGCTGTTGCCTATGATCTGCTCGAATCTGCGCTGATTACGGTCCTGATCGACGGACCCGAATGTTGCGACAGCTCCCACGACGGACCTCCTTGCACCACCACACGCTTCTATTAGCAGGCTCAACTTTCCAGAGCCGCTCGAACACTCTCGAGCAGTGCTTCGTCGTTGAACGGTTTTGCCATAAACTCCACTGCACCTGCCCGCAACGCCTGCATCCGCATTTTTTCGTCGCCATGTGCTGTGATAAAGATGGTCGGAATCCTGCAATGCTCAGTGTTCAGCTTCGCCTGTAGTTCGAGACCGGACATTCCCGGCATTCTGATATCCGCGATTAGACATGCGGTTTGGCGCTGTTGGCCAGACTGCAGGAATTCCTCCGCCGACGCGAAAGCCTGTGCCGGCAAGCCCACTGCCTTCAGCAGGCCCTGAAGCGCGCTGCGCATCGAATCATCATCATCGACAATCGCTACGAGTTTGGTTTTTGTCTGAATGTCCATAGCAGAAACCTAGCAGCCTCGCCGAAGGGGCGCAATTATACTTTGGTATAGGAGCGCGAATATCACCCCGATGCAGAGGCAGCTACAATTGTTGGAGGCTTGAGAAAGCAGCAGCTAAAATGCCAGGATGTTGCGCAACGGCGGCGGCATTTACTTAATTCGTACCGGATGTAATCTCCAGCTTCGCCGCCATTTTTACTAATTCCGCCAGCGATTCGGCCTTCATCTTCCGCATTGCTTGGCCGCGATGGATCTTCACGGTGATTTCGCTGGTCCCCAGCTCAAAAGCTATCTGCTTATTGAGCATTCCCGAAACTACCAGGGCCATAACCTCACGCTCGCGTGCCGTCAGCGTCGCATAGCGCTTTCGCAATTCGGCAACCTTACCCCGCTGCTGACGTATTACCCGGTCGCGATCCAAAGCCTGGTGGATCGCATCCAGCAAGGCCTGGTCCAGAAAAGGCTTGGTTAGGAACTCCACGGCGCCGGATTTCATAGCCTTCACCGTCATCGGAATATCTCCATGACCGGTGATGAAGATGATCGGGATTTGGAAGCCCGCATCAGCCAACTCGCGCTGAAAGTCCAGACCATTAACCCCTGGCAGGCTCACGTCTAAGACAAGACAACTCGGCCCGTCTGGTCGGTTCCTGCGCATGAACTCTTCCGCCGACCTGAAGGACTCGCACCGTAAGCCGGCCGACTTCAACAGGCCTTGGATGGAAGCACGCACACCGGCATCGTCATCAATGACGAACACTGTGGGAGCGTCCGCGGGCGTCATTTACGCGCCTCGGCCTCGGTGGGTAGACTGAAACAGAAATTTGCGCCGCGCGGAGAGTTCTCGGCAGCCCACAAGCGGCCGCCATGCGATTCGATGATGGAGCGGCTGATGCGAAGCCCCATGCCGGTGCCGTGGGGCTTGGTAGTAAAGAACGCATTGAATATCTGGTCCGCCTGCCGCGGGGGAAGCCCTACGCCGGTATCGCTCACGGACACCTGAAGTTGCTCGTTTTCCGCTCTCTGCGACTTGACGGCTAGCTCGCGCGCCCCATCCACGTCCTTCATCGCATCGATGCCATTGATCATAAGGTTCATCAGCACCTGCTGCAGTTGCACGCGATCTCCCATAACCGCGGGAAGCTCTGCCGCCAGCTCCGTGCGGACTTGTATGCTGTGTCGCGTGGCCTCGCCACGCAGCAGAACGATCATCTCTCGAACGACTTCGTTTACATCCACCAACTCCCGCTGCGCAGCGCCTTTCTTGAAGAGCAGACGGATCCGGCCGACGATGTCGGCTGCACGGGTTGCATCTTTGACGATTCTCGACGCAGCCGCGCGCGCCTCTTCGACATCGGGGTGATCGCGCGCAAGCCAGCGCAAGCAAGTATTGGCGTTGGTGACCGCGGCGGCAATCGGTTGATTCACTTCGTGCGCCAGAGAGGCCGTCAGCTCTCCCATGGTGGTCACCCGGCTCACGCGTGCGAGATCCGCCTGCGCCTCGCGTAGCGCCTCTTCGGTCCGCTTGCGCTCGCTGATCTCCATCGAGCTACCCACGAATTGCATCAACTCCCCGGATGCGTTCAAAACAGGATGGCCGACGGTGTGGAGGTATTTGACCGTGCCGTCCGGAAGAAGGATTCGGACTTCCACTTCGTAATCCCCCTTTTCATCTATGGCTCGGTCGATTGCCCCTTGCCACTTGGCTCGATCCTCCGGATGAATGCGCTGCAGCCGCTGTTCCCAAGTTGGAATGCCGTCTTCTGGATCAAAGCCATATATGCGATACCATTCCTCGGACAGATGCAACGCCTCTCTTCCCATTACGCGCCAAACCCAACTCCCCATATGCGTGAGCCTCTGCGCTTCCGCCAGATAACTCTCGCTCCGCCGCAACGCTTCTTCCGCCTGCTTTGCTGCGGTGACGTCCATCACCGCTCCAACAAACTCGACGCTGCCCGATACATCGTTCAAGGCATGCGCCACAACGTGGACATATTTGACGGAGCCGTCCGGCATCAGCAGCCGATGTTCAAAATCAAAATCCTTCCCGTCCTGCGCCGCGCGCTCGATTGTCTGTTTCACGAAGGCCGCGTCTTCCGGATGAAACCGTTGGAGAATAAGTTCCGCGGTTGGTTTCGTCGTTCGCTCGTATTGGAAAATTCGAAAGGATTCTTCGGACCAGAGGATGTCGCCGGTGGAAACCCTCCAGCCAAAACTGCCCGTGTGGCTTAATCGCTGTGCTTCCGATAAATACGCCTCGCTTTGCTGCAGCTTCTCTTCCTGTACTTCCAAGGCCTGGGCAGCGAATCGCCTATCCACCCAGGACGTCAGCAGAGCCAGCCCCAGGACGATAAAGGTGACGGCGGCAATTCCGGCGGTGCCAAGTGTGGAGATGCTTACGGCACGAGACAGGTCCGTCGGCATGCCGGACGGGCTGAAACTGGCGGCGGCCATGCCGGTGTAATGCATGACGGGGATCGCAGCACCCATCACGACGGCTCCGGCTAACTTTTCCCAGCCGATCCCCGCTTTCCCATCTCGGAAGTGAAAGGTAATCCATAGCGCGGCGAGAGAAATCAGAACCGCGAACACCACGGACAGGACCACGAGAAAGGAATTAAACTGGCATATGGCAGGTAAACGCATGGCGGCCATGCCGATGTAATGCATGCTTGCAATACCCGCACCCATCAGGACACTTCCGGCGAGCGCTCGCAACCAACCCATTCTCTGCCGGCTCACCACGCCCAGGGCAACCACCGAAGCGAGAATGGCCGCAAACAGTGACAGCAGAACGGTCGGCCAATGGTAGGCCACGGGAATCGGCAGGATGAA
>WNFR01010773.1_pt1 | contig 10273 bp, 10 predicted proteins | sample 5400221 | NCBI WGS metagenome assembly WNFR01 (sample SAMN13153357, study PRJNA577476) | soil metagenome | isolation source: 40 cm soil under Madrone tree | place: USA:California | collected 2016-06-14 | reverse complement strand
AAGGTGGAAACATCATAAGTCAGGGCTGTTTCCGCCAATCTCTTCGAAGCTTGTTCCCGAAAGTTGTGTGCACTGCCGGGATTGGGGAGTGTGCAGCCAACGCCTACGCAAGCTTCGTCGGCCGCCGCGCACAACTGGAGGAGGGCACTGCAAAGGTCGGCGTCGTTGCAAAGATTCAGAACAGGAGCGGACTTCTTTTGCAGTAAAGTTTCATACCAACCACGCACCTGCTCAGGGGGCTCGTTCGGGCTCGCGCGCCAGTCACGACCGATGTCTCTCAAGTTTTTGACCCACTCCGTCAGTAAGACGTTTCTTTGCCAGCCCGATACAGCGTGAGCGTAAGCACCAGATTTGAGTAATAACGCGGCCACGACCGCAAAGACGTCAGGAGGCCAGAACAGTAGCTGTGGATCTGCCCAAACGGAGGGGGCAATGTATTCGCAAAACTGTCCAACCGTAAGCCCGGAGGACGGCAATTGAGGGTTAGTGTCGCTGGTGCTCGCTACCATTTGAAGAACCAGTTCGATGCAAGGGTTAAGGCAGTGCGTGAGACGCACTCAGTCTACCACAAGTCGCCTTTTACCAATGAATCGGTTTTTTACAGGCGGCCTTATCTCAACTTCAGCGAGATCGTTGCTGATCCTCCACAGTTTCAGTTTTCCCAGCGATTGGTAAGTTATGAGTCACAATTCATACTCTTCCAATACGGCGTGACGATCAGATATAGTTCGCCGAGAAGGTCGAACAAGTCGCACCGCGAGTTAGGAGTCGACTATGGATCCCGTTACTTCAGCTCTTGCGTTTCTCTTCTTTGGTTTCATCGCGATAGTGCTGTTGGTTATTGGAATCAAGACTGTCAGAATAGTGCCCCAGGCAACGGTTATGCTGATTGAACGCTTGGGCCGATTCGATAAAGTCGCGAACAGTGGGTTGAATCTTCTCGTCCCCTTTCTTGACAGACCGCGGGCAGTTTTCTGGACCAATACTCGTCCTGGCCTGACGTCCATCGATTTGCGCGAACAATATATCGACCTCCCGCCACAGCCCGTCATCACACGCGACAACGTGACGATTCACGTTGACTCAGTTGTCTACTGGCAGATCACCGATCCGGTGAAGGCCGTCTATGAAATGAACGATCTCGTCGGCGGTATCGTGCAGTTAACGATTACCGGCATGCGTGCGGTAATGGGCGACATGGATCTCGACCATACTCTTTCTCAGCGCGATCAGATAAATGCCAAGCTGCGCATTATTCTCGATGAAGCTACCGACAAATGGGGAGTGAAGGTTACACGCGTCGATGTGAAGAACATCAATCCGCCGGAAGACGTGCGCATCACAATGGAGAAGCAGATGACCGCCGAGCGTAATCGGCGCGCACTTGTGTTGCAGGCAGAAGGCGATCGGCAGGCGGCAATCACGCGGGCGGAAGGTGAGAAGCAAGCGGCAGTCACACGCGCCGAAGGCGAAAAGCAATCGGCTATCCTCTCTGCTGAAGGTGCGGCCCAGGCGCGAATTCGCAATGCGGAGGCTGAAGCTGAAGCAATCACGCGCGTCGCCGACGCTATGCACGAGCACGGTAATCCGGCGCAGTATCTGATCACTACCCGCTACATCGAAAGTTTGCGGGACATGACGCGGACAAACAACTCGAAAGTGATATTCATGCCCGTGGAAACGTCAGCGATGCTAGCGAGCGTGGGAGCAATAAAAGAAGTGCTGTCGCAAACTGGCGAAAAGAGCGGAGAAGAGAATCCGCAACCACCGAGACCGCGCGAACTGGGAAGGTAATATTACTTAAGAGCACGATCGCAAGCTCTTCAATGGGCCGCTCATTTTAGTTACGAGATCTAATACAGCGGCCCGGACTGCTTCTTTGAACGATCCTTCATCTTTCGAGGTAAAGCTGATTGAATGCATTCTGCTATCGTAAAAAGGAACAACGTATTCACCATGACCGTCTGCGTTCACTTTGTAAGCAGTTAGTTTAAAGGGAATCTGGTGTGCGAGAAAAAGTTCGTCCAGCGTTTCCTGCGCTCTTAACTTCATGTTTTCTGTGTCGGGTTTCATATAGATACGATAATACCTACGAATATAGCCAAGGTTGCGACAGCGTTGCTGCTCTGTGTCGATAGTTGCGACTGGATTGCTGCTCTGTGTCGGATGGCGTTAATGTGACCGACACACGCTAAAAGCCGCAGGACAGGGTGAAAACTCGAATTTGGATGCCACGGGCCGTGCGCCTGGAGTTTCACGCTCGCTGCTACAACGAACCGCCGGGTTCACCCTTATGCACTTGGTAATCAGCGCCTGAGTTCAGCAAGGAAACGTGAGTCTCCACGGCACAAGGCCGTGGTATCCAAAAAACCTTGTGACGTATTGTTTAGCCGCGAGCGTGAGTCTCCACGGCACAAGGCCGTGGCCTCCGCAAAAATCGATGTGACGTATTCATTAGTCGGGCGCGTGAAGCTCCAGGGCACAAGGCCGTGGCATCAGTTTCTCGCGCCCACTCTATTGCTCCGCGAAACGATGCCGAGAAATTAGGGTATATTTCGAACCTTCGCTGCTCAGTTCGCTGCGCATCAACAACAACTCAGGAATCAAAACTTCGGATGCTACAAACCCAATCGCTTTGTGAAGTTCGCCGAGCGTGCGAGAGCCTCGCGGTTTGCGAATTCTAGCGAGTGTGAGATGTGGCCGAAACGGGCGCGTCTCTTTCGGAAACCCCTCCTTGGAGCATTCATTTTCGAACCGCTCTTGCAATCTTGCAAGGTTACGGTAAGGATCTTCTATACTAACCCACAAGACTCGCGGCAGAGCTTGTTTGGGAAAGGCGCCGGTTCCTGCAACGCGAATCTCAAAAGGCCTAAACTCCCGAGCAACGCGAGCCGCCGCTGCCGAAAGGTTTTCCGTCAAGTTCCTTTCCACATTACCGAAGAACTTTAATGTTAGGTGAATGTTTTCTCGGCGGCTCCAACTTGCATTGACGTTTGGAACCGTTTGACGCAGGAGTTGAATGTGGTCCGCCAGGCGACCGCGCACATCTTCGGAGATTTCGATCGCGCAGAAGACTCGCCACTCGGACGCAGGATTCTTCATCCCTCATCCTTCCGCCTTCATCCTTACCTACTTCGCGGTTCAAGCACTAAGGTCTCTTTCACTGCCTTTGTCACCGCAGCCTCACTAAAGGGAAAACCGCGCGGTGTGACCGCACGCCAGTCTTCAAGTTGATCTTTCCAATGTGGACTCGAGGGCAGGCCCGACTCACCAAGCGTAATGCCGTGTTGGGTCTTGTCCCAGTCTGAAGGATCCGCGATCATTCGCATTGAAACCGACGAACCGACGTTGACCGTAGCGCCCGCTAGTCCGCCCGTGCCGTTTTGTGGAAACGGTTGAATCGTAAATTGCAGACCGATCAACGGAGCGCCGGCCAGCGGGTGCGGAAAACGTGCCTTGACCATTTCACCCCAGCTCCACTTTGCTTCATCGGATCCCAATGTTCTCGTCAAAACCTTTATTGCATCGTCATAGCAGGCTCGGAGTAGAGCGGCATAACTGGGAAATTCTTTTGGCAACCAATCTTTTGGCTGTTCCGTGATGATCCGATCGAGAGTCGTATCGAAGTTGCTCCATTGGTAGTTCTTGACTAAATCGTCGCCCAGTGCCGCGGTCAGAATTCTCGAGCGAAAAGCAATGCGCATTTGTGCCATCACGGGTGCCACACGCGAGTCGGCGTTTAACCGGCCGTCCCACTTTTCAAAGGCATCAATTGCGGCGTGCAGTTTCTCGTCAGCCGTTGACGCCTGTGAGCGCAGTAGCAGCACGCTTTGCCGCGCGAAGAGAGCTGCGGCGATTGAATAGACGTCGCCCTGAATATGACGAAAGTCTTCAGCAGTCAATTTCGGTGTCTGGTTTAGGAGATCGAATATACGTCGCGCGCGATACGGTTGAGCCCACGAATGTGTCAGAAAGTATGGATAGTCGGTGCCTACTATACGCTGATTGGCAGTGACTATGATTCCTGACGGGGGATCGTAAACTTGCGGTAGCTTAGAAACGGGGATGTAGCTAACCCAGTCGCCTGCATCAGTGGACCCGTCATACGGCACACTGCCATCACCCGATTTTCTCACCGGAACAACTCCCGCGGCGTGATAACCGATATGACCCTCGACATCTGCGTAGACAATATTCTGAGTGGGCGCGGTAAAGATCTCGAGAGCCTTATTGAACTCGTTCCAATTGCGAGCGCGATCCAGCAAATAGGTGGGGTTTGGATTGTTCAACTTTGGATCGAGTGCGGTCCAACGCAACGCATAGCGCTTACCTTCCTTTTCAAAAACGATAGGCCCATGGCGGGTCACGGTGACGTCGAGAGACACAGTGTCGGTAGTCGAATCAGCAAAGCTCTTACGGACCTTGATCTCTTCATGGCGAATGTCGGCATCGAGCCATCCAGACGGAGCCAGGTATCGTTTTGCGTTGTTTGGGTCAAATTTCTCAAGATAGAGATCCTGCACATCTGGTCCGACGTTAGTGAAACCCCATGCGATGTGATCGTTGTGACCGATTATTATACCGGGCAGTCCAGGCGCCGTAACGCCCGCCACTCGCAAGCCCGGTGCGTTGAGTTGGACCATGTACCAGATGGACGGAGCCGTTGGAGCGAGATGCGGATCATTTGCCAGCAGCGGTTTACCGGAAACTGTGTGTTTGCCACTCACAACCCAATTATTGCTGGCAGCAAGTGCTTCGGAATAGAATCCGATGCGCGCGAGGGCTGCAGTAGTGACGCTCTCATTTCTTGCCAGAGCCAGAAGCGTTTCTCGGGAAAATGAAGTCGGGACTGACGAATTCACAGAAGACGATTTTGCCGGCGTCGTATCTTTGCCAACCACCAAAACATCGATCGGCGATATCTCAGGCAGCAGCGCCGCGCGTTTTTCTGCCGGCACAACGGCAAGCGCTTCGCGCATCAGATCCAGTCGCCAAGTATTGGAAAGCGCTTCAAAAAATATCTTGACGATGATTAACGAGTCTGACGGTGTCCATGGGCGAGGCTTGTACTGAAGTATCTGAAACTCCGGAGGTAAAGACTTCGCGTCGAGCGACTCGATGTAAGCGTTGACTCCTTTTGCATATGCCTCCAGCAAAGTTCGTGACTGAGGCGAGGTCTGCGCCGCTTCGGCGTCGGCTTCATGAGCGAAGCCAATAAGGCGATGTTGCTTGTCTTGCTCGAGAGCCACATTGTTCGTGCCAGCGCCCAGCACCTCCGCCAATTCTCCCCGTGCTGTGCGACGAAAAGATCCATTTGCCAGAGGCGATCGCTCGCAGTGATGTATCCTTGTGCGAAATAGAGGTCCTCATCATTTTTCGCTTCGATGTAAGGAATGCCGCGTTCGTCTCGGCGAATAGTGACTTTGTCGCGCAGACCAACAACCTGTACCGCTTTCATGGTCGCTGCCTGGTTGCCGGTCTGTTGAGCGTGGACCTCTAATAGCGCGCGGGGAACTGAAAACAGAAACACGAGGGTTGTTAGAATTGCGGCTAGCTTCATTCTGGAAAACCTCATTTTGGCCTGATTTGTCGTGAAAGCGCTAGATATTAGCACGACGAAACCCCGTACCCCTCTATAGAGCACAGTATTCTATTGAAGCCATTCGCCGGCTTGCGGTAAACTGCTTAACCGTGGCGCGCCCGGCGCAATTAGAAGCCCTGGCAATTCCCAAGTCTCATCTCTTGCCTAAACACCGCCTCTGCAAACAACTCAGTTCTTGAACGGAACATCGCCGATACTTCTTCTGTCCCACTCACCCCTTAGATCGCTCTCAAGATTCAATAGGAGATTCTTTAATGAGAAAAGCAATAACCGCATTTATTCTGCTGATCGCTTCAGCCCTCACGATCGCAGCTCAAAGCAGCGGCGAGTGGATTAGGTATACTTCGGCAGAAGGACGTTATAACGTAGCGGTACCACATGAGCCAAAGCTCAGTACGCAGGAAACAATTGCCTCGACGGGTGAGAAGATTCCGCAGCAACTGGCCGCATCACCTGATGGGAACGGCGCCTTCATGATTGAGTATTTCGATTACGCCACGCCCATGACCTTCTCATTCGATAAGGCCCGCGATGGTATGCTGAGTTCGATGCGTGCCACCTTACTCGGCGACGAAAGCATTAGCCTGGGAAGTTCATCCGGCCGGGCATTGAAACTCCTTGCGAAAGCACCTGACGATTCGGAATTCCTGGTGCGCTCCAGGTACTACGATGTCGGAAGGCGCGTGTACATCCTGCAGTGCATTTTTCCAAAATCGGAAGACAGTCCCGCCATCACGGAAAAGTGCTTGAGGTTTCTTGACTCTTTCAAAGCCAAAGCTCTTCCGTAACCTGCGTCGGTTTAATGAACTCAAACGAATGTCACTCCTAGCGAGTGAAACGCAGTCGAACGACGAACCTTTAGCTCTCCCGTGCAGGTAGTGTCGTAGTTTCACGTCCTACGGAGTTCGCCGTGTTCTCCGTGCCTCCGTGGTGAAATGGTTTTCTGGCTTTTGCCACCACGGAGGCTCGGAGAACACAGAGAACGCGGTAAAACAATCTCAAACTAGGACACTACTCACCGCGCAGATGTCGTTGACGGTTTGCGTGCGTGGACATTACAATCCGCAATCGTAAGGTCCAACGGCACGCTATGACTTCTCTTTTGAAACGAGCACGTAAATTCCTTGTCGCTTTCGCCTTTGTGCTCAGCCTGAGTCTGATGGCGCGAGCTCAACAGCGACCTCTCTTAACCGAGGACGTGGATATCATTCCTCCCGGCACAATGAGGATTGAAGCGGGCATCGATTTCCTTCAAGCCGCAAAATTTCCTGTCTCCGGAATCAAGGGCGATCTAACACGCGTTGGTGTCATCGGCGTAAACTTTGGTATGGGGCCAAATGTTGAGTTTCAAATAGAAGGTGTAGCGCAAAACTTCGTCGACATTAATTCGAGAGGAACGTCAGCTATTCCGCTTTCACTGGCGCCGGGCGCAAATTCTACAAACGATACTGGCGACTTCACGCTTTGGGCCAAGTTCAAACTGCGCAACGAAACCAGGCATGCGCCATCGCTCGGCTTTCGCTTTGGCGTGCAACTACCCAATTCGAATCAGGCGCGAGGGATTGGGCTAAACCAGACAAATGCATATGGCTCGGTATTGGTGGGAAAGAAGTTTGGCCGAGATGGCCGCTTTAATACTTTCGGCAACCTGGGAATCGCCATCCTCACGGCACCCACTCAGCTGTTTTCACAGAACGACGTGCTGACCTACGGATTGGCCGGCATCTTTCGACTCAACAAACAGTTCAGCCTGGCAGGAGAAGTTAATGGCCGCGCCAACACACGGCCTGGCAATGGCCCGCTGGGCACCGAATCGCAGGGAGAGGCGCGTTTGGGAATGCAGATCAGAGCTTCCGGACTTCGCTTCGACTTCGCCGGTATCAAGGGGTTGACAAGCTTTACTCACAACTCTGGCGTGACCCTCGGCGTAACTTATGACACGCCTTCGATATTTGCTCCCGCCAAATAAGAACCTAACCCATCACGAGCTTTACGGTTGAGGACCAGGTCCGATTGCAAATACGGCACTGTTGCTGTCTACACCTTTCCAATTGATCGTAATCGACATTATGACTTCGGCAGGAGATTGTGTTTTGATTGGAATGAATTCAGCTGATGAGGGAGAGCGAGGCACAGGCTATATTCCGTTCACACTCGCCAGGAATCATTCTCCATGTTTGATTGGTTAACAGCCTTTGGTCGACTACTCGAGCGATATGTGCTGGGTCTGCCGGTATACCTGGCCATTCCGGCGATGTTGGTCATAGGGGCCCTTGATTCGTCGCTTTTGTCGCTACCGGAAATCAACGACTACCTGGTCGTGGGACGATGCTTCAAGAATCCCAGTGCCGCATTCTACTTTCCGCTGTTTGCTGCTGCCGGATCGGTTATCGGTTGTTCCGTTCTCTATTCTATTATGCGACGGGGCGGGCAAGCGGTGCTGCGCAGGCGCTTCAGTGTAGAAAGCATCAAACGCGTGGAAACGGCTTACGCGCGCTTCGGTTTCCTGGCTATAGCGGTTCCTGCCATACTGCCGCCGCCGTTGCCTTTCAAGATCTTTGTTGCGACGGCAGGTACGTTGGAGTATCCGCGTTGGAAGTTTTTGTTGACAGTGATGCTGGCACGGTCGTTCCGATACTACGTCGAAGGTATTCTGGCGGTATTCTACGGTAGGCGGGTGCTGCTGTTTTTCAAAGATAATGGGCTAGTGGTTATCAGTATCGGAGCTGCGGTGCTGCTGGTGGTCATACTGATATATTTGCTTATCAATTGGCGCAAAAATGTAATTCCTCCGGTGGGAAGCAACCAGAACGCTGCAGGCTTCAACGAGTTCCCTGAGACGAGAAAGGACCGCTGATTGAAATTATTTATTCATGGAATAACAAAAGGGCTCACGCGTGTTTCGGAGTATCTCGTCACCTTCGGAGCGTTTGGTTTGTTCACCGTTGCATTGCTCGATTCGACGTTTGTGCCGCTGCCGAGCAGTGCCGATGCGCTGATGCTCCTTCTGTCAACCGCACATCCGCGCTGGATGTTGCTCTATGCTTTCATGGCGACTTCCGGGTCGGCTATCGGGTGCGGGATTTTGTATTACATATCCAGACGGGCAGGCGCTCGAGCTCTGGCCAAGTTCTCTCCAGCAAAACAGAAGCGCGTAAAAGATCTCATTGATCGGTACGATATGCTGTCCGTGCTGATTGCGACATTGTTGCCGCCGCCGTTTCCGTTCAAGTTATTTGTGATTACGGCAGTACGCAGCATCCTGAAGCGGAGATCCCAGATTCGTCAACGGGACAGCGCCGTCGGAGCTCTAGCGGAGTCGGCCATCAAGCATACGTTAGAGACCGGAAATTAAGGGCAGTGGTGGCAGCACCGGTTGAGCCTTCTCGTTTTCTTTGGTTTCGGTAAACTGAAAGTTTCGTGCAGCAGCCAGATCCGTTATCCCATGTTCTGTTTCAAGTCTGGAAAGCAACAATAAGAATAGTTCGGCGGTTGCGAGGGCATCGCTACCGGCCCGGTGACGGCTGATGATTGGGATTGAGAAGTGGCTGGCAATAGTGTCGAGCCGGTGATTAGTTAACTCCGGCAGGGCGCGGCGCGATAACCTGACAGTGCAAAGATGAGGATTAACCATACGGTGGCCCGGATAAACACGAGAGATTTCGTGGTTAAGGAAACTGGTATCGAAGGGCGCATTGTGGGCGACTAGGACTGATTCGCTGACAAAATCGAGCCAGCGCGGTGCGATGTCGGCAAAGACCGGTGCAGTTTTGACCATCTCGTTTGTAATACCTGTGAGCGCCATCACGAATCTCGGAATGGGAATCTCCGGGTTGACGAGAGACAGAAACTTATCAACGATGCGGCCTTCGCGAATACGATAAGCACCGAGTTCGATCAGACGGTTGGGCGGTGTTTTGGCTCCGGTGGCCTCCACATCGACAACGACGAAATCCAATTCCTTCAGCAGACGTGATTGCCAGTCGTCTTGTTGCAACTCTAGTGTGTTGTTCTCGACAAGCTTGAAACGACGGTCGTTCTTGATCAGATCAGCAACCAGCAATCCAGCCAATTCGTCGTCTATGTGAGAAAGTTTGAAGACTGCATCGACGATCTCGCTCGCAGCAGCGCGACCGCCGGCATCGATTAAGAGGTCGATTGTTTCCTGAACCAGGCTTGAGTCTGAAACTAGATTGGAAAAGGTCTGCATGCGGGCAGCGATTGTAGCACGCCTGCTGGTTTATCGAGGTGAGAAGATTGAGAGCAGAACAAGTAATCGAGAAATTCAAAACAACAGGTGCTTTGCTCGAAGGCCATTTCATACTCTCCAGTGGCTTGCATAGCACGGCGTACTTGCAGTGTGCCTTGGTGCTGCAATTTCCTTCCGCGGCAGAACAGATAGCGCGCGCCATTGCTGAAAGTTATTCCGCGCAAGACATTAAACTGGTCGCTTCGCCCGCAATAGGTGGCATTGTGATTGGCCACGAAGTAGCCCGGGCGCTGGGAGCGAGATTTATTTGGACAGAGCGCCAGGATGGGGAAATGACTTTGCGCCGCGGATTCACGGTTTCGCCCGGTGAAAAGACGCTTGTGGTAGAAGACGTGATTACCACGGGTGGTTCGACGCGTGAAACAATTGCGGCTCTGCAGCGCGCCGGCGCTACTGTGGTT
>WNFR01008677.1_pt1 | contig 10273 bp, 8 predicted proteins | sample 5400221 | NCBI WGS metagenome assembly WNFR01 (sample SAMN13153357, study PRJNA577476) | soil metagenome | isolation source: 40 cm soil under Madrone tree | place: USA:California | collected 2016-06-14 | reverse complement strand
GTACAACGGCACATTTTCTTGCTTGGGCAGCGAGAGCGGAGCGTCGTGCAGAGCGCATCCTTGCGCGATGCGAATTTGTGCTTGCACCAGATCGATGCCGGTGACCATCTCCGTGACGGTGTGCTCCACTTGAATGCGCGGGTTGACTTCGATGAAGTACCACTTGTTCGCGTCCACGTCGTAGAGAAACTCGACCGTTCCGGCGTTGCGATAGTTGGCCTTGCGTCCGATGCGCAACGCAGCTTCGCACAACTCGCCGCGTACGCTCGAGGGCAGGTTTGTCGCCGGCGCGACCTCCACAACTTTTTGATGGCGCCGCTGCACGGAGCAGTCGCGCTCCCAAAGATGCAACAAATTGCCGTGGTGGTCGGCGAGAATCTGCACTTCAATATGCCGCGCGCGCGGAAGATATTTCTCCAGGAAAACCGAAGCATCGCCGAAGGCCGCCCGCGCCTCGCCCTGGGCTTCTTCCAGCCCGGCATCCAGATGCGCGGCATCGTGCACCACGCGCATACCGCGGCCGCCGCCGCCCATGGCCGCTTTCACGATCACCGGATAACCGATTTTGCGTGCGATCTTGTGGGCTTCGCTGGCCGACTTCTCCGGCTCTTCGGTACCGGGCAGCACCGGCACGCCCGCTGCACCAGCGAGCCTTCGCGCCGCGGTCTTGTCGCCCAGCAATTCGAGTAGCGCCGGCGTTGGCCCAACAAAGATAATGCCCGCCTTCTCACAAGCCCGCGCAAACGAGGGGTTCTCCGACAAGAATCCATATCCCGGATGAATCGCGTCAACATTCTTCTCTTTGGCCAGAGCAACGATTCCTGCGATATCCAGGTACGCTTCGACCGGACCTTTCCCTGCGCCGATTTGATACGCCTCGTCAGCTTTGAAGCGGTGCAGGCCCAAGCGGTCTTCCTGCGAGTAGATGCCCACGGTGCGCAGTCCCAGCTCGTTCGCGGCGCGAAAAATGCGAATAGCGATTTCGCTGCGATTGGCAGCCAGCAGTTTCTGCATGGTTTTTGGCTTCGTCATTAACGGCGCGAATCCATGCTCGCGGGAAATTCTACATTCTCACACGAACGAGCCGCGGTGGGGCAGGAGTTTTTCCCAGGTGGGAAGGCAAAGAAGATTTATCGAGAGAGGAGATTCCCTCAGAATGAGGCCGGTACCGCCTCAGCGCTGATTGGCGGCGCCGTGGATTTCAATTGCCGCAGCTCCGCCTCGACCTTGTTCCACTCTTTCGGCTTTCGCTTGGTGGCATAGGGAGCATTAGGATCAGCGAAAAGTTCAGCAGCTCCGCGCGCAACTTCTGCGTCTATTTTAGTACTTGCGCAAGACGCCGATGACCCGGCCCTGAATCTTCACTTCGTTCGCCGGAACGATGATTGGCGCCATTTCCGAATTGGCTGGCTGCAGGCGAACTTTTCCCGGCCCTTCGCGGTAAAATCTTTTCAGCGTGGCCTCTTCTCCATTAATCAAGGCCACAACGATCTCGCCGGAATTCGCCACTTGCGTTTGCTCGCAAACCACAAAGTCTCCATCCATAATGTGGTCCTCGATCATGGAGGTACCTTTCACCTGCAATGCGAAGGAGTTTCCGCCGTGGGCGAAATCTCCGAGGGAAAGCGTTTCGCGTTCTTCCACCGCTTCCAGCGGACGGCCCGCCGCGATGCGTCCGACCAGCGGCAACTCCTGGACTTTGCGCTCCAGCACTTGATCCTTCACCGATTTTGGCAATTGCAGAATCTCGATGGAGCGGCTCTGGTTATAGCCGCGTCGAATGAAACCCTTCTTTTCCAGCGTAGTGATGTGCTTGTGCACCGTCGCCAGGGAGGTCAGCTTCATGCCCTTGCCGATTTCCTCGAAACTCGGCGCGTAGCCGTGCTTGGTCTCGAACGCCACCAAATAGTCGAGCACTTCTTTCTGTCGCTTGGTGAGGGCCATGGGTACAACCTCCGCATCTCTGCTGCCGCAATGGAGCGCGGTCAATGCACCTACCTTAGGCGAAAAGAAAGCGAATAGTCAAGCACTACCTTCACGGCTGGTGCGAATTGCTAAAGCTGACTGTTGCGCACGGCACGGTTGAATTTGCGTATCGCCAGAACTTTCCCTACGCTGCGAGAAATTATTCACCAAGTTGATGCAACCCGGTAAGCTCGCGCCACGTCTTTTTCGTTAGAGCACATTGCCCGTGCGGCGGACTCTCTCCCCGCCGCGGGCGAGCCGGTGTGGTATCCTTGCCATGCCGGCTCGCGGCGGGCGGATAGAGCGCCCATCCTCTTCATAGCATCGCCTCATCCTATTAATTGAGCCGCGCTCCTTGCGGGGGAAAACGTCGAGGAGCTTTTCCGAACGGGGTCAGGGTTCTATGTCGACACTCATCGATTCGCCGCTGGCCAAGCACCGGCGAGAAAAGCTCGATCAAGCGGTCATTCGCTTCGCCGGGGATTCCGGCGACGGCATGCAGATTACCGGAAGCCAATTCACCAATACTGTCGCGCTGTATGGCAATGACATTGCGACTTTTCCGGACTTCCCTGCGGAGATTCGCGCCCCCGCCGGCACGCTGCCTGGAGTAAGCGGCTACCAGCTTCATTTTTCTTCCAGCGATGTGTATACGCCGGGCGACGCCGTGGACGTACTCATCGCCATGAATCCTGCGGCGCTCAAGGTCAACGTTAGCGACTTGAAGGCCAACGGCATCCTCATCGTCAATTCCGACAGCTTCACGGAAACGGACCTGCGCAAAGCGCAGATGAGCTCCAATCCGCTGGAAGATCACTCGTTGGACAAATTCCGGCTCTTCCCTGTCGAGCTGGAGCGCCTCACCCGCGTGGCCTTGGAACATCTGGGCCTCGATGCCAAATCCGTGAGCCGCTGCAAGAACTTTTTCGCACTGGGGATGTGTTACTGGCTCTATAACCGCTCGATGGATTCCACCGTTCGCTGGATCGAGGACAAGTTCAAGCACAAGCCGCTGCTGGTCGAGGCGAACAAGCTAGCCATGAAAGCTGGCTATTCTTATTGCGAAGCCACCGAAGCTTTTCATATCAGCTATGAGATTCCGCCGGCGCAGCTCGCTCCTGGCGTGTACCGCAACCTCAGCGGAAACCAGGCTCTTGCTTTGGGCTTCGTCACAGCTTCGCAGAAATCGGGTCTGCGGCTATTTCAGGGCAGCTACCCGATTACGCCAGCTTCGGACATCCTGCACGAGTTGTCGCAATATAAAGATTTTGGCGTTATGACTTTCCAGGCGGAAGACGAAATCGCGGCTATTACGTCGGCGATCGGTGCGGCCTATGCCGGCGCCCTGGCGATCACCACAACTTCCGGCCCCGGTATGGCGCTGAAAACAGAGGCAATGGGCCTGGCCGTGGCGGTCGAAATTCCGCTGGTCATCTGCGACATTCAGCGCGGCGGACCTTCGACAGGCCTGCCGACAAAGACAGAACAGGCGGATTTACTGCAAGCGCTTTTCGGCCGAAATTCCGAAGCACCGATTCCAATCGTGGCCCCGGCGACGCCAAGCGACTGCTTCTGGGCGGCGCTGGAAGCGAGCCGCATCGCTATCAAGTACATGGTTCCAGTGATTGTGCTCTCGGACGGCTATTTGGCGAATGGAGCGGAACCGTGGCGCATTCCGGACGCTGACGACATCCCCGAAATCCCCGTACGTTTTGCGACGGAGCCTAACTCTCCGAACGGTTATCTGCCCTATAAACGCGACCCGCAGACCCTGGCGCGCCCATGGGCCATCCCGGGTACGCCCGGACTCGAGCACCGCATTGGCGGCCTTGAAAAGCAGGACGTCACCGGTAACATCAATTATGAGCCGCTAAATCACGAAAACATGGTGCGCATCCGCGCGGCTAAAGTTGCCGCCATTGCCCAAGACATTCCGGACATCGAACCCGCCGGCGATTCCCACGGCGATCTATTGATTACTGCGTGGGGCTCCACGCATGGCGCGATCACCGCCGCTGTAAAAGCGCAACGCGCAGAAGGGCGCAAGATTGGGCACGTGCACCTTCGGCATCTGAACCCGCTACCGGCAAATTTGGGCGACGTCATCAAGCGTTACAAGAAAGTTCTAGTGCCGGAACTAAATATGGGTCAGTTGCTTTGGGTTTTGCGCGCCAAGTATCTGGTGGACGCCGTGGGCTTGAATAAGATCCAGGGCCGCCCGTTCAAGCAAATCGAGCTCGAGCAAAAGATCGAGGATATGTTGGAAATTTGAGGCTTGCCCTCTTTGCAGCTTAAGGGTTTTCGATCGATGGAGAGACTGTAATGGGTACAGCAACACTGCCGCCGCTGCTCACGAAAAAAGATTTTCAGACCGACCAGGAAGTCCGCTGGTGCCCGGGGTGCGGCGACTACGCCATTCTCTCTGCGGTGCAGTCTATTTTCCCGGAGTTGGGCATCAAGCGCGAGAATTTCGTCGTGGTTTCCGGAATCGGCTGCTCCAGCCGCTTCCCCTATTACATGAATACCTTCGGCTTTCACACCATTCATGGACGAGCGCCGGCGGTCGCCACCGGAATTAAGGCTATCCAGCCGGATTTGGAAGTGTGGGTAGCCACAGGCGACGGCGACGCGCTCTCCATCGGCGGCAATCACACCATTCACATGCTGCGCCGCAATGTTGGGCTGAAGGTTTTGCTCTTCAACAATCGTATCTACGGATTGACTAAGGGACAGTATTCACCGACCTCGGAATTCAATAAGAAAACGAAGTCGACGCCATTTGGCTCCGTCGATCGCCCTTTCAATCCTGTTTCCCTGGCCATCGGTGCGGAGGCCACGTTCGTGGCGCGCTCGGTCGATGTGTTCCAGGCGCATTTGAAAGACACGCTGAAACATGCGGCGGCACACAGAGGCTCTGCGTTTGTTGAGATCTTGCAGAATTGCAACATTTTCAACGACGGCGCGTGGTTTTCGCTAACCGAGCGCGACGCGCGCAGCGAGCACGTCATGCAGCTCGAGCACGGCAAACCATTAGTGTTCGGCAAGAACCGCGATAAGGGAATCCGCCGCAAGGCGGACGGCGATATCGAAGTGGTTCAGTTGGGCAATGGCATCACCGAATCGGACCTAGTGGTTCACGATGCCCATCACCCGCGCCCGTCCTATGCGTTCTTGCTTTCTCACATGGAACACCGCCCCGGCTTCCCTACTCCCATCGGTGTGTTTCGCGCTTGGGACGACCTGCCGCGCTACGAGGATGTGATGAACCAGCAGATCAAAGATGTTATCGCCAAGCGCGGCCCCGGGGACCTGAACAAGATTCTGCACGCCGGCGATACCTGGGAAGTGCGCTAGACGCGCCCTGGGTGCCTTTCAAGCTCGGGGAGCACGCTCTTTAAGTCCAGAGGGCTCAGGTGTATACTCCAGCCAATCGGGTCGACCTCGAGCCCCAAAATGGCGGACTCTCCTTTAAGCGAACGTCCACTCTCGGACCCGCCTCACCACGAGCCTCGGCTCGAATCCTGGGGAGAGATAGCCGCGTACCTACGTCGCGAAATTAGGACTGTACAACGCTGGGAAAAGTACCAAGGACTTCCGGTACGCCGGCTGCAAATCGGAAAGCTGGGCTCGGTCTACGCCTACCGTTCGGAGTTGGACAAGTGGTACCGGGAGCGCCAGCCGCAAGCCGAAAATGGCGAGGAAGATGCCGATAAACCCGGGAAACGTGAAATTGCAGCTCAGGTCACAGTCTCTGCCGATGCGGACAACGAGGAATCAAGAGACGAAGCGTCCGGCAGCGAATTGCCGCCTCCGCGTCCACGCATCACCCGTTTGCATATCACCATTACCCTTCTAACCTTGCTTGTTCTCGCCGTGGTAACGCCGGCTGTCTACTTCTTGCGCCGCGGGCATTCTCCCGTGCGCTCAGGCAGCGCCGGAAAGATTCGCCTGGTCGTTCTCCCCTTCGCAAATCTCAGCGGTGATTCGCAACAAGATTATTTCAGCGCCGGGCTGACCGACGAGATGATCACGCAACTCGGCCGCCTGGATCCGGAGCGCCTCGGCGTGATTGCGGCGGAGACCTCGAAGATTTCCGCGCAAAAGCCGATCGCCGAGCTCGGCCGTACGCTCGACGTGCAATACGCCCTGGAAGGGAGCGTGCGCCGAGGAGGCAATGAGGTCCGGATCAATGTCCAACTGATTCAGGTGAGCGATCAAACGCACATCTGGGCCAACACGTACACCGGCGATCTTCGGGATATTCTACGCGTTCAGGACGAAGTCGCTGCCGCGGTCGCCAGCCAGATCCGCGTCGCGCTTCCCGTCGGGGCCGGCAGCGTTTTTAATTTGAAAGCTAAGTCGGCGCGCGAGGTCAACCCGGAAGCGTACGATGCCTACCTTCGCGGCCGCTTATACTGGACCAATCGCGGCGACCTCCACAAGGGCATCGCAGCGTATCAGCAAGCAATCGAAAAAGATCCAAATTATGCGCTCGCGTATGCAGGTCTTGCGAGGGCTTACGCCCTGCTCGGCCAGGTTCCATACGACGATATGGCTCCCATCGACGCCAAACCCAAAGCCCGCGAAGCGGCGGAGCACGCTTTGCAGCTCGATCCCCAGTTAGGGGAAGCGCACTCGGTTTTGGCTAACGTGTCCTTCAGTTACGACTGGGACTTCGCAGCGGCAGAGCGCGAGTTTCAGCGCGCCTTCACCCTCAACCCTAACGACGCCACCGCACATCTGTGGTACAGCCACTACAACATGATGCGCAACCACCTTCCGGTAGCGTTGCAAGAGAATTCACGGACACTCGATCTCGACCCAGCCTCTCCGCTATTCAACACCGTTCGCGCGGAGATCTATTACAACTCGCGTCAATATGATTTAGCGATCAGCCAGGCCAGTCACACGGTAGAGCAGTACCCCACCTATTGGCTGACCTATATTTGGCTGGGCTCCGCTTATCGTGAAAAGAAAATGTACGACGAGGCGCTGCAACAGTTTTCCGAGGCGCGTAAACTGTCCAGCGACCATCCTGCCATTATGGCTTTGTACGGTCACACGCTTGCGTTGGCCGGCGATCGCGCCGGTGCACGCCGCGCTCTCGCGGACCTTCAGCTTCTTGCGAAATCCCGCTACGTTTCCTCGCTTTACATTGCCGCCATCTATACCGGCCTCGGCGAAAAAAGTACCGCGCTGGACTGGCTCGACAAAGCCTACAAAGAACGCAATGATCGCCTGCTCTACCTCAACGTGGACCCCATGGCCGACCCCTTGCGCTCGGAACCTCGCTTTCGCGACCTCATGAGCCGTCTGCATCTGCCATAAAACCCGCTCTCCTAAGCTGCTGTTATCATTGGTCTTAGCACCAGAACCGACCGGAATGCCCGCGCATTTTGCGCTTCCGGAGGTGTCTTCACGCCACGACAATCAGCGACATTGCAGCAGAATCGTTCCTTGTCGCTTGAATGACTTCCTCGCCAAGGCTTAGGGTGCGATGTACCGGAGACATTTCCGGAAGCGAAGCTCAAAAAGCGCAATGGGAGCGAGAAGATGCTGCCGGGACCCGCACAGTGGATTCGCCGGCTTCTGCCGGGAGAGGCGAGTATGTTTTGGCTCCGAACCGCTTTGTCCGCGGGCGGCATGCTAGAATCCGCGATTTGCTGTTGTCTCGCGGCGGAGATCGCCGGTTATTGGCTGCACCGACTGCGTCACACCGCAGAGACACGTTTTTCGCTGGGGAATGTCGGGTCGGAGTGGCTCGCGACTTCAGCCGGTTCATTCTTGTTCGATCGCATTTTCCACCGGATAACCAGAATCCATACCCCTTTGAAACGGAAAGGCTATGCAGTTGGCTCGCAACGTTATAAAGTATCCATACCTTCGCACCCTCTGGAATGCAAACCTCCGAGCATGGAAGAAGGAGTAGCGCTCCGATGAACGATAGTGCGCTCAAAGAAAATCCCCGTCCGAATGGGATCACAGCGGAATCTCGCCGTCGCCCCGCGAGACCGGCACGCGCCGAGGCTCGGCGGACTCCCGAACAAAAAATTCGTGTCTTCGTCGCGGCGGAGAACCGCCTGTTGCGCGAAGCGTTGGCTCGCGTTCTGAATAAACGCGGCAGCATCGAGGTGATCGCCACCGATGCGGCGGCGCCGTTTCACATTGACGCGCTGATTGAGGCGCACCCAGACATTCTGTTGCTGAATTCGCGGGGCAGCCTTCAGGAAGATCTGGCGGCTATCAAACAGGTGCGCACGTCGGCGCCCAACGTGAGCATTTTGCTGATTGGCATGGCCAAAGACGAGCGCGAATTCTTGCAATGCGTTCGTGCCGGCATTAGCGGATATTTGCTGAGAGACGCTTCCGCCGATGAAGTATTGGAAGGCGTGCATGCGGTATTCGCTGGAGAAGCAGTCTGCCCCGGGGTTCTCTGCTCAGTGCTGTTCCGCTATTTCGAGTCTGACGCTGCTTCCCTGCCCTATGCCAGCGGGGGGCGCCGTATGGGTCTGAGCCGCCGCGAACAGCAACTGATCCCGCTCGTTGCACAAGGGCTGACAAACAAAGAGATTGCCAACCACTTTTCGCTTTCCGAGCAAACCGTCAAAAATCATCTTTACCGCATGAAGCATAAAATCGGCGCCGAAGACCGTCTCGAGATGGTGCAGCTCTATCGCACCCACGGCTTTCTCGTCTGAGTTTCCCCTCTGACCCGGCATCCCGCCGATGATAAAATGTTCGGACCCCTGTGACTACCTGGGAGCCGCAAACCTATCTGCGCTATGCCGAGATCCGCTTCCGAGCGGGTATTGACCTCATCGCGCGCCTTCCTAAAGTATCCTACACCACAGTTTTCGATCTCGGCTGCGGCACCGGTCACCTCACCCGCATCCTTGCAGATAGCTTCCCAGGCGCCAACGTGACCGGACTCGATTCTTCGCCTGAAATGCTTGGCGAGGCGCGCAGGGAATTCCCGACGATTTCCTGGCAACAAGCGGATATCAGCTCCTGGCGTCCTGCCTCGCCTCCGGATCTCGTCTACACCAACGCAGCGTTGCAATGGGTTGCAGGTCACGAGGTTCTGCTTCCTCGATTGCTGAATCTGTTGCGGCCTGGAGGCGTCCTCGCGATGCAAGTCCCTAGGCACTTTGAGTCCCCGTCGCACTTGGGCCTCAAAGAACTCGTCCAGCAAAGCAAATGGCGCGGCCGGCTGGAACCGCTGTTGTTGGTTCCCATACCTTCTCCGGAAACGTACTGGCAATGGCTGTCGCCGCACGCGCGCGATGTCGACGTTTGGGAGACAATTTACCTTCAAGTGCTGGACGGCAAGGACCCGGTGGTGAACTTCATGCGTGGCACGGCCCTTCGGCCGTTTCTCACGGCCCTTTCCGATAAAGACGCGGCGAAATTCCTCGACGCGTTCGCAGCGCGCATGGCCGCTGCCTACCCGCCCGAGTCAAACGGGCAGACGCTGTTTCCATTTCGGCGGCTTTTTCTGGTGGCCCAGCGGTAAATGCCTCGGAAAAATTTCATAGTTCTAGTACGAATTTTATTCCTCCTTTCCGATCGCTCCCCCAAGCCATATGGTTCATTCGATTTCCTTTAGGGAATTACCTTACCACCACGACTTTGGAAGCCCTCGTGCCATCTCTACTTTCACGAGCCAGAAGTGTGATTTGGAGAAAACGTAAATGCGCTTCCGCTTCATCTTGACGCTGGTTGCTCTGTTCATTGTCACCGTGTTTGTGGCATGCTTAAGTGTTGCGATTTCGTCCGACGCGCTAGCCTCCCGACCCGATAGCGGCGGGTTCAAGGAAGCTACCGAACGCGGCTCAGTCTCCGGCAAAATCTCGGCCATTGGAGATGCTTCCTTTTCTGTCGACGTAAAAAATAGTCAGGACATGGTGAGCCTGCAGTTCCTGATTGATGATGCGACCAAAGTGGAAGGCAAGCTGGAAGTTGGTGCCCAAGCCACCGTCGATTATCGAACCGACGAGGGAACAAACATCGCTCTTCACGTAGTCGTACAGCCGTCGAGCACGTTTCGATAAAAGGCCAGCGGGATTTCCCGCGGACTTGGATTCGCTCGATTTGCCCTCACGAATCCGAGCTGGGATCTTCGCTCTTGCCCAAGGGGAAGTACATGCGCACGGCTCTGAAGCTTATTTTGCCGCTAATCATCAGCGTGCTCGTGGTGTCTCTGCTCTTTGCTGCTTATCAGGTCCGTACGGACCGCCGCATACTCCGAAACGATCTGGCTCGGCGGGCGGAAATACTTGCCGAAAGCCTTCAGGAAAACGTGGAGCCG
>WNFR01012879.1_pt1 | contig 10275 bp, 11 predicted proteins | sample 5400221 | NCBI WGS metagenome assembly WNFR01 (sample SAMN13153357, study PRJNA577476) | soil metagenome | isolation source: 40 cm soil under Madrone tree | place: USA:California | collected 2016-06-14 | reverse complement strand
ACCCCGGGTGAATCATATCGACGCCATGCTCGAGGGCGATCCGAATGATATCGTCCTGGGCGAGGTACGCAGCGACAGGGGTTAAGCCAGCACCGACGCGATAGGCTTCGTCGGCCTAGTACAAGTCGCTAGTTTTACTTCAGCGGTTCGAATATACTGGACACGCCGTGTACCTTTTGACGATGAGCGGACATCCGATCTTCGTACGAGTAAATCGCGACAGTGTGCATCGCGAGCTCATGAGCCGTACGGAATACGCGGATGGCGATTTCCTATAGACAGAAATGATATGTGGTCATGCATCGAGCTCGTGATGAAAGCATACCCCGCGGTTTGCGACGAGGATCTTTGTCAAGGGCCCGCCATGACCAGCAGACTTACGTCGCATGGTCTGAATGGAGTGCACGGGCGTCCCTGGTACGCTGGGTGTAGCAGCAAAGATGGGCGCGAGCCTGGGAGGGTGAAGTGTAGACATGGTTGGGGTCCGATGAGGAACCGGTCAAGGACTGATGCAAGGCTTTATATTCGGTTGGGGGAAGGGCAGTGGGTAAACCCGATAGGAAGGAGAGGTTGACGCCTTTTTTGAATAATAAAAAAAAGGTAATGATTACGATAAAGGGTGGGGTTTATGTTATCTGTCGGGGGGATGGAAGAGAGAGACAGTGGGGATTCGTGCTCGGACAGAGCAAGCTTTGATAATGGGTTATCATCATCTCTTCCCTTCTGGGTTTAGCACATCTCCCCATCGGCCGGGCCGTGTCTCGTGAGCAAGTACAATTTACAATTGTGCTCACCTCACCAACAAATCTCCGGTTTGCAACTTTTTATCGCCCAAATCATCGCACCTAGCAGCAGCATCCTGCGACAAAATGGAATTAATTATATCTCATTGCCTCTATACGTCATGTCAATGTTCAACTGGAACCACATAAAAGTCCATGTAGGGCTATTCCTTCCGCGTCGTCATGGGTATGATGGTCTCTACCTTCGTCACGCTCTCTGCTTTCTTCTGGTTGTTCTTCGCGATTGCATACAGAACCCCCGCAAAGAAGCCCACGGTCACAGCTGAGACGGACCCGAAAGTCATTGGGTCCCCAAAGAAGATCATACCTGATGCGGCGACTGGTAGTTTATTAAGCGCCCCAGTCATGCTATAATACTCGTTGTGATCAGTCCCTCACCAAGTGAAGCTAGCGCACTAACCTATATGTCGTGCTACTTGTCACGCGAATGCACCATGCTGTCGTGTATGAAATCCCGACCGCGGCAGCCCCCGAGAACGCGATAGCGGAGAGAAGTAGACTTCGGGTCTCGGGTGGGCTGTATCGGAAAGGGTGTCATGTGAGTAAACTCCCTGCTGACAGTAGCGCCGAGGAGAACGCACAAGTTACGATTCAGGTTATCTGACCCCCAATCTTCGATGACGAAAGAGAAGAGGAGCAAGACCGGAATCGACAGTAGATTATTGTAGAACATCGAGTCCCAGTCGGAAAAGCCGGTCGCCTTGATTCTCTTGCGCATAGACAAAACCTGCCAAAACATAGTCAGCACGTTGCTTCTTCGAAACCAACAAAAATACACACGTAGGCGGCGCTAGTAAGGCAGTTACCAAACATCCAGAGATAACCTACATTAAGAGTGGCCATGGCACTCGTCACAGAACTCAAACTGCCTGTGGGGGAGTGCGAAACATCACTCCAGGCCGCGATCATCGAAGAAATGACCTGCAAATTCTTCTCAGTGTGTAAAGGTCCCATCCACACTGATAGTACATACCATGAAGATAAACGAGACTAGTGTCAGTGCCGTGACGCGACCACCAAACCATAAAACCTCCCCGTAGGCCTATGTTGCCCGGTTGGTTCGTCAGGACAACAGTGAAAACGAGCACACGCACAATGAGAATGATGGTTAGGTTTTTGAAAATAGTGTAGATAGGGATTGTAAGGTATTGCTAAACCAGGTCGTCAGTCGCGGCTGCGCAAGTCAACAAACACGGTTGACGTACCAAACTCTTGGAGCCCGTATAGATGACACTAACCAACAAAAAGCTGATCGGGAACCACGCCCTGGCATCAGCCAGATCAAATTTTCGGAAGACGATGACCCCCAGCATCTTCACCACCATGACGCAAAAGACGCAGACGGTGGATTGGATACACAAAAGCAGGAAGTTCATGGAGAAGTTAGGTCCCGACACCACAAACTACCCGGGCACTCAACACTCGCTGGTATGGCAGGGACAAAGATCAAGCGCACTTTGTTGACCACGGTCATCAAGATCGATGCCATGCAGTAGCAGGCGATGGATAGGCCTAATTCGCGACGGTAATGTGTAAAGAAAGCAGAGTCTCTCAGGTTCACGTCTTCGTACAAGAACCATCACGCACTAGCAGAAGAAATGAAAGGTTCCTTCACGCTCCCCGTCGCGACCGCCTTTCTGAGCTCGACGGCATCCTGCTCCTCTAGCGGTACGCTTTTGTATTCCCCCCCGCGGTCTTTCGGCGTGGCCATGATGAAGTCAAGTAGGATGATGGGCCGAACTGGTGAAAGAATGGAGTTGGTAGCGAAAAACTGACAAAAGAGACCGCGAAGGAAGACGAGAGTAACGAGAGAAGGGAGATGGGTGGAGATGGGTGGAGATGTCAAGAAAAAAAAGCCGGCGCCTATGCTTGGATCGCGCTTGGCTATTGAAAACGTTGACATCTCCCCTTATGACACGCGTACGCTAGTCACCTCACAAGTAACCTTCAGGCATTGTGTAATAAAATAAAGCAGCAGAAGAGAGTGTAGAAGAGAAAAAGAAAAAAGAGGCAGCGTGGAAGACGCTCCTAACGACGGGACAACTGTGTGAAAACTAGGACGACCCGGTCGAAGGGAGGCAAGGTAGCAGGTACAGTACATTGCCAAGGCGAAGAACTAGATGCCTATCATCGTCCGTTGATCGTGGCTGTAGAGTCCCTCCTCACAGCCGACGGCCCAGCGTTCGAAGCACTCGCTCGCTCAGAGGGTATCCTATTGGGGTGCTCTGGAATCATCGCAATCTCTTTCTTTGCTTCCTCCCAAGCCTCCAAGTTCTGTCAAAATTTCTCAGAACATTTGGATTCGAAAGGACAAATGATTATGCACCTTCTTGCACCATTCGCGGTGGCTGCGCGCCATGCTGATTGCCATCTCCCGTAGGTCTGCAACCTTTTGGCGTTGGAAACGATCCAGGTCCGCTTGGATGGTCGAGCTAGCGTATTTGAGATCCTGAGCGGAAAGATGCAATGCATCCTCTAGCTGAAGAAGAAAATAATGTTCAGATATCTACGGTAATGTGCAGGGAAGTAGATGCTACCTGTGATATCGTCTCTCTTGTCTTGCTGATCCCGCTCCGTCGTGCTGATTCAGGGTCGGCATCCATCATCCCATGAAGAGTATAGCTCAGTGCGCTCAGCAAGCCCATACCCGGGGCTCTGCGCTTGGTGTGGCTTGGCCCCGGGTGAGGTGGGAGAAACGCTGATGCCGGGTTATCATGTTGCTCTTTGCCTTCCTCTCCTGCGCTCGTGTTGCCGTCATTGACGTTGTCTGCACTAGAAGTGGGACTTCCACTATCGGAAGCGGAGATGGAACGCGTGCGACCACGATGAAGAGCGTCCTCAAGTCTCTTTGCTTCCCTTTCACTCTTTTCGAGTTCATTGAGAGCCTCGCGGCGGGCTTCGAGGGCATCCTGTGTCATCTCCAATTGTACATGCTTCTGGTGGCGATACGCAAGCAATTTCTTGATGATCGAGGCGAACTGGGAATACTCATGCAAGGGCTCTTGCCAGTTTTGTTCAAGGTCTTGCAGCTAGAAGAGTAATGAGTGTTCTTTCAATGGGCCACGTGATCTATGGTACCAGGCGTGTTGTGTTCACATAAGTGGCATCAACGGCTTGACCTGTCTTCTCGATTGCTGTCGCAAGCTCGCCACTCTCATTGAGGCTGAAGCCATTCCATATCGCGCCCAGCTCCATATGATCTTGGGCATAATCTGACGGGGGAGTGGCAGAACAAATTGTGAGTATTGACACCAGAGGAGGCATAGTAAACAAGGTCAGAAACCAACCTGACCAACGCCTCATCGTTCTTCTCGTCACTTTCTCCATCGGCCCGCTTAGATGTGAAGCGAATTTGTTGGTAAACACCTCAGAGTCCAGGAAACGTTGGTCCGGACGGCGGAGAGGGTGCGCTGGGGATGGGTTAGGAAGAGCCTCGTATGCTGGCGAGGCATTGGGGTCGGTGGGGTTGTGTGCAGGAGCCTTGAGGATATTTTTCGGAAGGAGTGAGATCGGAGGCGAATGTAGGACTTCCGTCTTCAACAACAACAAGTCAATTGGTGCGCTACCCTTGCCAAAAAGCGGCATTCGTACCCATGAAACTTCCCCATCGAGAAACCGGTGAAAGACATGCTCGTTTGAGAGAATGGGATGCCGCGCGATTCGGTTTAGGAAGGTCTGCAGCATGCGCTTACGCCGTGCTATCATAGCAGCATCCTCGCGAGCCTTGGCCTGCTTTATAGCATAGTCACTGATTGTCTGCTTCGAGGGGATAGGGGGGATGATCAAGGTAGGGTAAAGCTTTGTCAAGTTTAAGCGCAGAGACTCAAATTCTGAGTAACGATGACGGGATTCCACGTTCTATATTTTGACAAGTCAAATCTGTGCAGAGTGTACGTCGTTCCTTAAACTCACTCCCGACCGAATGATATACGTGATATACGGCGAAGTTGAATTTTCACTGGTCTTTTGGGAGTCTGTAATCTGAATACGCACGGGACGCGTGGTGGAATCAGTTACACTGGGGAAAGAGACATACATACGTACCAATATCTCTACATCTTCTCCTGAATGTAACCACTGATCTCTGAAGCAGCAATAGTCACTCTTTGAAGTCGGGGATCGGGGTGTGTGCCCAGAGCCTTGGGAAGGAAAGCCACTCCTCAGGGATGGAGATTGAATGTCAGGGTGCGGGGAAGAAGGTAAAGCGAGTGTAAGGTTAGGAGGGGACGGAGGAGCAGAAACATCGACGTGAGAGTTGGAGGAGGCAGATGAGAGTGGTGGGTCGGCTGTCGAGAAAGGGTTCTCATCCTCAAAGGGCTCCATCGTGCTAGTGCAGGACGAGGCGAAACAACAAGCCAAGTTGTATTATCTACCCCGCTGACAAATATTGCTACTCTAACTTTCCTAGCAGCGACCCAAACAGTTCGTCGATCTGTGACTCGTGCCACGCCCCCGCTAGGGGTACTGGGACCATAAAATTTTGTATTTTGTCGTGGACTTCGTATCTGTGATGTCGTTGTAAGGGAAATGGCCTGTAAAAGTGAACCACAAACCGGAGTTTACGGCCTTTGCTCGCTTTGGTATCAATGTGCCTCTTCGGCTTTTTTTGCTTCTGGCTTGCCATCCAGTCCGTCCTTCCAACACTTCCGCCCTTCGCATCGATCACGTCGCGCAAGAGTTGTTGATAGAAATCGGTGTCATCAAAAACCTCCACATCCGCCACTTCTTTCTCGTCAAATACCGGATCACGCTGGCTGGTCACACGAGGTTCCTTACTTCTCTTGAGCTGTGTCCGCGAAACAAGCGCCGGTCGATCGCTCTGGAGCACCTCCTCGATTTGCGCACCAACACTTTTTACGCCCAACGCACTGCCAGCCTGAGAGAATTTCCTGCGAGACGCAGGGAGTAAAGTGGAGGGTGCCACCGCTGCTACCTTCGCTGACCATTTTGACAGAGTACGTGTGAGGTGAGGGTGGTATCTGATCAAAACATCCTATGAGCCAAGCGACAGGGGCAGGACTAGGATATGGCAGAGCATTTGAAACTGGCGACCCTCGACCAGCCTTCCCAACCCGTCGTGGGGACAGAACATTCAAAGAGAAAACTCACGCATGCTCTAGCTCGGCTGCATATTCACTTGCTTCCCTGATCAGGGCGTCCCAATCTCGATCCACATTATCGATCTCTGGGACAGTATAACGCCGCCCTTCTTCAGCGCCATCTTCTACACGGCGCCGTTTCCATTTGACTTCCCTGTCCTCTTTCGTGAGTTCCTATCGCCCGTAGACGTAATGAATAAGTCGTCTGCTGACCCCGAAGTGGCAGATGACTTGGGAGGTACGCACGTCGCGCAAAGTCGATAGCTCACGCACTAGCGCGAGAGCTCCTTTGAGCAGCACATGGCGTGCCTCAAGGCAACGTCGGTGGGATGTGAGGTCAGATATTTGTGTAGGCTAGAAAAGAATAACGGTTAAATAATTCTGATCGGTGGGTCAAAGTGTTTGGGGGCCCATATGTACTCACCAGAGGGAGACGGTTAGACGCCGTGACAGATTTCTGTAGACTTATGCGGGCGTCGAGTAAGCTATCCCATAGACTCTGACAACCATAATCAGAACAGGTGGGAGGTCTCGCCTTGTCAAGAAACCGGACTTACTAACTGCTTGGATACCGCTCTTCCTTTCCTCTTGTCTTCGTCGCGTCTTTGTCGTATGTTTGACAGATCGTTCTCGTAATTCGCGTCCTTTGGTGCATCTTTGGTAGGGAGGAAGGGTGGCGATTTCCCTGCATTGCCACTAGCTTCCTCGCTCGGTGACAGGGCTTGATCGTCCTCCTCGTCACTACTAGGCCCATTTGTGACACATCGTGATTCGGAGCTGCTTGGATCAGACAAGCCAGATCCAACAGCATCCTCATCTAATAACTGCTTTCGTGATGTCTTGACTCCGATATACTTGGGATCTACGATACTGTCCAGCTGACGGCGGAGATCCGAAGGTCTGAAGACATATCATTAACTAGCCGTGCGGATGTGTGGGTGAACCCACCCCACTTGGAGGTAGTGCCCTCGTGCCTCTACGGCATGTGTGGTGTGTGGTACTGGTGAGCCCGGTTGTTCGTCTTCGGGGTCAACATCTGAGGGAGGTTTGAATACAAAGAACTACAGACGAATAGTTGGATTTTTACCCAATGGAGCAGGCTCATCTAGCAGAGCGATTTGTTGTGCGAGTGAGAGACGAGACATTTGTAGATGTTAAGGTTATGGTTAGAAAATATTGGCCACGTGCCAATAAATTCTTCGTTCGCCCTCGGGCTTTCTCATTCTCATTTTCTGTCTTTTTGCCCGCTCTTTCAATCTGGATTATATTCGCACTCCCCCATGTACATTCGTTCAAAAACATGGCCAAAAGCATATCATATAGTGCGTTTGCGTTTTCTCTTCCCAGTCCTTTCTTTCAACCCGGCAGTCGGGCATTTTGGACTCACGCAATCGCAATCGAATCGGTCTTCGTGACCTCCTCGAGGCGAAAGTTAATTTGTTTTTCCTTCCCAATATCTATGCCATCACCTCTCGACTTTCCATTTTCCCTTTATTCCTTTCAAATCGATAATCGCTTACCTGGTCCCCCGACCTCCACGCTTCTGCTCACACCGTCTCTTAGCTCGTCAAAACAGACAGATTGCCATAATGTCGCCTCCCACCACCCGTGCTTCCGGCATGGATGCATCTGTACACCAGGTAGACGAAGAAGACGACGACATTTGTCCTATATGCGAGGGTGCCTGCACATGCAACAACAAAACTATCGTCCCAAATCCAACTCCTTGCCTATCCGGCGGCCGTCAGGCCCAGAACCAAATCTCATCCCAAACAACCTCTTTACCATCCGTTCTCACTCACCCTACTACGGCGGTGCCATTGAAAATAAAGCTCACTATACCTGCCACTCTTCTCACTCGAAGTCGTCTTCCTCCCTCAAAAGCCCCCGTGACTCCCTCAAAAGGGCAAAACAAAAACACAGTCACATACAACCGAGCCAAGCGCCCTGGTCGACCTTCAAAAACAGCAATCCACACAGGGGCGCAGATCGGTGCTATTTCGAATGCAAAGGACAAAAAGTCTACCAGGCCCAAATTGACGGCCAAAGACACGACCGGAAAGTCATCGAAGTGCCGAACGACAGTTGGGGAAAGCGATCACTATGCCCAAGGAGGTCCCTCTAACGGTTCCGCATTTTCACGCAGGAGTCACGACACAGACGCTGGCGGTCCGATGACAGCTTACGATCAATTCAACCCTAACCAGGAATTCCCCACATTCGTCTCTGCTGATGAGTTTTCCTCTGAAAATGAAAGTTCCGCTGGGTCCAGTTCGAGCTCTGAAGAGTCAGAACTCACAGATTTTTCCGATTCATCGATCGCGGAGGAGGAAGAATACTTCATTCGAACAACCGAGGAACAGCGTGCCCGAGCCCATGACAAGGCGCGGGTCAAGCGCGAGTTGCTTGGCGATGGTCTGACGAAGAGAAAAGAACGAAGAACGTCGAACCGACTGGGAGATTCGCTCTCGAACAAAGAGCGTTAGCCCTAGTGTCAACGACATGGACGTTGACAGTGACGAGACCGATGACGAAGCAGAGGAGGGTGGAGAAGGAGCTAAAAACAACGAAGGTGAGGATGAGGATGAGGACGATGTGGAGCCCGCGCGACGTTCCTACGTTGGCATCGCGACTGGTTGGTCTGAAGATGAAGAGTCGAGCTTTGATGCGGCTCTGTTCTTCGCTGGTCTTAGCGGCTCCGACTCGGGACCGGAACCACCTATCCATGGGCGAGACGTAGCTGTTAACACTGACGAAGATACTTCCTCACTGGACATTGAACCATCTTCCCTTGCACAAGGTGTCTTTGAAATTACTGAGGGTTGGGACGGTTCTGTGATCTTTACCAATGGGCTACAGGATGGCCAAGGGCTTCTCGACTGGGATTTCGAAGCAAATGCCGCTCAACTCCTGACTGAGATTGCCACAACGTCCGATCACAATTCTGGTTCGGACGCGGATGTGCGAATGTCTGGTAGTGAAGGTGACATGGGAGACAGCGAACACGAAAATGATAGCCTGGAGGAAGTAGAAAGCGACGATGGGGATACAACAGAGGAAGAGCTTGTCGATGAGCGTGGTTTGCCGACCGCTCGTGCGATGCGACTCTTCCGTCCACCAGTGGCTCAGTCCTACTCTATCAACCCCCTCTCCACTATGAGTCCTGGGCCACACTTCCAGGATGCACTGTCTGTCCAGTCTCCTCAACCTTCAGATATCCTTGCTGGCCACGGATTTGCCGACGAGGATGAGGACACACCCGAGCCTCCCACGAGCGAAATTGGTACCGTCCTCAGCGCCTCGTCTGACCGAGGAACGCCACGATTCCCAATTATGGGTACGTTTATGGCCTCCAGAACAAACTCCCTTCGCCGCGTAGTTATCGATGGGTCTCGACATACCGTTCCTAGCCCCTTTCAAAGGAGTTGTCGACGCCGCTTATCCGGGTCTGTTTCAGCCCAGAGCGCTCGCAGAGTGTGTCTAATTCTGCGATCCATTCCACCCACTATACTAAGTCCTTCACAGAGCCGCGACAGGTCTCTTTCCTTATCTTACGCGTCCTTCACCATGTCTCCCACACAGATTGGATTCCCCAGTCACTCCGATGACCCACCTCTTCCTACTTCACCTGGCCTCCCTCTTACCGAACCCATCCGTTTGGATGACGTTCTTGACACATCGATTCTTTACTCCGATCCAGTCGAAGGCCCTGCAAATTTCAACAAGTATCCTAGTATCATAAGCGAGCCTGAGGCTAGCGTAACTGACGATGGCGAGCGCCACCTCCAAAATCTCAGCCGTTGGGATCGAATCCCTATGGGTACCTTCCGACACACGCGAGAGAGTGGCCACGTGGACGATGGCTCAAGTAATCTCGCGTATGGCGACATCATTCGTAGCAGCCCATTCAACGGCGTATGGCCATCAGAGAGAGGCAAAACCAAGCCTCCTGGCTCACCATCGAAGAAAGGAAAGGGTAGGAAGGGCTCTGTAAATATGGACATCTCCCCTGTCATCCTGCCTGTTCGCGACCGTGACGGTGACCACTCGCCAAATGGACCCACAATTGGTCAAACAAGACACAGTCCTCTGCACTCCAAGCCACGCAAAGACAAGGAGTCACGCCGAGATAAAATGCACAAGCGAAAAACCCTAATGGGCACCGCAATTGGTCGGCGCCACCAACAACAGCATCATTCCCACGGACACCATCCGAATTCAAAAGGGCGGGCGTCAGGTAGCGTTCAGCGCACTGGAGTCTTCAGTGGTGGCTCGGTTCCTCCACTGAGTCTCTAGCCCTGCCGCCATTAACCCGTCACTCATAGTCGGTCCGGTACTGGTTATTTCTGCCACCTTTGTCAACGCTTTCCTCC
>WNFR01008673.1_pt1 | contig 10276 bp, 7 predicted proteins | sample 5400221 | NCBI WGS metagenome assembly WNFR01 (sample SAMN13153357, study PRJNA577476) | soil metagenome | isolation source: 40 cm soil under Madrone tree | place: USA:California | collected 2016-06-14 | reverse complement strand
AAAGCACCGAGCTAGGCCACATCGCCTCCCTCGTCACCCACTACGCCCTCGCCAATCCCGGCCGCCAATTCATCCTCACCACGCCCACGCAGCAAATCGTCGACTGCTCGCCCGTCGAGCGCCTCGCCGAGCGCGTCTACCAACTCTTCGGCAAACAATCTTTCGACGAGCTGATCGAAATCCCCGTGGTTTCCGCCGCCTTTCGCGCCGCCATCACCGAACCCGAGCTCGAGCAAAGTGAAGAAAAGGCGCGCCTAACCGTCTACGGTTTCACCTCGCGCCCCGAAGTCCAGCGCCCCAATCGCAACGGCATCTACATCTTCGTCAATCGCCGCCTGGTTCGCGACCGCCTCATCCTCCATGCCATCCACGAGGCCTATCGCAACATTCTCCCCAGCAACGTTTTCCCCGCCACGCTGCTCTTTCTCGAAATGCCCTACGACGAAGTCGACGTCAACGTGCATCCCGCAAAAATCGAAGTGCGCTTCCGCCGCTCGCAATTCGTGCACGACTTCACCCGCGACGCCATTCGCCAGGCGCTGATGAGCGCGCGCCCCATCGCCAGTTTCGCGGCGGCCGCAGCCGGTTCCGGTGCAGCGTCGCAAAACGCAAACGCCGCGGGCGCTCCGCTCTCCGCCGCTGCTTCGCTTGATCCTGCCGCTCCCTCCGTCATCCCGCGCGCCATCATCCCCGCCATGGAAGAAATCGGTCTGGGCAGCGGCGTCGGCTCGGACGGCGGATTCGATCTAACTGGCGCGCCGCTGCAGCCCATCGAGCAGCGCTTCGCATTCGAATCGGGCGCAGCGTTTGGTGCGCCGAGCATCCCCACGGAGCCGCCCGCTCCAAACTGGGCCGCGAATTTTGCCGGCGCCAACGGTGACGCTCCCGCCACGCTCCCGCACCCCGACCAAATCGCCGACTTGAAACCCCTCGGCCAAGTCAGCTCCAGCTTCATCGTCGCCGTCAACGGCGAAGGCCTATGGCTCGTCGACCAACACGTCGCACACGAGCGCGTCCTATTCGAACAGCACCTCGAAGCCCGCCGCGCCGGAAAAGTCGAAAGCCAGCGCATGCTCATGCCCATGATCCTCGAGCTTTCCCCGCGCCAGCTCGTCATCTACGAAAAAATCGCCGAAGAGCTAAGCGCCAACGGTTTCGAAGTCGAGCCCATGGGCCCGCGCAGCGTCGCCATCCAAGCCGCGCCCGCGGGCATCACCGGCAGCGACGCCGAAAAACTCCTCACCGAAATTCTCGACGGCATCGAGCGCGAAAACGCCGCCATCTCCATCGAAACGCTGCAAGCCAAAATCGCCGCCTCCACCGCGTGCCACGCCGCCATCAAAGTCAATATGCCGCTCGACCAAACAAAAATGGAATGGCTCCTCGCCGCCCTAGCCAAAACCGATTGCCCCATGAGCTGCCCCCACGGCCGCCCCGTAGTCCTCCGCTATTCCATAAGAGAAATCGAGAAAGCCTTCCACCGCATTTGACGATGCACCGCATTTGACGCTGTAGTGGCCAGTCTTTAGACTGGCCATCGCAAAGCATCAGTGCCCGGCTGTAGCCACGCCACAAGAGTTGTAGGGGTGCGGTTTAGCGCATCCCAGCGGCGCAAGCCGTGAAAATTTGCTGCTCCATTGCTCGTCGAGAGGGAACGTGACCGAAACGCAAAAGACCGCCGTAGTCTTTGGCCTGGCTAACAAACGCAGCATTGCCTGGGCCATTGCGCAAAAACTTCAGCAAGCCGGCTGGCGTCTCGCTATCACTTACCAAAACGAGCGCCTGGCCCTGGAAGCAAAAGACCTCATCGCCGACCTCCCCGGCGCCGACGGTTTCATGTGTGACGTCACGCAAGACGATCAACTCGCGCGCCTCTTCGCCGACTTGAAAGAAAAATACGGCGTGCTGCACGGCGTCGTGCACAGCATCGGCTTCGCCCCCGAAGCCGACCTCAAAGGCGATTTCGTCAACACCACCCGTGAAGGCTTTCGGATCGCCAACGACATCAGCGTCTACTCGCTAATCGCCGTTTCTCGCGGCGCCCTTCCGCTGATGACCTCGGGAGGCAGCATCGTCACGCTCACCTATTACGGTGCCGAAAAAGTTGTCCCCCGCTACAACGTCATGGGCGTATCCAAAGCCGCGCTCGAAGCCACCGTGCGCTATCTCGCCAACGATCTCGGCCCCAAAAATATTCGCGTCAACGCCATCTCCGCCGGCCCCATCAAAACGCTAGCCTCCCGCGGCATCTCCGGTTTCGGCGACATGCTAAAAGTGCAAGCCGAGCGCGCCCCGCTAAAACGCAACGTCGACGCCGCCGAAGTAGGCGCCACCGCCGCCTTCCTCCTCTCCGATTCCGGCTCCGGCATCACCGGCGAAACTTTGTACGTCGACTGCGGCTACAACATCATGGGCTTCTAGTAGCACAGGCTTTAGCCGGTGCTCTTTCGACCGAGCACGGTGCGCGCAGAAACATTCGATGACGGACCGACAAGTATCAATCGCTACGCACATGCCCAAACTCACTCTCGCGATCGACGGCCCCGCTGGCTCCGGCAAAAGCAGCGTAGCTCGCCTCGTCGCGGGCATCCTCGGTTATCTCTATCTCGACAGCGGCGCCATGTACCGCGCCGTCGCGCTGAAGGCCTTGCAGCACAAAGTTTCGCTCGATGACGAAACGCGATTGGCAAAGCTCGCGAAGGAAACGCACATCGAACTGCGCTCGCCGACTCCCGAGCAAGAAAAAGCCGGAATCAAGAATCGCGTTTTCCTCGACGGCGACGAAGTCACGCAGGAGATTCGGACATCCGACGTAGCGCAAGCCGCTTCGCGTCTCGCGACCATCGCCGGAGTGCGCGCCGTCCTTGTCGCCGAACAGCAGCGCGCTGGCGCGGGCGGCGGCATCGTGATGGAAGGCCGCGACATTGGCACTGTCGTCTTCCCCAATGCTGAACTGAAAATATTTCTCGAAGCCTCTCCCGAGGTCCGCGCCGAACGGCGCTGGAAAGAGCATCAGGAAAAAGGCGAGCCCATGACGCTCGCGCAAGTTCTCGAAGAAGTTCGCGAGCGCGACGAGCGCGACCGCGAACGCAAAGTTTCGCCGCTGGTGCGCGCCGCCGACGCCGTCCTCGTCGATAACACCGCCATGGACGCTGCGGAAACCGCGCGCCTCATCGTCATGCTGGCGCGCGAACGCGAAAGGGAACTGGCCACCGCCGCCGGGAGGAACCCATAATGATTCGCCTGCTCATTTTGCTCAGCGTGGCGGTTGCTGGTGCAACGCTTGCGTTCCCGCTGCTCTCTTTTGGCCAGGCCAAGGATTCGCAGCAGTCGACCGCGAATGCGCAATCCCTCGCACTGCAATCTGTTGCTGCGCAGAAACTTCACTCTTTCCTCGACGCCGACTGGCGGCGCTGGATGCAGGAGTATCCGGAGATGGCCACGGATGTCGGCTATCCCGGCCAGAACGATCGGTGGACCGATGATTCGCCGGCCGGCATCGGGCGTCGCAAGAAACATCTGGCCGATAGCCTCGCCACGCTGAAAGCCATCCATCGCGCCGATCTGCCGCCTAGCGAGCAGCTCAATTTCGATCTCTACCTCGAACTCCTCGAGACCGCTAACGCGGGCTTGCAGTACGGCGACGATCCGCTCCCATTCCGCCACGTCGTCCCGCGCAATCTGTGGATGACGCTCAATCAAATGGGCGGCCTCCAGCAGGAAGCTCCTGGAGTGCTCGCGATGCAACCGCACCAGACCGTGGCCGACTACGAAACTATTCTCGCGCGCCTTGCCGCACTTCCCGCCGCGGTCGACCAGCAACTCGCGCTGCTGCAAGATGGCCTGAAGCGTGGCTACACGCCGCCGAAAATTGCGCTACGCGACTTGCCCAAGCAAATCGCCGACCTCACTCCCAACGCTGCGCTGGCCAGCCCGCTGCTGCAGCCCTTCACCGAATTTCCTCCCAACTTTCCGGAAGCCGAGCGCGCGCGGCTCACCGAAAAAGCCAAGAGCGTTTATGCGGCTTCTGTTGCGCCCGCGTTCCACAAACTCCACGACTACGTTGCTTCGACCTATCTGCCGGCCTGCCGCGAAAACATTGCTGCTACGGCGCTGCCGAATGGAGCGGTTGCGTACGCGTTTCATGTCCGCTGGCAAACCACGACCAGCCTCACGCCGCAGCAGATTCATGAAATCGGCTTGGCCGAAGTAAAGCGCATTCGCGCGGAGATGGATAGCGTCATCGCCTCCACGAAATTTCAGGGCAGCTTCCACGACTTCACCGAATTTCTGCGCACCGATCCGCGTTTCTACTACGACAAGCCTGACGATCTTGTGAACGGCTACCGCATCATCGCCAAGCGCATCGATCCCGGCCTGGCGCATCTTTTCGGCAAGCTGCCGCGCCTGCCTTACGGCGTCTGCCCCATTCCCGATTTCAAGGCGCCCTCGCAGACCACCGCTTACTATCAAGCGGGTTCGCCGCAAGCCGGGCGGCCCGGCTGCTATTTCGTCAATACGTACAATCTGCACGCGCGGCCCAAGTGGGAAATGGAAGCGCTCTCGCTGCATGAAGCGGTCCCCGGGCACCATTTGCAAATTTCTCTGTCGCAGGAAATGGAAAACACGCCGGAGTTTCGCAAGCACCTCGGCTACTCGGCGTTTGTCGAGGGCTGGGCGCTGTACAGCGAGGGCCTCGGCGAGGACGTCGGCCTCTACACCGATCCATACTCGAAATTCGGGCAGCTCAGCTACGAGATGTGGCGCGCGGTGCGCCTTGTTGTGGATACCGGGATGCATTCCATGAACTGGACGCGCGACCAAGCCATCCAATTTTTCAAGGACAACACCGGCAAGACCGATCAGGACATCACCGTCGAAGTCGACCGCTATATCGTCTGGCCCGGCCAGGCGCTGGCCTACAAACTCGGCCAGCTCAAAATCCGCGAGCTGCGCGCCGAAGCCGAGCGCCGCCTCGGCGCCAAATTCAACATCCGCACCTTCCACGACACCGTCCTGGAGCAAGGCGCCGTTCCGCTGAGCCTCCTTGAGCCACATATCAAGCATTGGCTCGACTCCCAAGCAGCACAATGAAGTGGCGAGTGGCGAGTGACGAGTGGCGAGAAGGAGCAACACCCACGCCCACCCCGGGTGTTTTCCGAAGAGAGGCTGTAAGTTGCTGAAAACAAAGGGAACGGGTGCGCAAAAGAGCGCAAAGAGACAACAAAGAGGCTGCAAGTTGCTGAAAACGCAAGACGGGCAGCTACAGGAGAAGGCGCAACACAGAGAGCACGGAGTTCGGAGCACAGAGGGCACAGAGGGCACAGAGGGCACAGAGCGGAGGTACCCCCACCCCGGGTGTTTTGTCAAAAGAGTTTGGATTTGCTTGATTTTAAAGGGTTTGACTCTGTTGGGGAATGCAAAAGAGTCCGCAAGTAACTGAAAACAAAGGGGCGGCAAAAGTGCGCTCTGTTTATAAGAAAGGCAACAGCTCGGGAGGGCGGAGTCTAAAGGGGTTGGAAGATCAGTCCAGCAGACACCCGAAGTGGGTGCCGGGGCAGGGGACAGCGCCGACATAACCCAGACATGTTATCATATTCGTACCGTTTGTCAAGGAAATAATATAAGTGGTTTGTTTCTGTGAGATTGAAGGCTTGGGAGTCGTCGTCGGCACCCGTCGATCGGAGCGACCGGCAGGAAAAGTTGTTGACGTTGAATTGTAAGTCGTGTATGTTGAGATTGGAGGTGCATTATGCGCCCAAAGGAACTAACGCGGACAGATGTACTTCGTGCAGCAAGCAATTTTCGCTGGACGAAGAGAATGCCTAAGTGGACGGTGATTGTTGATAAAACGGAATTTCCCGTCCGCCCGCTTGTGCTTGAGGCTGCGGACGTTCTACCGAACGACCCAACGAACTCGCATCAAGCTGTTGGGATACTAGAGAGGTTGGGATTTGCAACACGTTACTCAAGGTGAGCAAATGAGAAGTCCAAAAGAACTGACCCGAGCAGAAATCCTTCGTGCCGCGAGCAATTTTCGGTGGACGAGGAAAGGCATGAAATGGACTGTCATTGTGGGTGATAGAGAACTTCCGGCGCGCCCGCTGGTGCTTGAGGCGGCGGGGGTTCCTCCCAATGACCCAACGAACTCACATCAAGCTGTGGAGATATTGCGCAGATTGGGGTTCGAGACCCGTTATACAAAGGAACAGCCCGAAGTGGGTACACGAGAAGAAGAGGAATCTCCACAGACGGGAAAGGGGTTGAGCTCGATTCTGGAGATTGTTTCTGCTGCAACCAGGGAAGTGCCGGACAGCGCGTGGAAACGCCTTCCGACAGATTTAGCCAAAAATGTGGATCATTATCTCTACGGAACCAAGAAGAAGGATGAATGAGGCGGATTTTCGCTGACAGCAGTTATTGGATGGCGCTTGTGAATCCCCGGGACCAGATTCATCAGAAGGCTATGAGCGTCAGTCGCCAGCTCTCGTCGGACAGTCTGTTGACCACCGAGATGGTCCTCGTGGAAGTGCTTAACAGTTTCAGCGATAGTCTATACCGCGAAGCCGTGGGCAGAATGGTCGCAAGCCTGCGCCAGGATCAGAACCTGACGATCGTGCCGCAGACGCGCGCGCAATTTGAGAGTGCCCTACAGCGCTACCGGCAAGCTGCGGATAAGGGCTGGAGCCTGACGGATTGCGCGAGCTTTCAGGTGATGGAAGCGGAGCAAATTCAAGCGGCGTTGACTCACGACCAGCACTTTGCCCAGGCGGGGTTTGAGACTTTGCTACGCTAAGGAAGTTTTCTGCGCATAGGGAAAACAAGGCGCCGTCCCGCTAAGCCTGCTCGATGCGTATGCGAGAGCACACCGTTGGGACATAAAGCATGAAGCGCATCCGCTATTGTCTGCTGCCGGCCCCGATGAGCGTAACAGGGCGTTCTTCAAGCATCACCAACGCCTTTATTAATGCGATCATTCCAGTCATTGAACCGACCGAGGAAGAAGAACTGGAAGCTCTCCGAATTTTGCAGATCGATCCCAAGCATATTTGTTGTGCGTACTGCGGAGACAAAGCAACAGAATGGGACCACCTCAGGCCGATCATCAGTAATCAGGAACCCACTGGTTACATCACCGAAATAGCGAACCTTGTTCCCAGCTGCGGAAAATGTAATCAATCGAAAGGCAAGTCGTACTGGCGCACCTGGATGGAGGGTAATGCGAGGTTATCGCCTAAGACTCGCGGCGTTCCCTATCTCGCGGAACGAGTGGCAAGGCTTCAAAGTTATGAGGCTTGGCGTCAGCCTCGTAAAATCGACTTTGCCGCGGTCGTCGGGGCAGAGATGTGGCACCGACATAGACAGAATTGGCGGAGTGTTTTGGAGCTTCTCAAGAAGAGCCAAGAGCTCGCGAGCGAGATTCGATCCATCGTTGCAAATGCCCACTAAGGTCCGCCGATTTGACAGACTTGTTGTGTGACCGGCGGTTCACTGAGCTTCTTACTTTTGCCAGCCAAAGTTTTGGCGACAAGAAGAGTTCCACTCGCAAGAATATTTGCGTCGAGGCCGCGTTTCCTAGCGACCGAGAGGAGTTAGCCATTCTCGCTAAACAACGTCCAGGGGTTCGGGGAGTCGATCTTGATCGGGAGACGCGGTGTGTGCATTACCGCTCGGTGGTAGACATTGTGGCGATCAAGATGCGGTGTTGCGGGGTCTACTATGCTTGCAAGGATTGCCATGTTGCGCTGGCGGGGCATGCGATTGTGGTTTGGGCGCGAGGGGAGTGGGATGCGCGGGCGGTTTTGTGCGGGGCTTGCGGGAGGGAGATGACGATTCGGGAGTATCTGGAGAGTGAGTCGCGGTGTCCGGGTTGCGGGGCGGGATTTAATCCTGGGTGCAGGACGCATTGGCATTCTTATTTTGAGGGGGAGGAAAAAGCGGGTTCCTCGCTTTGCCCGGAATGACAGGTGTGATGCTTCATTTTGTCGGTCGCACGACGATTGGTCGGTAAGGATTAGTTGAGGTTCTTCGGCTACCCTCGTCGGGTAGCCTCAGGATGACACGCTTTTTGCGTCGGCTCGCGCAGCCATGAGGAAAGAGCCCGCGTCAGAAGGCGGCCGCTACATGGGGAAGGCGAAAAGCGGATTCCTCGCGTTGCTCGGAATGACAGGTCAAGGCGAGAGGCCGCCTGAAGGCTGCCGCTACAATGCGCCCGCGAATTTGTTTGCGCTGCGGGGCGGGTGGAATTAAGATTTGCGCAAATCCAATTCACCGAATGGCCTCGGACGAGGCCATCGTGGGAGGCATCCATGCGGCGAGAGAAAGTGCTCGTTGGGGCTCTCCTTTTTGTGGTGTGCATCACGTGCGCGGCACGGCCATCGTGCGCGCAACAGATCGGGAAATTCGTTCCGATTCCTGCGAATTCGGATGCCGATCATGCGTTGACGGAAATCAACGCGGCCACCGATCCTGCGCAGAAGCTGGCGCTGATCGACAAATTCGCGGCCATCGCGCAGGGAGACCTGGCGATTTTGGCGGACGACCAGTACGTCAATTATTACATCGCGGCGAAGAACTACGACAAGGCCTTCGAGTACGGAGACAAGTTGTTTGCGCTGGACCCCGACAGTTTCTCGAACGCGGTAAACATGGTGCGCGCGGCGGCGGACAAGGGCGACGGCGACAAGTTGATTTCTTATGGGGAAAAGACGGCGCAGATTCTGCAAAGGTACAAAGAAAGGCCGGCGCCGGAAGGAATGAAGCAAGAGGCTTGGGACACGTTAAAGGCGCAGACGCTGCAGGATGTCCATGAAAGCGTGGCGTACGTGGAGCGGCTGGTGTTCGATGGCGCGTATCGCACCGCCAATGCGGCAAAGCGGGCGGCGCTGCTGGTCCGCTTTGCGCAGCTTTTTCCGGACTCCCCGTTCGCGAACCAGGCTTTAGGAGTCGCGGCAGCGTCGTACCGGCAGACGCAGAACTCCGCGAAGATGCTGGAAGTGGCCGACGGCCTGCTGGCCAAGGATCCCGACAATCTCGGCATGTTGCTGCTGCTGGCCGACTACTACAGCGAAAAGGGCGAGCAGTTGGACAAAGCGGAAGCCTACTCCAAAAAATCGGTTGCGCTGCTGGACGCGGCGAAAAAGCCCGATGGCGTTACCGACGAGCAGTGGAAACAGCAGAGCGGCTTGCAGAAGGGTTTAGCTTTGAGCGCTCTGGGCCAGGTGAATATCCAGAAAAAGAACAACGCGCAAGCGGTGGACAATTTTAAGGCGGCGGCGCCGCTGCTCAAGTCCGATGACGGAGGCTATGCGCGCAATCAGTACCGACTGGGATTCGCGCTGCTCAATCTGAAGCGCGTGCCGGAAGCGAAAGCGGCGTTCACGGACGCGGCTTCGGTGAATAGCCCGTACAAGGCGCTGGCGCAGGAGAAGCTGAAAGGTTTGCCGACCTCGACGGCCGCGAAGAAGTCTTGAAACTGGGGAATCGGTTGACGAAGGACGTTCCCCGCGCTGCTCGGAATGGCTGCAATCGTTCGATAGTTCCATCGGCTGAGGAAACGGTTTCAATCAAGCCACGATCCCTCCACTCCGCGGCCCTTCGTGCCTCAGGGTAAACCGGCGCTCACAACCCGAGCGCAGGAAAAAACCGGCCGCTCCGGTCGGGATGACAGGAAAAAACGGCGGCGCTCAGCAATCGAGCGCAGGAAAAAGCAGGTCCCTCGCTTCGCTCGGGATGACAGTCTTGCGAATGAAGGGCGCTTATGTGGGGGCGGACATGGACGCGAGGAACTCGGCGTTGGATTTGGTTTTTGTGAGGCGGCTGAGCAGGAGTTCCATGGCTTCCACGGTGGAGAGCGGGCTGAGGACTTTGCGCAGGACCCAGACGCGGCTTAACTCGTCGGGGGGAAGCAGCAATTCGTCCTTGCGGGTGCCGGAACGCTGGATGTCGATGGCCGGGAAGACGCGCTTATCGGAGAGGCGGCGGTCGAGATAGATTTCCATGTTGCCGGTGCCCTTGAACTCTTCGAAGATGACGTCGTCCATGCGGCTGCCAGTGTCGATGAGCGCGGTGGCCACGATGGTGAGCGAGCCGCCCTCTTCGACGTTGCGTGCGGCGGCGAAGAAACGGCGCGGGCGCTGCAACGCGTTGGCATCGATACCGCCGGAGAGCACTTTGCCGGAGGGCGGAGTGACCGCGTTGTAGGCGCGGGCGAGACGGGTGATGGAGTCGAGCAGCACGACCACGTCGCGCTTGTGCTCGACGAGGCGCTTGGCTT
>WNFR01008667.1_pt1 | contig 10277 bp, 11 predicted proteins | sample 5400221 | NCBI WGS metagenome assembly WNFR01 (sample SAMN13153357, study PRJNA577476) | soil metagenome | isolation source: 40 cm soil under Madrone tree | place: USA:California | collected 2016-06-14 | reverse complement strand
CACTGGCACGCGCGACGGTTGAATATACATTTCCGATTGTAGCGAAAGCGCGCGGCGCGATTTTTTACGACACCGGTTTTGTTCATGCCGACGCTTACGATTTCAGTGGAGACCATATCGCCTCCGATGTGGGTGTCGGACTTCGACTTGATCTGCCGATTGGGCCGCTCCGCATCGATTACGGCATTCCGATTCAACGCGACGGGAACAGCAGCAGTGGAAAATTCAATTTCAACGTCGGTTATCAATTTTGAACAAATCCCGTCTATTACGGTCTAAAGCGTCTTCAACCACCCTTAACTCTGCCTTATGAAAAAACTTCTCTCGATGACTCTGGCTTCTGCGCTCGCGTTTCCCGTGGCAGCGCTTGCCCAGAACACACTTAAAATTGGAACAATCGACATGCAACGCGCGTTCAAGGAATACACCAAGACCAAGGACGCGGAAGCGAAGATTAACGACGCCAAAAATGCAGCCAAGAAAGAGTACGACGACCGGGCCGATGCCTACAAGAAAGCGCTCGATGAAATCAACAATTTGAACAAACAGCTCGACGCCCCTGCGTTAAGCGCTGATGCCAAAACCCAAAAGGCGAAGGAACGCGACGACAAGATCGCGAACATTAAGAACATGGAGCGGGAGATCACCGAGTTTCGTCAAACGCGCGAGCGGCAACTCCAGGAGCAGGCGTTACGCATGCGCGAGGGCATCGTCAAAGAAATTACCGACGTGGTGATGGACAAGGTAAAGGCCAACAATATGGACCTCGTCTTTGACAAATCCGGCATGAGCCTGAATGGCGTGCCTGTTTTGATGTATTCACGCGATAGCACCGATTTTACGACCGACATCATTTCCGTTCTCAACAAACCGGGGCGCGCCACCAGTTCGAGCTTAGGCGAGAAACCGGCGACAAGCACTTCCCCTAGCCCCGCGAAAGCTTCGAAACCTTAATCCTTTACTTCCGAGAAATCAGAACGCACACGCGGGTCAACCTCGCGTGTGTTTTTTTTCCGCAAGGGTGAAGATTCAAGCGCGCTTGCCGGCCAGACGGCCCTGGTCGCCCACCAGAACGAGCCTGATGGTCGAATCATGTAATCGCTCGAACGGAGTCGCTCTGCTTCTACTTCTCGCTTCATCCTTCGCCGCTCTCGCGGCAAATTGGCAGTCAACCGTTAGCAAAGATCCGCCCGGTCTTTTCCCGGAGCTCCGACCGCTTCGCGCTGTCTATTATTTCGGCTGGGCTGGAGTCACCGCCGCGACCGGAGAAGCTCATTTTACAAAACCCTCTGAAGATTGCCTCCAACTCGAGGCCGTGGGGCGGACAACCGGCTTCGTTCGCGTCTTGTGGAAGTTGGACGTGAATTATCGCGGCCTCGTCCATGTCGGCACACTGCGCCCGATAGAAACCAGGCAGACGGAATCTTATCGATCCAAAAAAATGACGACTCATCTGACTTTCACGAGCAATGGCGTCAAGCGGGCAAGGACCGAAGATCAAATCAAGCCAGGGCCCACAAAAATCCGTGAGTTCAACTTTCCGAATCTATTCGACTTGCACTCGGCCATGCTTTATCTGCGCAGCCAGCCGCTCCGGGACCACAACGTCTACCGGCTCGTCGTTTACCCTGCGACTTCAGCCTATCTCGCCACTGTCACGGTCATCGGTCGCGAAAAAATCTCAGTGCGCGCGGGCACATACAACGCAATCAAAATCGATTTGCAGCTCAGTAAAGTCGGCAAGAATCTCGATTTGGAGCCACACCGTAAATTCCGGCGCGCTACCATCTGGGTCTCTGATGACGCGGATCGGGTGCTCGTGCGCGCCGAAGCGCAAATTTTTGTCGGAACAGTTTTCGCCGAATTACAGTCGCTCCGATTCGACAACCCAAAATCTTAGCTGCTTCCGCGTATTTCGCGGCGTTCAAAGATCGGAGCTGGCGATATCTATGGTCGAATCCATTTACCGCGCCAAGTGTGCCGGCGCGGCCTGTAAACCGGCGCCTTCGCCCCGGGTAACAATTCGAGAGCAGCCAGCGTTTCCAGATTGAGCTGCCCGGTGACCGGCAGCCCGACGCGTGATTGATAGGCACGCAGCGAAAATTCGAGCGTTGAATTATAAACGCCATCGACCTCGCCGCGGTAAAATCCGCGGCGCAAAAGAGCCATTTGCGCAGAAACTACGACATCGCGTTGAACTTGAGGCGAGGCGTTCGCGTATGGTGTGCCGGCAAACGATCCTTCGGTTGAAGGCGCAACAGCATCGGGATTTGAAGGATACATTTGTCGATCTTGCGGCGGCACAATCGACGGTTGGACAGGCGCGGGAGTGATAGCTGCTGTTTCCCGCGAGGGTTCATCGCGTATAACAGGCTTGTCCGCTTTTGGCGACGACGTATTCGGTGCCGCCGCCTCTGTCGAAGCAGACGGAGCGCTGCGAAGTGAGCGAAGAGTTTCGTCATTGAGCTCGCCGGTGATTGGCAAACCGCTGCGAATTTGATAGCGTCGTATCGCGGCAATCGTATCGGCGTTTTTCTCGCCTGTGATTTCTCCGTAATAAAAACCCTGATCCTTTAGCACCTGCTGTGCATTCGCGATGGTTTGGTCAGCATGAATCGGCACTGCCCAGACAATTAAAAGGAGAATGACGATTTTAGTTCTCATCTCAATCCTGGCAGTTTGACGCTCGCATTTTGCAATTATTCGCCTCCTCCTGGCCCGCTGACAGCGAGCGCTGGCTGACGCCCTTTTATAAGATCGCGATAACGAAGAATCCCTTCGCCAATGGCCGCAGCAATTTGCTCACGATAATCAGCGCTGGCGAGTTTCGCGATGTCTTCTTTGTTTGTGAGAAATCCTCCCTCCACCAAGACTGCCGGATGGCGCACATTCGCGATCACAAAAAATTGCTGAGCTTTCGTTCCCCGATTCACCGCCTGGGTTCGCGCTACCAACGCTTCTTGAATAAATCCTGCCAGGCTTTGGCTTTCCGGGTCCGGCGCTTGGGCGGTGGTCCGCTGCAAAAACGGAAGCCACGAGACGATCGGCATTCCGGGCTGGATTTGATGTTCCGCGTAATAAGTCTCGATCCCACTCGAGACGGGCCTGTTGTCTTCGTTGAAGTGAATGCTGACGAGAACGCACGCCGGCACGCGATTAGTAAGCGCCGCGCGCTCGGGCAGTGAGACATAGCCATCGCCAACCCGCGTCATCACCGTGGCGAGACCTTCCGACTGCAACAACCGATCGACCCGTTGTGCGACATCAAGCGTGAGATCTTTCTCGAGCATGTTCCCGACCTTCGCACCCGAATCCTGACCACCGTGACCAGGATCGAGAACCACCACTGAGAAAGGTTCGTGTCGCGGAGTGCCCTGCGTGGATGTTCCTGGCTCTGGCTTGGAAACCCATTGCATCCACGCGAACGACGCAATCATAAGCAGCAGCCCTATCCAAAGCACGATGCGGCGCATCGCTCGGCGAATTCGAGATCGCTGGCCAAACATCTCTTTCCCTCTTTAATCGACGATTAATGCGCGCGCTTCTTTATCTGATAATGCACGAAAACGAATAGCTGCATTTGCGTTGCGTTCAAGGATTGCCCCTTCGATGCCAGTGGCGGCAAGTTGCTCTTGTCGATGTTTTGTGACGGCCGCGCGCTCCGGAAGCTCTTTCACCTCGTCTTGTAATGCCATGTGCCCAATGCTCCACGCGTCGAGCGCGGTTTTGAGCGCCGCTTCAAGCGCCGCACCTGGCGCGTGCTCGGCTTTGAGAAACGATTCCATCAGCTCCGTCGAGCGCCTTGTTCCGCTCAAAACAGCGAAATTCTGCCGCACTTGCGCGAAGGTTGCGCCGTTCGCTGCGATCGCTCCATCGTATTCCACCCGCAGAAACAAATCCTCTTCCGGTTGGGGACCGATCTCGGCAAAGAGCAACCGGGCAAGATAAGGCGGGCCATACACCTGCTCGAAAGCGCTCTTCATTACCGGGCTGAGCGAATAATGCGCCAGCCGCCGCAATGAAACATCAGCCGCTGCCCGCGTGAAGCCTTCGGTACTGGCCAGCTCGATTGCGCCCATGCGCAGTCGCTCAATGTCCCCCGGATGCCCGATCGCGCCCATCGCGATGCGATCATAAATCTCAAAAATCTTCTGCCGCGCCTGGCCGAGAGTGAGAAATAGAATGCCGTCGCGATAACCCACCGCTGCAATCGGACTGCCCGACGCTAACTGTGTCTCAATGTACTCGCGCCGGTTCGCGATCGCCTCAACCCAACGATACGGCTCTTCGATCATGCGACAGATTTTTTGAAAACTCCGGCAATCTTTTCTTCCGGCAGAGTCATGATCCCGTCGCGCGAAACGATTTTGATGATCGGAAAAATTTTACCGGTGCGGTCGACTCCGCCTGTTGCTGTGTCCGATTCCGCCGCTGTGTCCAACGCCCGCAGTGCGATCGCGACCGCTTCATTTTCGCCCAACTCCTTGAGCGTTTTTTCGCCCCAGTGGTTTTCGTAATAGAGAATGCCGCGGACTGCCGGCGAACCCGAACCGGTGGCAGCATAATCGGTCGCTTCAAATTGCGCGCCCATGGCGTCATAAAAATAAAGTCGTGCCTCCGGATTTGAATTGGAGTCGTAGGTCGCAAAAATGGGGACAACCATGCCCACGCCTTGCATGACAAAGCCAAAATTGTCGCGCAGCAGTTTCGAAAGGGCGCGCACTTTCCCATCGACGCTCATCTCCTGCAATTGCGTCCGCCGAAAATACTGAAACGAGTGTTCGAGCACGCGCGCCATTTCCCAGGCCGTCGCCGGAACGCCCGCTATCGCCATAATCGAATGTCGATCTACCTCCAGGACCTTATCCGCGCGATCATAGACCACGGTATTACCCGCGGTCGCCCGCCGGTCCCCCGCAACCAACACGCCGCCGGAAAATTTGAACGCCAGGATGGTAGTCGCTTCCGTCGGCGTCCACGGTTGCTGATCAGACTTTGCCGCCCGAATGCTTGCATCGAGAGTCGCCGCCGGATTGAGCAGACCTTTGCGCCGTAACAACGCAGGGAAATCCTCGCTCGCGCCAGAAAAGTCCTGGCCAAACGCCGCAGGTAACTTGTCCATCACTCGCCCGTGCGCTGGCGATAGCGTTTGGATTGATTGGGATCGACCTTGCGCATTTTTTTTAAGAGATCTTTCGTGTCCGGCCTGGAAACGTCCGGTGAGCGCGGCCCGCCCCCATCGCCTTGCTTTGGCCCCCACGGAACCGGATCGACTGGCTTTTGAATGCGCTCAGGCATGAAAAAAATTTAGGAAGAAACGCCGGAAAGGCAAGCTGCCGCCGGCCACCTCATTCCAGCAGGCTTGCCATGCAAACCCCCTGATGCCAACATTTGAGGCAATGAACGTGCGCGCGATGTCTCTGACCGCGATGCTGGTGACTGCGTGGCTTCTTTCGCTCGGTTCGGCCCAAACGTTCACACCAGCAGCGGCCCAATCTTCTGATGCCGCGCAACTCGAAGCGCTCACAAAAAAAATTGACGAGCAGAACGCCAAGATCGACACGCTCTCTCAGCAGATCCTTAAACTGGAACAGGAGATTTCGAACAAGCGGCCTGGCGTCATAATTGGAGAAAATGCTCCCTCACCGGCGCCGTCCCCGGTCCCCACCGGGTCTCTCCCACAAGCAGCGGGCGGGAGCACGCACACCGTCGCGCGCGGCGAGACCCTCACTTCCATTGCCAAGTTGTACAAAGTGGGCGTGGAGGAACTGCAAAAATTTAATCATATCGAAGACGGCCGCAGATTGCAGGCTGGCCAAACAATTATGATTCCGGCTCCGCCGACGCCGATGGCTTCACCAGCCTCATCGACAAGTAACTAATGGAAGAGCCGTCGAACCAGAGCTGGTTTTTACGAAAACACGAAGACCGGAGCATTTTTGGTCCGCTATCGTTCGAACAGCTCGCGCTCTGGGCATCGACCGCACAGATCGCGCCCCACGACGCGGTTTCGATCGATCAACAAACGTGGATGAAAGCGCCGATGCTGCCGCAACTGGGCATGGATTGGCTGGTCGAAGTCACGAGCGAACATTACTATGGACCGACCACGCTAGGCGCGATCCAGGAGTTCATTCGCGTCGGCGAGATCAGCGCCGAAACTTTTCTCATTAATTCCTGCAACGGAGCGCGCCAGCAAATTCAGGAAATGCCAGCGTTGATAACGTCACGCCAAAATAGCGATGCTGCCGCGAGTGAAGATGAGCCAAACCTGGCCAACGAGCCCGTCGCAACTGGCATCTCGGTTCGACTGCAAGAGCGCGTCCGCGATCTTGAACAGAGTTTACGCGAAGAACGCCGTGCCCTCCTGGAAACCGAGCAGCGTTGCGCGGAATTGGAACGTAAGTACCAAGAACTTCTGTCCAACGCCTAAATTTCCTTTTCGATTTCCGTTGCCTCGACAGAATCTCGCCCTACCAATGCCGCTTCCAATTCATGGACGGCACCTGGGGTATCTTGGCCAGTTTCAAGCAGGCTTTGTTCGCAGAGCCGCGCATATTTTCCGCCAAGGGCGAGCAATTCATCGTGCCGGCCGCGCTCGATGATCCGGCCGTGATCCAGCACGAGAATTTCGTCCGCGCGCACAATCGTCGAAAGCCGATGCGCAATGACAATCGACGTCCGGTTGGCCATCAAATGTTCGAGCGCTTCCTGAATGAGGCGCTCCGTGGCCGTGTCCACGCTCGCGGTCGCTTCATCCAAAATTAAAATCGGCGGATCTTTCAAGAGCGCGCGTGCAATCGACAGCCGCTGTTTTTCACCGACGCTCAACTTCACTCCACGCTCGCCGACGATGCTTTCCAAACCACTTGGCAATCTCTCAATGAAACCGCGCGCATTCGCTGCGTCCGCCGCGCGCCACAATTCCACGTCTGTCGCGCTCGGTTTTCCCATCAGCAGGTTCTCGCGAATCGATCCGTTAAATAGAAAACTTTCCTGCGTCACGACGCCGACCGCTTCGCGTAAAGCGCGGAGGCCGTACTCGCGAACCGGTCTTTCATCGACATAAATTTCGCCGCTGGTGAATTCATAAAAGCGCACCAGCAGGTTCACCAACGTCGACTTACCGGCGCCGGTTGCGCCCACCAGCGCGATTGTCGCGCCGGGCGGAGCATGGAACGAAACATGAACGAGCGCGGGAAGGCCCTCTGTGTAACTGAAGCTCACATCTTCGTAGCGAATGTCACCCGCGATTCGCGCCGAAATCTTCTCCTCGATCCAATCCGGTTCGATCGGTTCATCGAGGATTTCAAAAACGCGTTCACCGGCCGCGCGTCCCGCTTGCACGAGCTGATTAAGTTGATGCAGACGGCTTATCGGATCGTACAAAAATGCCGTTAGCATCAAAAAGGCAACTAAATCGCCGATCTGCATCGCCCCGGTGAGCACGGCCTGACTCCCAAAAGCCAGAACAATGACCGCGCCAAACGCTTCGAACATCGACATTGAGGGGCTGTAAATTGCCCACACCCGCATCACCACCAAGGTGGCGTGGCGCAGTTGGCCGCTCACGCGGTTGAAACGCGCGTGCTCTTCCCTCTCGCGGACGAAACTCTTGATCTGGCGAACCCCGGAGAGGTTGTCATGCAAAAGCGCGTTCATCGCCGAGGCGGCGCGTCGTTGCAGCCGATAACGCCGGTGCGCCGTGAGGGTGTAGGCCAGCGCACCAGCAATGAGAAGCGGAAATGGAACGAGCGCGAGCAGCGCCAGCTTAGCGTTGAAATAAAACATCACGCCGAGAACGATGAGCACTTGCAGGACCGCGACCACACCTTGCTCGATCCCGTCGATCAGGACCCGTTCGACTGAGTTCACGTCTTCGATCACGCGCGTCATGAGATCGCCGGTGGCGCGATTGTCGAACCAACGCAGCGGGAGCAATTGAATATGCGAATACAGATCGCTGCGCAGATCGAAAATGACTTTTTGTTCGAACGTGTTGTTCAATACAATGCGCAGGGCGTTGAAAGCGTGTTGCAACAGGAAAGCAAGCACCGCAAACAAAACGAGCGGCAGCAATTTCTCTGGGTGATTCAGCCGCACCACGTCGTCGATGATCCGCTTCGTCACCGCCGGAAAAACAATCACCATTAATGTGCCGATGATTGCGCAGCCCAGCGTCCCAGCCGCGAGCGATGGATAGCGCTTCAGATAAGCAAAAACGCGCCAGACTGTTTTCATCGCGCATTCAAAGTCGACGCACCCGCCAGCGCGTCAAGGTAGGGGCGATTGATCTCAATCGCCCGCGGGCGGTTCGGTAAACTGCCGCTACCTCATCTCACACGCGATCGCCGGAATGTTTATGTCGATCTTTAAAGGTGAGCTCGGCGATTCCGGATTTGTCGAGCTCACCCAAGCCTTCCGCGATCATCCGGTCGTATTGCTCAGTCGTCGCACGCGCGAGCGGCAGGTCGAGACCAGCACTCCTCGCGAGCTCAAGCGCGATCCCGCTGTCTTTCGCCGCATGGGCCGCCGAGAAGAAGCAGGCGTGCTCGCGCTTTTGCATATCTTCACCGTCCGTCTCGAGCACGCGTGACGCGGCGCCGGTTTGCGAAAAGACCTCGCGAAGCATCTTCAGATCGAGACCAAGCGCAGCACCGAGTCCAAGCCCTTCGGCCAGGCCAGCCGTGTTGATGTTCATCACCATGTTGACGAGCGCTTTCACTTTTGCCGCTTCGCCCGATTGACCGACGAAGCGCACAATCGATCCAAGCTCTTTTAAAATTGGTTCCGCTTTTCGAAACGCGTCTTCGCTGCCGGCACACATCAAATAGAGCGAGCCTTCGCGCGCCTGTGTAATGCTGGAGGCCATGCACGCTTCCAAAGTTTGCCCGCCGGCTTTTGCCGCGAGCTTTTCAACATCGACATGAACCTGCGGTGAAATCGTTGCGCAATTGATGAAAAGTTTTCCGCGCGCGTTCACCAGCAAATTATCCCCTTCCTCGCTAAAGATCTCGCGCATCGCATTGTCATCGGAGACAACAGTGATGATGACGTCCGACTGCGCTGTCACCTCTGACAAATCCTGGCTGGCAGCACAACCGATCTCCTCCGCCAGCGTTGTTGCGGCCTGGCGATTCGTGTCATAAACCGCCGTCACATGGAGATGTCGATCTTTCAATCGCCGCGCCATGTTCGCGCCCATTCGGCCAACGCCGACGAATCCAATGTTCATGACGATGATGTTTGAGCTTTAATTTGTGACGGTTGCGGTCGACGCTCCTGCAGCTCAGCAGTCTTCTTCATCGGCCAACCTCAAACATCAACCATCAGACGCGTCCCGCAAAAAACGCGTTGTGCTGTTTCTCCTCGCCCACTGTCGTCATTGGTCCATGGCCGGGGCAGATGATCGTTTCATCCGGCAGCGTGAGAATTTTGTCGAGATTATTTCGCACGGCGTCATCGTAGGAAACGTTGCCGCCACCCATCGAGCCGGCAAAAAGCGAGTCGCCGACGATCGCAATCGGACGCGCGAGGCCGGTCACGACATAAGTCATGGCGCCGGGCGAATGGCCCCACGTCAGCCGCGTATCGATGTCGAGCTTGCCGAGCCGAAAACGCCTGCCTTCCTCGATCGGTTCTGCGCCCGGAACGGATTCGCGCGCTGGAGTAAAAACTTGCCCGCCGGTTTCTTCGCGGAGACGCGGTAGGTCGGCGACATGATCGGAGTGTGCATGCGTAAGCAAAATAAGTTTCACACTCAGCTTTTCCTTAGTCGCAAAACGGACCATTTCAGAGCAATCAGCACCCGTATCGAAAGCTGCCGCCGCACGGCTTTTCGAATCCCAAATGAGATAGGCATTGACGGCCATGTCGTGATAACGGGTGTTGAATTGGCGGAGGCCCTCCTGTTCATCAATTTTTTTTGGATGCCATTCGCTTGTGGCAAGCTCGCACAAAGCGCGCGCTGCCAGGCCCAGGACCGGCGCAATACGCAGCAGCGCCAGTTCATCGAAATCCCCTTCGCGCAATTTGCGGATTTTTTGCGAGCTGACACGCGCTTTTTCTGCAAGCTCGGTATCGGAAATGCGCAAACCACGCTGCGCTTTGCCGATAATGTCGCTGACGTTGTCCTCGAGCGGGATGGCCATCGTTAAATCAAAAATGCGTTGTCGGGCTGCCGGAAACTTGGATGAGAGACCCCTCAGTCATGAGATTGGCGATCGTGTGGAATGCGATTTCGGCAACGCGCCGGCCCACCTCCTCGGGTGAAAAGG
>WNFR01017362.1_pt1 | contig 10278 bp, 10 predicted proteins | sample 5400221 | NCBI WGS metagenome assembly WNFR01 (sample SAMN13153357, study PRJNA577476) | soil metagenome | isolation source: 40 cm soil under Madrone tree | place: USA:California | collected 2016-06-14 | reverse complement strand
ATGCAACATTCCCGGGTTTAATCGTACGCTGCACTAGATCCGTCCAGACTGCAAATGTAATTGTTTGACTCCTGAAGAAAACGAGATAGGATTAGCCGCGTTATGGATTGTGAGGAAGGGCAAGCTCGTGAAGTATTAACGTTGACTATACTAAGTGCTCTCGTGTCTTCGTGGTGATTTTTCTGGCAATCATTAATCATGAATGAGGCACAGAGGACACGGAGACAGACAGAAACCAAGAACTGTCGGTACCGTTATGGCCGAATCGAGAACCGCAGTTAAGCGAAGTGGTTTAGGAACCACAATGCGGCGTGATGCGTGGTGGCTCGAACTGCTCCCAGTCGTGTTTATACTTGGCGCCTTCAGCGTCTATGCCACGTGGCGAGCCTTAGAGGGTGCTTACTATGAATGGGGTCCCTACCTCTCGCCATTCTATTCACCACTTATCAAGCCCAGTTGGTGGCCCTTCTCTCCCGCGATTCTGATTCTTGGTGGCCCGCTAGGTTTCCGCGCCACTTGCTACTACTACCGCAAGGCCTATTACCGTTCCTTCTTTCTTGATCCGCCGGCTTGTTCGGTTGGCGAATTTCGCTCTCACAAATACCGCGGCGAAACTGCATTTCCGCTCATATTACAAAACCTCCATCGTTACTTCCTCTACGTTGCTCTCATCTTCCTGATTATTCTCTGGTACGACGCAATTCGCGCTTTCTGGTTTGAGGGAGGCTTTGGGATTGGAGTCGGTTCTCTTGTCTTGCTTACCAATATTATTCTGCTCTCCCTTTACACATTCTCCTGTCATTCGCTAAGGCATATTGTTGGCGGCAAACTTGACTGCTTTTCCTGCGTCTCCTTTGGCGGCCCGCGCCATGCGGCATGGCGTGGGACCAGCTTTCTCAACGAACGCCACATGCTTTTTGCGTGGCTGAGTTTGTTTTCGGTCGGTCTGTCTGATCTTTACGTGAGGTTAGTGGCAACAGGTGCGATACGCGATCTGAGGTTGCTATAGCTCATCTGTCTTAGTCCCAAGTTGAGGCGCGGTAGCATTCTCACTATGGAGAAATACGAGACGCACGAGCACGATGTGCTCATCATTGGCGCAGGTGGCGCTGGCTTGCGTGCGGCGATCGAGGCGCTTGGTCAGGGAGTAAAGGTTGGTGTCGTCTGTAAATCGCTCCTCGGCAAGGCGCACACTGTCATGGCTGAAGGCGGCATCGCCGCAGCGATTGCCAATGTGGATAAGTCTGACGATTGGCGCACCCACTTTCGCGACACGATGCGCGGCGGAAAGTTTCTGAACAACTGGCGGATGGCCCACATTCATGCGCAAGAGTCTCCAGATCGAGTTCGCGAGTTGGAACAATGGGGAGCGGTGTTCGACCGAACCGGCGACGGGGAGATTCTGCAACGAGCATTTGGCGGTCATACTTTCAAGCGTCTTTGTCATGTTGGCGATCGCACCGGCCTCGAGATGATACGCACCCTTCAGGATCGCGGCGTTCATCTAGGCATCGATGTTTATATGGAATGCGCCATCACGCGGTTGCTTAAAGATGGCGAGCACATCGCGGGTGCGATCGGCTACTGGCGCGAAACGGGACGCTTCGTGGTTTTCAAAGCGAAGTCGGTTGTGATCGCAACAGGCGGCATCGGCAAAGCCTGGCGCATCACTTCAAACTCCTGGGAGTATACGGGGGATGGCATGGCGCTGGCCTACGACGCCGGCGCTGAATTGATGGACATGGAGTTCGTTCAGTTTCATCCCACGGGCATGGTCTGGCCGCCCGGTGTACAAGGCATCCTCGTGACCGAGGCGGTGCGCGGTGAGGGTGGAATACTGCAAAACAAAGATGGCGAGCGGTTCATGGAACGCTATGATCCAGAGAAGATGGAGTTGTCAACGCGCGATGTTGTCGCGCGCGCAATCTATACGGAGGTACGCGAGGGCCGAGGCACCGAGCACGGCGGCGCCTATCTCGATATCTCCCACAAACCAGCCGAATACGTGAAGCGTAAACTGCCGAGCATGTATCACCAGTTTCGCGAGCTCGCGGATGTTGATATAACCCGAGGGCCGATGGAGGTTGGGCCAACCTGTCATTACATGATGGGCGGGATTCGCGTCGAGGCGGAAACGGAACAAGCCACGACGCCGGGCCTGTTCGCGGCTGGTGAGGCTGCCGCCGGACTTCATGGGGCTAACCGTTTGGGGGGCAACTCGCTTTCAGATCTGCTTGTATTCGGTAGGCGCGCCGGTATCGCTGCGGCCGAGCATTCAAAGCAAGTTGATTCGCTGGAGATTGACCCACAGCAAGTCGAAGAAGCCGAGCGGGAAATGCTTGCGCCATTCGAGCGGACTGACGGTGATAGTCCGTACGAGATTCATCGCCAGCTGCAGGAAACAATGCAGGACTACGTTGGTATCTTTCGGAATGAAGAAGATCTGAAGTTGGGACTAGCCCGGATTCAAACACTGAAAGCGCGCGCTGGGCGAGTGCGGGTTGAGGGTTCGCGGTTGTTCAATCCAGGCTGGCACCTGGCGCGGGATCTCAAATCAATGATCACTGTGTCGGAGGCGGTCGCCTTGAGCGCTCTCGCACGAGAAGAAAGCCGCGGGGCGCACAGCAGGATTGATTATCCCAAGTATGACGATAGGTGGGGGAAGCAGAACAACATCATCGTGCGCGCCGGGGAGGAGATGACATTGAGGCAAAGGGAAACTCCGGATATGCCTCCAGACTTGAAGGAAATACTTGCGGAATAACTATTCTCCGTGCTCTCCGTGTCTCCGTGGTGATTTTTCTGCAACCAATAGTCACCACGGAGGCACGGAGAGCACGGAAACAGACAGAAACCAAAAACAAAGAAAGGCGGATACCTCACCATGAAGCCGAAGAAGAAACTGTATGACCAGCAAATCACGGGGGAGATTATCGGGGCGGCAATTGAGGTCCATCGTGAGCTTGGACCGGGGCTGTTAGAGTCATCGTACGAGATATGTCTAGCACGAGAGTTGGAGCTTCGCGGAATTTCTTTTGATTTTGAATTGCCATTGCCCCTGGAGTACAAAGGGGTACGACTCGATTGCGGCTATCGCCTGGATCTATTGGTAGCGGGAACGGTTATTGTAGAGGTCGCAGTTGCTGACTTACCTGAAGTTAACCGGAGTCAAGGTCGGCTTGCTGATCAATTTCAATGTGGTCGTACTTAAGGCGGGCCTGAAACGCCTGGTACACTAACTATTCTCCGTGCTCTCCGTGTCTCCGTGGTGATTTTTCTGCAACCGATAGTCACCACGGAGGCACGGAGAGCACGGAGACAGACAGGGTTGTATTAGCTCGAGGAGCCTTGAACTATGCCTGATGCCAGATTCAAAATCTTTCGCGGAGACCGCGACGGCGGCGAGCTGATCGAATACCAAGTGCCTATCGCACCAGGGATGGTCGTGCTGGACGCACTCCATTACATTCAGGCAAATCAAGCGCCCGATCTTGCTGTTCGCTGGAATTGCAAGGCAGGGAAGTGCGGCTCATGTTCCGCGGAAGTCAATGGCCGGCCAAGATTGACATGCAAAACCCGGATGGATGCTTTGCCCCTCAATGAACCGATTACGGTCCAGCCCATGAAGAGTTTTCCGGTCATCAGAGATTTAGTTACAGACGTATCATGGAACTACCGAGTCAACCGGAAAATTCCTCCGTTCACACCGCGCCCGGACGCTGAATGGAAGATGTACCAGCGCGATGTCGACCGCGTCCAGGAATTCCGTAAATGTATCGAGTGCTTCCTCTGTCAGAACGTTTGCCATGTCTTGCGTGATCATGAGCAGAAAGAGAAATTTGGTGGTCCGCGCTTCTTCGTTCGCGTCGCCGGCCTTGAGATGCACCCGCTCGACAGCTTGAATCGGACTGAGTTGCTGAAGGAAGATCTTGGAATCGGATTTTGTAACATCACAAAATGTTGCACGGAAGTTTGCCCCGAAGACATTCATATTACGGACAACGCAATAATTCCGTTGAAAGAACGGGTTGTTGACAATTATTACGATCCGATTCGCTGGTTCTTGCGAAAGTTGAGGAAACGCGGGGAACGTGCCCCGGCGTGACTGGGGCACCTGGTATAGAGCAGGAGGCGGAAGGCACGGAACACGATCTCCTTGTCTCTCTGCTTTGTGCGTTTTTGATCGCGGAAGGAGGCCCAATGCAACTTAACCTTAAAGCAATCTCAAGGGCTGGAATCGCAGAGGCAATCTCCAAGGCTGAGGTCTATCGATATCTCAATGAACCTGGTGAAGCCGAGTCGATCTGTCGCGACATACTTGCGGTCGAGCCCGACAATCAAGCAGCTTTGCGTTTGCTCGGCCTCGCGATCACCGATCAGTTTAACGGTGGGATGTCTGATCGTTATACAGAGGCCGAGAACGTATTTCGCAGCCTTGCGAATGAATATGAGCGTATTTATCACTGCGGCATTCTTCAGGAGCGAAAGGCCAAGGCACAATTGAAAGCTGGCCGCTTACCCCACACGGTCCTACCAATCTTTGAAGAGGCAATGAGCTACTTTGAAGATGCAGAGAGGATCCGGCCTGCGAATAACGACGATGCAATCCTTCGTTGGAATCGTTGTGTCCGATTATTGCAGAGCCGCATGGGTTCCGAGTGGCGTAAGGATATGGATGAGTTTGACGCCAGCGAGGGCCCGCCAGTGTAGTGCTCCGCTTGATTGGCTCGCCTATGGTTCGAACCCCGAGGCTAAGGTAGGGTTAACTCAGTCTTGCATTTTTCGTCTGGGGTGAGCATGCTTGGGTTGAAGGGTTTATGAAGTCCACAAAATCATCATCAGAAAGGGTTGGCAATATGGGCCTCACACATGTTGCGGTGAAACTAAGAAGCTTTGTCTCGAACGGCAGTTATGAGGCGCAGTTTTTGGTGGATTCAGGAGCTACAGATTCGCTTGTACCCGCCTCAGAACTTAGCAAAATCGGAGTCCAGCCGGTTGGGAGGATGGCCTACGAACTCGCCAATGGCACGGTAGAGGAGTATCAGTTTGGCCTTGTCGAGATTTCATTCATGAACGAGGTGACAGCTGGGCGAGTCATTTTTGGTCCAGACAATGCCGAGCCGATTTTGGGAGTGACTGCTCTTGAGTCGGTGGGAGTTGTTATCGATCCAGCTAATCGTACTTTGAAGCGATTACCCGCGATTCCACTGAAGTAGCGTCGATCATTAGTCCACTGGCTAGCCTCTCTCTGTAATTGCAACAGGTCAGTACTGTCTTCCCGGTAGCGGGTTGGTCCTACTGACAGTCACTCATCCCGCGGTCCCATGAGGTCAGTACCACATCGCGGTAGCGGGTGGGTAAGCGGTGCGCAGCTCTGGACGTAGGACCCACCCGCTACCCGCGAAGGTGGTCCTGATTTCATGGGACCGCGGCCTGAGTGCGTGCTGGTTACGCACCTGCCGCGAGGTATACCGCTACGAAGCGGGCTCGCAACCTTCACATCCCAATCCGAGTTCTCTAATATCCTCCCGACACTGAGGCTGACAGATCTAACTCTAAACTTCAGAAAATTCTGCCGCACGGCTGTTAATAAACCCGTCAAATGACCGTTTACCGGGTGGAGACGGAGGAAACACCTTGCAGGCAGCCGTTAAAACCTTGCGATTAGTCACAGAACCCCCGGGAGAGTTGGAAACTCTCTTCCGGGCCCATCATGGACGCGTTTTTCGCACAGCCCAACGTATCACCGGCAGCGCCGCTGATGCCGAGGACGTACTGCAAAACGTCTTCCTGCGGTTGATCAAAGGCCAGGAGGCTTACGATCTTTCGCCAAACCCGGAAGCATACCTTTCGCGCGCCGCGATCAATGCCTCGCTGGATTTATTGCGTAGTCGCATGCGCTCGAAGTCAGTCGGACTGGACGACGTCGACTCCGAGTCGCTTGCAGGCAGATCTCGCAGTCCCGAAACGGAGCATGCAGATCGCGAATTGCAGACTTTAGTGCGCCAGGCTGTCGCTCGTTTGGGAAAGACTGCCGGTGAGATGTTTGTTCTGCGTTACTACGAAGGCTATAACAATCACGAGATTGCCGGCCTTCTCAAAACTTCCCCGCTTGTGGTGGGTGTGGTTCTACATCGCGCTCGCACAAAACTAAGAAAAGAGATCGGGCACTATTTGGAGAAACATCATGACAAGCAATAATAAAGAAACCATCCTCGACAAAGTTACTGGCGAAATTCGGAATGATCAGATCGATCCCGTGGCAGTAGCAGCAGCGGCGGACCGTGTTTGGGCGCGCGTCTCCGTTGCGGCGGCCGGCGAGAATCAGCTTTTAATACCAGAGGCCAACAAGATTGAGGGCTGTAGCGATTTTCAATCGCTTATTCCTGCCTACTTGAACGGCAACCTTTCTGAAGCACGCTCGTTGCTGCTGGTAGACCACACACACGAGTGCATCCCATGCCGAAAGGCAATGAAGGAAGCACGCTCGCGCCGGCTTGGATTCGCGAAAGCTCCCGCCAAAATCAAACACTACAGGTTGCAACCCGTCGTTCTGCGTTGGGGTATCGCCGCGGTGTTAGTGATCGGCTTTGGTCTTTTGGCGCTTCCTTTTATTCAACGATATTCGTGGTTCGGAGGCTCGTTTGACGCGACAGTGCAGGCCGCTGAAGGTCAGGTCTTTCAAATTGCCGACAGTCGTAGTCTGCCGGTTGGCACAGGGGCTAAATTGCAGAAGGGTGAACGAGTGCGCACCGCCAAGGATGCTCATGCGTTTGTTCGACTGGGCGATGGCTCAGTAATCGAGATGAAGGATAGCTCCGAGTTGTATTTGACGAAGAACGGATTGGGCACGACTGTTCATCTCAACCGCGGCAGCATTGTCGTCGAAGCCGCGAAGCAAGGCAGCGGACATCTTTTTGTTGATACAGGCGACTCGCTTGTCTCGGTTAGCGGCACAGTCTTCTCGGTCAACAGTGGCACCAAAGGCTCACGCGTTTCGGTAATCGAGGGCGAGGTGCACGTGGATCACGCCGGTACCGATCGTGTGCTTCGGCCCGGCGAGCAGGCGACTACGAATCCTTCGATTGAGACGATTCCTGTTAAGGATGAAATAGCCTGGAGCCGAAAGGCTGATCATTATGCAGCGGCCCTGGCGAGCTTAAGCTCGCTCAAGAACGAACTGAAAAAGGTAGCGCAGCCAGGTGTTCGTAATTCCACACACCTGCTTGATTTGATGCCGGAGAACACGGTCGTTTATGCGGCACTACCGAATCTGACGTCGACGATTGCTGAGTCTGATCGGATCATTCAGGAGCGGATCGGCCAGAATGCCGCGTTGCGCGAATGGTGGGAGAAGACAAGGAGAGGATCGGGACGTGGTCAGAATATGGAACAGGTGATTCAAACCATTCGCGAGTTCGGCGACTATCTGGGTGAGGAGATAGCGGTGTCAGTCTCCATGGATGACAAGGGACAGCCGGTAGCACCACTTGTGCTTGCCGAGCTAAAGAACTCATCCGGCTTTCGTCAGTTTCTCGAACAGCAAATAGCCAAGTACGGGGGTGAACAGGGCAAACCAAAAATTCAGTTTGTCGAGGATCCGCTGACAGCGACGACCGACTCCGCTGAGACGGGCGGCAAAAAGGAAGAGCTGTATGTTTGGATTCAAAACGATCTATTCGCCGCAAGCCCGAAGCTACAACAACTCCAGGAGCTGGCCACATTGAGAGCAAGTGGCGGCAGCAGCAGTTTCGCAGCGTCTCCTTTTCACGATCGCATAGCGGGTGTCTATCAGGAAGGCGCCGGATTGGTAGTTGCTGCGAACCTTGAAAAGGTGGTGGCCCAAACCAAGTCGGAGAGAGCGAAAGGCCCCGACGCAGAGAAACATGAAAACGCTTTGAATCAACTGGGGCTTTTGAGTGTGAAGTATTTTGTCCTCGATCAGAAAGATACTGATGGCAAGACGCACACTCAAGCGTCGCTTTCTTTCAATGAGTCGCAGCGCGGCATTCCTTCGTGGCTTGCAGCTCCCGGACCTATGGGGTCTTTGGAATACATTTCGCCGGACGCCAATGTGGTTGCAGGATTTGTAGTCAAGAACCCGGTATCGCTGGTTGATGATCTGGTGGGAGTTCTAGAAACGGTCTCTCCCGAGCTGCGAAAGAATTTAGACAAACTGCAATCAGATCACGGCCTCGATATTCGCAAAGACATTGCCGCTCCGTTAGGCGGAGAGTTTGCCTTTGCGATAGATGGACCCATCCTGCCTACCCCTTCATGGAAGATGGTTTTCCAGGTAAACGATCCCGAGCATTTGCAACAGACACTCGAACGTGTTGTTGTCGAGGTCAACAAAGAAGCAGCGAATTTCGGCAAGGCAGGACTGGTTTGGGAAAAATCAGATATATCCGGCCGCACTTACTACACCTTGAGGTCCGCCGATTTTGGCGTCGAGGTTAATTACGCATATGCCGACGGCTACATGGTCGCAGGTCCAAGCAGAGCGTTGGTCGAAAGATCCATGAGGTTACGCGAAGCCGGGGCGACACTCTTGCATTCTGCGCAGTTCCGAGCGGGTTTGCCCACCGACGGGAATACAAACTTTTCCGCGGTCTTCTATCACAACCTCGCTCCGCTGGTGCAGCCTTTTGCCGAGCGCATAGCCAGTGCGGCAAACAATCTGCCGCAGGAACAACAGCAGGCTGTTAAGGCAATGGCCGCAAACATGCCGCCGACCCTGGCTTACGCCTATGCCCACGGAGACAGCATAACCTTCGCGGCCAATACCGAAGGTGGCCCGTTTGGTCTTAGTCCGGCGACGCTGCTCGGTATGCCCAGCGCTCTCGAGATACAAAGCATTATCCAGCATGGCATGGGCGGAGGGAAGAAATAGGCAGAAAGTAAAACGGTCTTTGGTCTTTGGACTTAGGTCTTCGTGGTTTTCACTGACCATTTCAAAGGCCAAAGGCCAAAGTCCAAAGACCTAAGTCCAAAAACCAAAGGCCAATTAACTCCATGAAGTTGCTCTCCATCTCCCTCGGTTCGTGGCTACTTGGTTTGCTGTCAATCCTGTTGACCTTTTCTCTCGTCGATGGCGAGGGTCTCAGCAGAACAGACATCAAAGGCGCCATGCTGACATCCGTGGTTATGGCCGCGCTGCTTTTTTCTCTAGCTTATGCTCCAGCGTTGTTCTGGCTGCGACGGCGATTGGGAGGCTGCAAACCGAAGCTGCTTTTTCCTCTTGCTTCCGCAGTGCTTCTCAACATCCCTGTCTTCTTGATCGGAATCCTGGCAATTGGTAGAACTTTGGCGCCCTCCGAAGCGTTAGCATTGGCGGGCACATTCCTACTAATGGGCACCGTCTTTGGTCTTGGATTTCTTTGGAATTATCAGGACAGAGCGATATAAGAGAAGCATGGCACTACCCGCAGCGATTCAGGAACAATCCATTAAAGAGCAGTCGGCTAATAGCGCCGCGGTCATCGACCTTCACGGCCTGAGTGTTAATTTTGGCCGTCGACCCATTCTCCAAAATCTTCGCGGTGACTTGCGCGGCCGAGCGATTGGGCTTTTAGGTCCTAACGGAGCCGGCAAGACTACCTTGATCCACACACTGCTTGGTTTCCATCCTCCTTCCTCCGGCACCGCGCACATCTTTGGCCAGGATATCGTCGACGACGCCAATCAGATCAAGTCGCTGGTTGGGTATATGCCGGAGCGTGACTCGTTCATTGCCCAAATGAGCGCCGTGCATTTTGTTCGCCTGATGGCCGAACTTTCAGGACTGCCTCCGGAAGCGGCATTGGAACGCGCTCATGAAGCACTCTTCTACGTTGGACTTGGTGAAGCGCGCTATCGAAAACTCGACACCTACTCGCTGGGAATGAAGCAACTGGCCAAACTCGCGCAGGCAATTGTCCACGGCCCGAAACTCATCTTTCTCGACGAGCCCACCAACGGGCTAGATCCCCCGGCGCGCGCGCGGATGATCAAGTTGATCCGCGAGATTCGCGATAGCGGTGAGGCTCACATCGTTCTGTCGTCGCACCTATTGTTAGACGTCGAGGAATGCTGTGACGAGATTCTAATCCTGCGAGATGGGCAGATTGCCGTCTACTGCAATCTCGAAGAAGAACGCAAATCGAACCGCAAGTTTCTCATGATGGAAACCCGCGGTGAGCAACGAGAATTTGTCGAGGCCATTGCCGGCCTGGGCTGTGAGTATGCACTGACGGGCGATCATCGCCTGAAGGTTGTCTTGCAGGAAGGCGTCGAGGT
>WNFR01013084.1_pt1 | contig 10279 bp, 11 predicted proteins | sample 5400221 | NCBI WGS metagenome assembly WNFR01 (sample SAMN13153357, study PRJNA577476) | soil metagenome | isolation source: 40 cm soil under Madrone tree | place: USA:California | collected 2016-06-14 | reverse complement strand
CCGCTCACTTTGACGCTCTCGCCTGGGCGCAGCGTGCCGTGGAACTCGGCGCCGGTGAAATCCTGCTGACCAGCATGGATCGCGACGGCACCCAATCCGGCTTCGACGTCGCGCTTACGCACGCCATTTCCACTTCTGTCTCCGTGCCGGTCATCGCCTCAGGCGGCGCGAAATCTCCGCAACACTTTGCCGAGATTTTTTCCGCTGGCGCTGCTGATGCAGCCCTTGCCGCTTCCATTTTTCACGACAATATACAATCCATCCGCGCCCTCAAACAATTTCTCGCGTCGCAGTCGATCGAGGTGCGACTTCCGTGCTGATTCCCTGCATCGACCTGCAATCTGGCGAGGCCGTGCAACTGGTACGTGGCCGTCGCCGCGAACTCGCAGTTTCCGACGTCGGTGCGCAACTGCACGCATTTCGCCATTACCAATGGCTGCACATCATCGACCTGGACGCCGCGATGGACCGAGGCCACAACAACGCATTGGTCGCGGAACTCTGCAAACGTGCACGCCGCAAGTACAAAATGAAAGTACGTGTAGGCGGCGGCGTTCGCACGGTCGCTCGTGCCAAACAACTTGTTAAACTCGGCGCAACGCAAATCGTTATTGGCAGCGCGGCTTTCAAGAATGGCAAACTAAATCTCGGCTTCCTTCGCACGCTCAATCGCGCCGTCCCGCGCAAACGAATCGTGATCGCGCTAGACACTTACAAAGGCAAAATCACCACTCACGGCTGGCGAAAGTCCGTGGCGCTTCACGCGCGGCCACCACTCATCTGATCATCGCCGCCGGCGGTATTAAGACTCGCCGCGAGATTTCCGTGCTGGAAAAACTTAGAATGGACGCCGCAGTCGGAATGGCTCTCTATAAGAATCTTCTCCGGTGAGGTTTCTATGCCTGTGATTATTTCCATGCTGCGCGGCATCAACGTCGGCGGCCACAACATAATAAAAATGGATGCCCTGCGCGAGCTCTATGCCTCTCTTAAATTCGAAGACCCGCAGACCTACGTGCAGAGCGGAAATGTGATCTTTAGATCCAGCCAAGCTAATTTGGACAAAATCGCAAAACGTATTCAGGAAGCCATCGAGAACAAATTCAAGTGCCGCCCAGGAATTATCCTGCGCACTGCGGACGATCTGCGCACCGTAATCAAGAAAAATCCCTTCGCTAAGCGGCCCAACATAGAACCGGCCAAACTACTAGTCTCCTTTCTAGCCAGCGATCCCGGCGACCGAGCCCGCGAAACTCTTCGCCGGCAGAAGTTTTCTCCCGAGGAGATGCACATCGCCACTCGCGAACTCTACATCTACTTCCCCAACGGTATGGGCAAATCCAAACTCCCCTGGTCCAGTCTGGACAAAATCCTGCACACCCCAGCCACCGGCCGAAACTGGAACTCGGTCAACAAGATGCTGGAGATTGCCGAAGCCATGGAAAGCGCGCCAAAAACCTAGTTTTACCGCCCCACCGATGGCGGAAAAGCCGCCAATCGACCTTCACCGGGCCTCTGATTAATACTTAAGTTTTCGCTTGACAATCATCCGGACTTCGCCGATACTTAAGCATGTACTTAAGCAATTGAATCCGCCGCGGAAAGGACCCACCAAATGAAAGCCATGGAAAAACAAGCCGTCACTCACCACACCTACGTCATCGAACGCAGCTACCCCACCACTCCCGAGCGGGTTTTCGCCGCGTTCTCCGACCCCGCAAAAAAACGGCGCTGGTACGCCGCTGGTGGCAGCAGCAGCGACGTTGAGGAATTCGAAATGGACTTCCGCGTCGGCGGCAACGAGCGCACCCTTCGCCGTTTCAAAGCCGGTTCCCCGTTTCCCGGCATCGCACTCATCAACCACACCAACTATCAGGACATTGTGCCCAATCAGCGCGTGGTCGTCGCCTACACCATGACCCTTGGCGAAAAACGCATTTCGGCTTCGCTGGCCACCTTTGAAATCTCGCGCACCGAAGCTGGCAGCGTGAACAAGGCTGGCGGAGTATTTTGGAAAACCTGGCCACCGATTTGGCGCGCCCATGAAACTTCGGGCGCAATCGAGAAGGCCGTGGCCCATGTCTGGCCAAAAAGTAAACATCGACCGGGTTTTCCATGCCCTCGGCGATCCCACCCGTCGAGCGATGGTGGAAAAGCTTAGCCAACGGCCGCTCTCGGTGTCGCTCCTGGCGAAGCCACTAGCCATTTCGCTGGCCGCGGTCATTCAACACCTGGAAATCTTGGAAAAAAGCGGCCTGGTCCAAACCGAAAAAGTTGGCCGTGTGCGCACCTGCAGCATCAAGACCGCGGGCCTTTCCGTAGCCGAAAAGTGGCTCGACGAGCGGCGCACCACTTGGGAAGAACGTTTTGACCGGTTGGGCGTTTTGCTCGCCGAACCCGAAGAAAATTAATGAGGAGGATGTTATGAGCATTGCCCTTTTTGGCAGAGTACGTGTCTGGCCGACTGAACCCCCAAAGGAACCAGTGGCAAATCGACGCTTGCGCGATCGTCATGCGATCTGGAAGCGGCAATTTGATTGGCTCGGCAATCTTCTCGCCGACCTGGATTGATTTGCCCACGGCTTGGTGTGGAACGCTTCTAGAACTTTGCCGCCGCAAATTCAGATTTCGGGCGCAAACTTATTTTGACCATAGAATCTGGAGGCGGAATTGCCAGTGCGAAGTCTGATCCTGCTGCTCGCGTCGCTCGTAGTGCTGCTCTTGGGCTGGCTGTCATGGCGCAACTCTGCCGCGCGGCCGCTGGCCAAGGTCGTCAGCCTGCCGGCCGTCAACAAGCTGCCGCCGACGATTGTAAATCACACTTTCGACCCTGCCGCCCCTCCGCCCGACATGCCGCCTCTCACCGGATCGGAAACTGCCGAGTGCGAATCCAATATCGTTTCGGACGCCAACGTCCTGGCCATGACCCGGCGAACCGACGCCACCCACGCCACCGTCACCATCACTCAGGTCAAAATGACGCTGCAGCTCAACATCGACATCTGGGTGCCCGCTGACGTAACTCCACATGTACGCGAGCACGAGGAAGGCCATCGCCAGATTTCAGAATTTTATTATCAGTCAGCGGACAAAGTTGCCGCTCGAGTCGCCGCAAACTTCATTGGCAAACAAGTGGAGATTTCCGGCGACGATCTGCCTGCCGAGACCAACAAGGCGCTCCGCCAAATTGCCAGCGACATCACCAGCGAATACAGCAAAGAACTCAATCCTGGGCCGACGCAGATCCATTACGATGACCTCACCGACCACAGCCGGTATGACATCACCTCGAAAGACGCGGTGGCACTGGCACTCAAGAACATTACGATCGATTAGGCTGGCGATTAGGCTGGCCAACAAAAAATCCAGGAGATTAAATGCCGAACGCTGGCAAACTTCAGCTTTCCGGCGTTACGATTATCGACATGCGAAACCTGACTCTGTCGCTTCTTTTTCTCTGCTCCATCTCCACGGTTAGGGCACAAACTCCGCCTCCGGCCAACTCGGCGCTTCCCTTCTCACTTAAGAATCTTGGCCACGGCACCTACGCCGCGATCGATAATGCCAAGGGCGAAGCCGGCGCCAACGCTGGATTTGTGATCGGCGAGGACGGCGTTGCGGTCATCGACACTTTTGACAATGAGCCCGCCGCTCGTGCGCTGCTTGGCGAAATTCGCGTGCTCACCAATTTGCCCATCAAGTTCGTCATTAACACGCACTACCATCTGGACCATGTCGCCGGTAACGCTGTTTTTGCAAAAGAAGGCGCGGTGATCATCGCGCATCGCAATGTTCCGTCCTGGATTCACACCGAAAATCTGAAATTCTTCGGCAAAGAAATTACGCCCGAACAAAAAACGCAGGTCGAAAATCTGGCCACACCCAATATTTTGTACGATTCGAATATCGAACTTCGCCTCGGTACGGTTGCGCTGCGCGTTGAATATTTTCCTGGCCACACCGGCGGCGATTCCGTGGTCACTATTCCGCAGGACAAATCCGCGGTGATTTTTTGCGGCGATCTCTTCTGGCGGCAGACCCTTCCGAATTTGATTGACGCTTCCACCCTTCCCTGGTTGGACACGCTCTCCACTTTTTCGAAATTCTCGGCCGAATCTCCCATCCTATTCGTTCCCGGCCATGGCGATCCCGGCAACACCGCCGATGTCGTGGCCTTCCGCGGCTATCTTTCCGATTTACGCGATTGGGTTGCCGCCGCAAAAAAGGAAGGAAAATCCGGACCAGCGCTGCTCGACGCAGTCTTGCCGCAAGTCACAAAAAAATACGGCGCATGGAGTTTCTTCGACTACTTTGCCAAACGCGATATCGCCGACATCGAGGCGGAGTTAAACGGTACGAAACGCGTGCCAGTGCCAGCACCGGCTCACTGATCGAAAGGGTCGCCGTTCAAGCAACCTTTCAGAAACACGGAGGGTGGTCTTGGGGTTAAATTTACTTTCCGCTGATCAAACCACCGCGCCCCTCAAACCGAAGCGCTCTTTGAACCACGGCGTGCCTTGGCGGCCGTCACTCCGCCCCACAACGAACCGGGATTGGCTCGCTCTCCATGAAGCTTCATCATCCGGTCGAAGAATTCGCGCACCGTCGCCGTCTCTTCGTTCAGCCGCATGAAGTCCCGGAAGTAGCTGCGCGTTTCTTCGATGATCCGCGGGTCGTCGTCGTTCTCGGGCCGTTTGTGCCCGGCGATCACCGCGCGAGGTTTCAGCGATTCCAGTTTGTCCAGCGCAGCGATCCATTTCGCCCAGGACTCTGGATTACCTTCCGCCATGTAGGGATGCACGCCGTTGTAGGCCACGTCCCCGGCCACCACCAAGTCGATCGACGGAGCGTGCAGACTCGTGGACAGCTCCGTGTCGGTGTAGCCCGTATCGACCAAGACCAACTCGTGCCCTTCCAAATCGATGCTGTTTCCTTCCAGCGCCTCGGCCACCACCAGCTGTTCCGGAAGCTGCCCGGGAAACCGCGAATTCCAGAAGCTATTAAAGTAGGGCGGGTCGAGCTCACGACGCATAGCCTCCACGATGTCCGGCCTCGCCACCGCCCGAGCATGGGGAAAGCGCTGCTTAAGCAGCCCGATGCCAAAAAAATGATCGCCATGGGCATGGGTCAAATAAATCGCGGTCAGATTCTTGCCGCTCGCGGCAACCCAGTCCACCAGAGCCTGCGAAGCTTCAGCGGTAAGGAACGTATCGACCAGCACCGCGTCACGTTCGCCGTAGATCAGCGTGGACGAGTTGGGCACCCAGGCCAGCGACTCGTAGCCTCCCGGCAACTCCCGGTTGAGCCCGGGCCGCTTGGTGATGAACACCGACCATTGCAAGAGAGCGTTTTTGCGGGTCATGAGAATTCCTCCGTGCGTTTTGCACTTCGTTCGGGCTGGCCTGCCTACATACTACGGGAAAAACCAGCCAATCAGTGTCCTCCTTGGGGCGGAGGAGCTTTAGCTTGTCCTGAGTCTCGAAGGGCTCCGACATAGTTGGCGCTCCGCCGTTGGGCTTTAGCCCCTGAGGACGCGGTTTTGAGGTTGTGGCACGGACCCTTCACGTCTGAGGAATCTCTCCGCTCTAATTCCCCTCCTCGGAACTCAGAGAACTCGGCGACGGCATATTTTATTTCACAAAACTCGCTTCGCTCACATGACTGGACACTTTAGAGAAAGGGAAACTTCCCGTCTGGAACGTGTGAAGAAATTGATTTCTTAAGCGAAGCCGGCTTCCGGGGGACTGTCTCGTCCCCCTCCGTCTGTCCCCTCCATCGCGAGCTAGGGTTGCCCGCCGGCCGAACTGGTCCCTGCATGTTATTAATGCATGGATTGATACACTTTGCTTGACACCTCTAAAACAACAGTAAACGATACGCTAGAATAAACAGGATATATACTCCGATGACCACGCATCCCTTCTGGATAGTTCGGTGTCTTTGCATTTGCTTCTGGCTCGGGTCTTTTTCGGGAATGGCGCGAGCTGAGGCCGGGCCGCGGATGGGCCTAGTCGCGGCTGGGACTGGCTGGATCGTCCAGAACCAAAGTATGGGGACGAGCAGCGATGACCATCTCTTCTGGACCAGCGACGACGGCGACAACTGGAAAGACATTACCCCGCGCGACCCTGCTTCACGGCAGATTGCCGGCGTGTTCTTTCTCGACGACTTCCGTGGCTGGGTGTTGCTGGCGCTCAAGCACGAATGGCCAAAGAACCCGCAGAAGCCGGATACTTTCATAACCGACATACGCGGCTTCGACATAGCCTCCACAATTGACGGCGGCGCCAGTTGGACAATCAAAAGCCTCGCCGTTTTGCCCGAGGGCGTCGGGTGGGCTTCCGCAGGCGAAATTTTTTTCCTGGATGCCGGTCACGGCTGGATGAACATAGAATCGCCCGTCCCCCACTGGGGCGGCGAGGGAATTTTGCTGGGGACCATTGACGGGGGCAACACGTGGAAACAAATCGTTGAGGTCAACGGTGGTGGCGGGTACGGCCGAATTCGCTTCACCGACCCGCTAAATGGATGGATAGCAGGCGGCCCTGGTGGCTACTATCTGTACGCTACAAACGACGGAGGGCACCATTGGAAAGAGGTTCCAGTCCCAGCCCCCTCTGCGATCTCCAGACTGTTCCAAGATGTGGCTGCTCAGTACGCATTGCCAAGATTTGCTGACGCTATGCACGGTTTTGTGGCCGTAAAGTACTCCGGACCAGGCACGTCTGAGGACGAAGTCGACATCCTGGCATTGCTTTCTACCAGTGATGGAGGCCGCACTTGGCGTTCAGAGAGCTGGGTGAACCTGGAACAGGCAGCGAACTTTCCCATTGTCGCGGTTGTTGGCTCGACAGCACTCGCTCCGAAAAGGGTTGACCACGAGCCCGCCACACTTGTAAAACTCGGACCAGGGGCCAAGCTCACAGAGACAAGAGCCAGCGAATCGCCAGAGATGCCAAGCGGTGCAGCCCTGCTGAGCCTAAACTTCAGTGACGTTGCCCACGGCTGGGCCTCCTCAAGCGACGGCCGCTTACTATCGACTGCCGACGGCGGGGTGGTGTGGAAGGATATAACCCCAGGCCGCTAGAAAGTGAGCATGCAGCCAGAGTCGAACCCCGTCATCAGCGGTACCTCAAGTGGCTCGACTTTGCAAAGCAGCTTGGTGCCTTCAGCTGCTTCTGCGCCGATCGCCGCCGCGTCAACGATTTCAACTTACAAGAGTCGGGCGGGTGGCCCGTTCAAGCAACCTTTCAGAAACACGGAGGGTGCCTGTAGATGGTCAAGACGTTGTTCCATCGGCGGAGCGGCTGATGGGCGGCAATCGGGTCCTGGAGTCTGTACCAATTAGCAGTTTCACCGGTACACTTAGGGAGCCTATTCTTGTTGCCAAAGCAATAGCCTCCCTCCAAATTGGCACGGAGGCTGAAACAAAAATGAGATTTTGGAAAATAATGCTGTGGTTTTCTATTGGGGGTGGTTGTTTGTTTTTTGTTCTAGCTGTACTTCTCGCTACGACCCTCCATTCTCTCGATTTGATGGTCCACGACAGATACTTCGTAATACTACCAAGCAGTCTGGTGCTGGTTTCAGTTTTGCTCTTTATCGCAACCATAATACTTTGGAAGGTCAAACTTTCACACTAAGCGTCTATATTCCGTGCTTTTCTGCTTGCCTTGCGACATGCTTTTGATGGCCGAAAGTTTGTTTTCTTTGTCCTGGGCCGGTTGAATCGCTCTCAACAGATTCACGGGCGGGTGGAGCACCCTTAAAAACCGCGAGGAGATTTTGGGTGGCGCACCCTTTTAGGGGTTTGGTTTATCAAAGGGTGCGGGTTTGGATTCGACTTCAATCCCTCCATGCTTCGATCGGGAATCTTTACAACCGATTTTCCTTGACGGCCACGTACCTCAGGTGATACTATCTGTTCGTGGTTAGCGCGACGCCTCCTGTTAGCCTCCCGGCATCCCACTACCTCCTCGCGCCATCGAAACCATCCGCTAAGTCCTTTACAATCTGCACTTGCAAAACTGTATCAAAACAAAGCACTTTAACCTCCTTTAGAATCAACACTTACAAAAAACACCCGGGGTACCCCCCTTCACTCCGAGATCTTACGAGAAGCCTGCCCCGATCTTCGAGGCGCATCCCTCCCCATGATCCTCAAGTATCACTTGCAGTTGCTCTGACACCCGCACGGAAGACGTCGCCGGAACCGATCAGGTTGTTTGAGGTGGCCCGGTTTCTGGTCGCTGGGTTTCTGGTCACTGGCTTGCCCCAGACCGCTCGGGGTCACGGATCGCTATCCGCGTTTTACCGGATATACGCGTCGGTGATGTACTGCTGCACCATGCGCTGGGTGTTGAAGAACGAGCCGTTGATGGAAATGGCGTGCTGCATGACGCTCAAATATTTGTGCCGGTCGTTGTAATACATCGGCAAAATCACGTGCTCCAGCTTTTCGTACAGCGATTCGGCGTCGGCAGCATTGTTCAACGATTCATCGCCGCTGTGGCGCAGCGGACCAATCGCCCAGCCGGTCACTCCTTCGATGTGCCCTTCGACCCACCAACCGTCCAGAATGCTCAAGCTGGGCACACCGTTCAACGCCGATTTCATTCCGCTGGTGCCGGAAGCTTCCAGCGGAAATTGCGGAGTATTCAGCCACAAATCCACGCCGGCAGTAATTTTTCCGCCGACTTCCATGTTGTAGTTGTCCAGAAAGACCACGTGCACCGTTTTCTTCAGCGCTTTTTTGGCGCGGAAGATTTTCCGGATCAATTCTTTTCCGCCGCCGTCGTGCGGATGCGCTTTTCCGGCGAACACGATTTGAAATTTGCCAGCGTTCTTGGCAATCTCCCGCAGTTTATCAAGGTCGGACAAAATCAGGTCGGCGCGCTTATAGCCAGTGGCACGTCGCGCAAATCCAATCGTAAAAATATCCGAATCCAGTTTCACTCCGGTTTTTCGGTGCACTTCTTCAAACAATTCGTGCTTGGTCAGCAGGTGCGCGGACCACACTTCTTCCTGCGGCAACCCCAGCGCGCCGCGCAAACTGTAATTGTCTTCGCGCCAGGAAGGAATGTAGCGGTCGAACATTTGTTGAAACGCCGGAGCGGTCCAGGTTCCGGCGTGCACGCCGTTAGTGATGGCTTCGATCGGCACTTCCGGAAACATGCGGCGGGAAACTTCGCCGTGCAATTTAGCCACGCCGTTCACGTACTTGCTCATATTCAGCGCCAGGTGAGTCATGTTCACCGAAGCACCGCGTTGGGCCGCTTCCTGCAAATCTGGAAAATTAGTTTCGGCTTGCAAGACGCGGCGGAGCAATTCCACCGAGGTGGAATCCTTCAAATCAAGAAATGCCGGTTGACCCGGAAACGCCCGAGTCAAAAACTCCATCGGAAAACGATCGTGGCCGGCGGGAACCGGGGTGTGCGTGGTGAACACGCATTTGCTGCGCACTTTTTCAATGTCTTCACCCCGAATCGATTCGCGCCCAGCTTTTTCCTCCTCTTCGCCGAGCAACTCCAGCGTCAGCAGTGCCGCATGTCCTTCGTTCATGTGATAGCGCGAGAGCTCGGTATGGCCGAGTTCCCGCAGCATGCGCACTCCGCCGATGCCCAGCAGCACTTCCTGGCACAAGCGGTAGTACGGATCGCCGCCATACAGGCTGCCGGTCAGATTGCGGTCGCGCTCGTCGTTCGAAGGCAGGTCCGCATCCAAGAAATAGATAGGCACGTGAAAACCGCGAACGCCTTTGGCGTCGTATCGCCACGCGCGCAATTCCACGCGGCGATTTTCCAGCGGAACCTGCACCCGCACTGGCTCTTCAACCAGAAAATCCTCGACCTTCCAGTCCACCGGCTCTTCACTTTGCGAACCGTCGTCGGCCAGCACCTGGGTGAAAAAACCTTTGCGGTACAACAGCGATACCGCAACCATCGGCAGGCGGATGTCCGCGGCAGCGCGAATAGTGTCTCCCGCAAGAACTCCCAAGCCGCCCGAATAGCTCGGCATGGAATTCTCCAGCGCAATTTCCATGGTGAAATAGGCAACCAGACGTTTTGGCAGCGTCAACTCTTCCCTCTTCGCGGGTTTTGCCCCGTCGGGCACGGAGCGCACTCCCCAAGCCACTCGCAGGCCACCGCTAAACAGCACAACAGAACAACTATTCTGCGGCTTTCCAAGCGTTCAAGCAAGATTCGATTGTTGTTCAAATGCAAAGATTTTCCGCAAAACAACAGTTGTCGGCAGTTCGCTGCTTCTGAAAAACGGCTAC
>WNFR01008663.1_pt1 | contig 10279 bp, 12 predicted proteins | sample 5400221 | NCBI WGS metagenome assembly WNFR01 (sample SAMN13153357, study PRJNA577476) | soil metagenome | isolation source: 40 cm soil under Madrone tree | place: USA:California | collected 2016-06-14 | reverse complement strand
GGAGAAATAGACTATGGCTAGAGACAGCTTCGGCGGGGTCGCAGTATGGCTCTGTAAACTTTCCTGGTACCCCCAGCCGTGGAAAGGAAGTGAGGGTTATCGGGATTTGGTTAGATTTGAGTTTGGAACGGGCCAGGTGCCGCCTTACGGGGGCCAGCGGCTAACTCGTCAACTCTCTGCTGAAACTGAAGAGTCCAGATAAACAGGCGATAACCCACCGAAGGCGCATGTTGGATTCGACCAACACAAGGTCACGGACATGGCCGGTGTAAGGCGCCCCGGGAGTGGACTCGAGCATGTACCTACCATACTCGGGATGGAATAGCGGCGGTGCGACGCTGTAGAGAAAACGTGAACGTTAGCTATCGGGCCTTAGTCGAAAACTTACGTGCTCCCCGTCTTTGTGTCCATTTCGCTCGATAAGTCCTGCAACTTGATCAAGATGTCGGTTTGGCACAGAGAGAGCACAGCATCTTTGGAGTCTGTGTCGAGCTCTACGATCATATACTCGATCTACAGTGGGCAGGAGATGAGCGGGGTCAGAGGTGTTGAGGAGGGGAGAGTTGGAGGAGTACCTCATCCCCCCAGAGGAGCTCATCACCCTGCCTGTCCTTGAGATGGTCCCAAATGTTCAAGAATTGAGTAACACCGTGGTGTCGTACGTGATCCGCATAGTGCTTAGCTTGATCCCAGCGGAGAGGAGTCCCAAGAGACAAGAGACCCATGATGGTAAGGTGTTCATAAGATCCACCACTGATGCATAATTATATACGAAACGAACGTATCACTAAGCATACATCCCATCCATCTTCTAATAAAATAGATCCGAATCCGAACTATCCGAACTATCCGAACTACCACCGCGAACGGTAGCCATCAGCCATTATTCCCACTCGTCGTCCACTTCAGCAAGATCTTAAGGGCAAGCAAAACATGCCGCAATGCCCGCGTCCATGTTTCTTCCTGGTTAAATTGCAGCTTTACAGAAGAATCTCCAATTTTATCTTTCGCGACCCTGAAGCCCGCGGAAGTATCATTGGGCCCGTTTGTATTGTCATCCCAGTAAAATCCACTCACTGATGTGGGAACTCTACACTTGGATCTTGTAGTTTGACCCATTCCATCAATTGCCTCAAGCAATCCAACACAGCTACCATCGCAAAGTCGAATCGTCGGTTATGCAGCAATCGCCCGAGATGTAGATCGCCTGATCCATACAGCTCATACGTTGCTTTGTCGCCAGTGGTCCTCTCAACGCGAGAGAAGGATCCCATAGGAACCAGGCGATAACTGCGTAAGCGGTGAGGGACTCGTGGCGAGTGCTCGTGCGACAACACATACTTTTCGAATGTAAAATCCAATTTCCGGGCGATTGTGTATAACAAAAGTAAGGTCTGTCCCCAAGCAGCATTAATCTCAGCCCACTCAACCTAAAATAGGCTCTATCAAACTTCCAAGCGGAAAGAAGAACGTAAGGACCCACAGGTACTCCAGGAACCCTTCCGAGACGAAGACTATTGATGGTACCAAACACGCCGTCATGTCCAATACAGAAGGCGTCGTTGTACACGTTCGTGCGTTCGAGACGTTCAAGTGTAGCCGAATCAGCAGCATATGTGGCGCGCAGTGACGCCAGTTGGGAACTTTGCTCAGCTGACCTTAGCAAGTGTGCGTTGTAAGAGCGCCAGAATCTAATCGGTAACATATCGAAAACATCATTTCGATCGTCTTCCCAAGGGAATGACGAGTACGCACTCTTCTTCCTCTTCTTCAAGAGCTTTCTCTTCTACTTCCAGCGAGCGCATTTCTTCGGCGAGCTGTTCGCGCTCTCGCTCGGCTTCAAGTAGTTGCTCCATAGCGATTCGTTCATCTTCTTTCAATCGAAGTACCTTCCGCTCCGCTTCTTGGAGTGTCAAACCCTCCTTCTCTCGCTCTTTCTCTTTCTTTGCTTCCTTCTCAAAAGCGATGTACCCGTCGCGCTCTTTTTTTGTCTCCTCCAGTTGACGCGTGAGGTTCGAGAGTAAGATGTGCGTGCACTCGGCACATAACGGATGATCGACGTCGGTTCGGCTGGAGAGTAAATTCAAAAGCCGTTGTGTTGAGCGGAGGTGATGAGATAACGGAGAAGGGTTCACATGGTCGGCGTCGTCTACAGGGAGGTCCTTTGTGTGAGCTGCTGCACCTGACTCGGCGGATAATGATTTGGGCGTCTGTGACGGGAAGGATACATTTGAGGGAATATTATTAATTACGCTGTCTTGCAGTATCACAAAGGACTCATTCGGGAGTACAGACGATCGTTGGGGAAGCTTTCCCTGTGCCCGGGGCGAAAGTTGGGGTTGTGAAGTACCACTTGGTTGCCTGGTGGATCTCCATGCTGCCTTCGCCGACGAGGGGGAAGGCAACTGAGCGAGCTTCTCTTCTTCTGAAGTAGGAGGAGGTTGGACGTTGAGCTGCGGTGGGAGAGAACCGACTATCATATCATACGCAGAAGGAGCAAGATCGACGAGTGAGGCGTCTAACTATGATATCGTGTTCAGGGATTTGAATATAATCGACGAGTGAAAGAGAAAGAAATGGCAGGTAAGTACCTGTAATTGTTGCTTGCATTGTTGACAGACGAAAGTCATCTTTGACTAGCCAAGGCTTGAAGGGAAGAACCTATACGGACTTACCGGGCCGCCATGTGTGCACGTGGTTAAATCCTTGGGGGAAAACTTTTGCTTGTGGGCGGAGGTTACAACTTCACAGGCTCTTCGTCTTCGTCCAATCCTTTCCTCGCGGTTACAATCTCTTTCACAGCTGTTATTTCCCAACCTTTTCAACGTTGAAATGGGCCCAGGGCTACTTCCAGAATATCACCCTACTCGTACTGTGTCGACCATCTCGCCTCTTCAGCTCAACCGTGGCATTACTCCGTCTGGCGCTCTCGACTATACCGCTCATGTTACCCCTGTCTCACAGAGGTAATCTGGATATCTCCTCCTTTCAGTTTACTTTACCTTTACGGGGATCCTCTAGCCTCGTGTTAATGGTGCCGGACCCATACTCAGCAACCTCCCTAGTGAACATGCGCTCGACTGAGTCCGGAAAATATCGTATCTGTGGGGGTAATTTCCCACTTATGGTCTGGTGTCCTACCAATTCTCGAGAATCGACACCAAGTTCCTTATGCTTATGTACGTCAATTGCCGAGCACGCTCATTAAGAACACGAGTCTAGTGACCACTCGCATCGAGCAGTTGCCAACTCATGGCTCTTTTTCATGAGGCTTATGGTGGCGAGTGGGCACCATCGAATCACAAGTCATCACCTCAAAAGAGCCGTCAGGCCAACTCGCGTCTTTAGCACTCGACACCCTTTTACCACCAATCCCAGAGTATGTCGCTCGTTCTGAAACACTTTGAAATTCCGTTTACTGAAGGTATCGCAGGACGATGGCGTCATCTGTTTTTGCCCTCATTATTGGCATCGACCAGTACAAATCCAGCAAAATGTGGAATTTAGCGTCCTGCGTCGATGACGCCCTCAAAATGAAGCGCTGGCTCATGAGCGATCTCCGCGTTCCGCGCGACAATATATGCATGCTACTTGACGGCAAGGCTACGAAAGGTGCCATCGAGGATGCGTTCATGTCTCACCTAGTCAACAATCCCTCCATCCAAACTGGCGATTCTATCATTATTTACTTTGCTGGCCACGGCAGTAGCGCCGTCGCACCCGACGGATGGCAGAACGGACGTCCTTTGCACGTAGACATGCTATGCCCGTATGATCACGGTACACGTGTACGCGAAAATCGTGTCCCAGGCCTCACCGATTGGTCACTGCAAGCCATGATCAGCGAACTTAGCGAGGCAAAGGGCGATAATATCACTCTCATATTGGACTGTTCTTTTTCTCCGGTTCGCAGTCGGTCTGGCCACGGCACTCGGATCAGTACCCGTTGGGCCCCGTCTGCAACCAAAATCACATCGGATGACCTGTACGCGGGCCTCTGGCGTGGTGCACTGGGTCGCGATCTCTCTCTATCCGGCCACGGATTTTACCAGGATGCCGCTAGCTCTCACGTTACGATCCTCGCATGCAATAAGGGCGAAGGTGCTGCTGAAGACAAGGAAGGTGGTCGTTTTACTACTGCATTTCTGAAGGCGAAGGATACCAAATCGTTTCATGAAACATCGTACGGCCAACTCCTTACCGGTCTTGTCATCCACAGCAGGGGTCAGCACCCCGTCTGCGTCGGCAAGAACAAGGACCGAATTCTCTTTAATGGAACTCCGTTTAAACCCGACAATAGCTATGTCCCTGCCATCTTTGTCGACAAAGAAGTCCGCATCGCCGCTGGCGCTATTCATGGGGTGGTGGAAAACACCGAATTTAGCTTGCACAGCCATAACGCTCATGGCTCCCTTAATCCCGTCCTCGCTACTCTCCAGGTGTCCGTGGTACACTCAACCTGGTGCCTAGCACAAGCCAAGTCCCAATTTCCAATCCCCATCAAAGAAGGATGGGCCCGCGTCACGCGCTGGAACAATAGGACTCCTTTCAAAGTCCATCTCAAGAAGACGTGTCTGTCTCTTCAACGATGGTGGAAGTTGCGCCAGAAGCTTCCCGAAAAGCCTCAGCGAGAGTCCACGCCCGGAGGGTGCTCCGTAGTGAGGGTGTCAAAGGCAAAGCAAGCGGACATTTCAGTGCAGAACCACCTCGACTGCTTGTCTATCCAGCGCCACGACTCACTCATTAGCAACAACTGCCCGCAAATCGTTCAAGTTGACACGCGCCACGCCTTGGACGACGTGAAGGCTATCGACGCCGCGGCGAACTTTCACCTGCACCTGCACCGGAGAAATTCGAAGGCGCCATTGTGCAAGCGAGTAACCATGGGGCTCCACCAGCTCGACGGCGAGTCGTGGGTGCCGGTCGAAGAGAACTTGTTCGACGACGGAAAGGCCACACTGACCCTGGACGACAGCAGTCTTTACGCCGTCTCGCTCAAGAACAGCTCGGACGTCGACTTGTGGCCCTACCTATTCTGGATGGACGCGACAGGGTACACCATCCGCCCCGTCTTTTTGCCAGATCCAGCCGCAGCGCCGCCCTTGCAACAGGGAGGACAGCTGACGATCGGCACGGGTAATATCGGGTCGGAGGCGCTCGCGTTCAAGCTTAACGATGGCGAACCGTACAACTCGGGATTTTTCAAGTTGTTCCTATCTACTGCGTACGCGCCGATGAGCCTTGTCGAGCAGGGCTTGCCGACGACCGTGCCGCAACCAGTGGATCCAGCACCACCCTTGTCGCCGTCGCCATCGCGTTCCCCAGCCGGTGCAGAGAAACCGGAAATGCCACCCAAGGAACTCTGGGACACGATGATGGCTTGCGTCACTATCGTTCGGGGAGTGAAATCTGTATGAGCGCTTATAAATGATCTCGTCTTTCAATATTGGATCGTTAATATGTGTTTGCTTTCTTGACCCATTTTATTACAATACGATTTATACTATTTACTATGTTTGCTGTATGATGTCAGAGTGCTATTTGTTACAATCGAGCAAATACCATATGAATATGCGTATAGTTTCCGAGCGTCGAGAGTCTGAAATGGAGGCTGACTGATGAAAAATGGTATCTGGAACGGTCAGCAGTCCCAATCGTCGTCTGCGGCTCTGAACGTCCCCGTCTTGCTCCGGGGTTTGGACGCGGCCTTCTTCCCTCTGCCTCGTCCTCGAGACGTCCCGCGTGAGGAGGACGCTTTGCGGCTTGACGCACGGCTTCCCCCACCTGGGAACCCAGGGTCCGGGCAGTCTAGGAGACAATGAACATCAGCGAGTAACTTAAGTGTGACGTCAGCCTTGGCGTGCACTGACCCTTGGCGTTGTGTCCGTCCTTCCCACACTTGAAGCACTCTGCGCCGGGCCCGGCCGAGCCTGTGCCTCTCGACTTTGGTGCAATCGTCGTCTTGGAGCGTTTCAGGTTGTTTCGCTGGTTTCCTGTAGGACAGTCTGCATGTATGTGCGTGCGTGCGTGCGTGCGTGACATGCGAAGCGAGTGATGCGTCAGTTAAAGTAATAGATCCGAGATCATAACGGACGCTCGTACCACTCGCCCAGTGCCCAGGTTGGCCACACTAGTCATGTTATGAAGAAGAGTTGTCAGCGAGGCGGAAATCGCGGACAAGGCCACATGCCAGGTGATAATTTGCTCACGTTGAAACATTCGCCTGTCGTCTGCTGGCTTCCTGCACTACGTGTTCTTGCATTCAGAGGAGCGACGGCGGTGGCGGTGGCAGGGTCGTCTTCCCACTCGAAGAAATCGCACGAGGCAGCTTGAGAGTTTGGACAGCTCCAGTAATGCCTTCCCTGGTTCGGACCCTCTTTCTTGACTATTTTGAGTACCGCCGTTAGGTCACACCGACAATACCTCCTTGAAGCCTGATGGAGAAAGATAAATTTGCTCCTATGTGGAGGTATGTGATGCGAAGATACGTACGGTATCGTCGGTGCGAGACCTCTTCGCAGGAATGGAAGGCGGGTCTGGTGGTCTGGCGCCGTGCTTCATGTTACCAACATCACGGGGAGGCTCGTCCGTCCATTCGAAGAAGTCGCAGCTTTGGGGCTGCACGCATCGTTGGAAACGACGGCCCTTGTTCGCGGACTCTTTCTTGACAGTGAGCTCTACGGAGGGCTTTCCACAGAAGCAGTTAATTTGCGGCGCTGCGGGGCTTGGTCCAGCTGCTGGCGCTGATCGCGGCGCCGTCTGGGGCGTCGCACGAGTCGATGACGGCGGTCGAGAGGGTGGACGCGTGGCGTTTGGGCCAGGTGCTGGGGCTGGGGCCACCTCCACGGGGGGCGGGGAAATAGCACCCCAGAGTGCTTTTTGGTGAAAGTGAGACACATGGACAGCGAAAGAGGGTCACTGCGCAATACACGCACCGTCATCATCGCTATCTGGATCTGGTCCTACTACCGGGGTAGGGGCAGTCCGACGCTGCCTGGTCGATGTGCTTCTCCGTTTGGAGGCAGCAGTGTTCCGTGTGTTTCGCGTCGAGTCACGGCCTCTTTTGCCATCTCCGTCATTTCGACCAGAAGGCGGAGGACCACCATTCCCATCATTCCTGCCATGAGGAGGGCCACCATTGTTTCTGCCACGAGGAGGACCACCACCATTCCCGTTATTTCCGCCGGGTGGTGGACCGCCGTTCCCATTATTTCTGCCTCCGCCTGGTCTGCCATCCCCTTCGATATGCTTGCGAACGCTCTGGAGCAAGTTAACCGGATTGGTGTAACGGAATTAATGCTATTCGTTACCGAAATGACTTTGGCAAAATTTGCCCTCGCCCTGACGAACATGTCTTTATATTGCTCGACGGCTTCAACGAGCATATCGTTCTTTGACTTGTTACCCTGACAAACCGCTACCATGTTGCGTTCCGTCTGACGAATGAGCTCAGCGTATGCACATCCTAACATGCAACCCTCCTTACCTCGCGCCTGAGCTGCGGCTTGCTCAAGCTCCGGTCGAAGCCAATGTCGTTGTAGCCATTCACAAGACCTATCCCAAATGTCGAAGGCACTAAATACTTCACTGAGCCTTCCATGCGTGGAATGACGTATTCACGGCCAATAATCGTATCGATGTGCTGAGCGATGGTTGCATCGGTTCCAATACCGTTTTTGTCCATGATACCAACAAGATCCGCCTCCGTGAGAAGGGATGGCTTGGTTGTGGTACCATCCCGAAGCTCACAGACTGACGGCACGAAAGTCGCCCCTTCTTGGAAATCCGGTATCTCTTTTCCTTGCCATTTGTCGTATGGATACACGTCCAAGTAATTCCGTTCCAGTATAATGAGACCTGTAACGTCATTAGATCTAGGAATATGGGCGAATCCTCTGACAGACGTACCTTTCGCAAAGAATTCTTCATCGCCATATACGACATCAACAATGGTCTCAAATCCTAGTGCATCTTTGGAGCAACAGGCAAGAAACCTTCTGGTGATTAACTCATAGACACGTTTGTCGTCTCCAGCCAAGTTGCCAGCGTGTGCCGTTGGGTGGATGGGAGGGTGAGCTTGGTCATTGTTCTTGCCTCTCCGAGGCTGGGCAAAGCCATCTCGGTCATGAAGACTAGATAGGTTAGCAGAGCAACTGAAGTTATCTGAAAATTTTACCTTGTTGCAAAGGCACCCCAGCCTGGGTCGACGACTTGCTTGGCAACCAACGACATGAAATCGAACTGTGGGTCGTACTGGTCCGTCTCTGTCCTTGGATAAGAGACAAACCCCTGTTGATACAAATTCTCGGCAATCTTTGATCACTTCTATCAAGCCGAGCCTAGTCGAAGAGTGGGAAGACTGCGTACATCCAGGACTCTTTTTGGCGAGAGCTTGAGCAGACGCGAGCCACTCTTCTGCAGTTCTACAGTGGTAAGAGGGAGTGGCTTCCTAATAGACCACGTCGACAAGGACATCACAAACAAGTGGGTGCTCGTACCATTTCTTTGTGTTTTTCTTCGTAACTTTCGTTACGCGTGCCAAGTTGTCTTCCAGCACGCCTTCATATATTGCATAGGCGACCGTAAAATCGAAAAGGTGACCCCTTCTCCATGTGAACGGTGTTTCCTCTTGATTTCCAGACGCATCGTGGGTCAAGGCCAAGTAAATATACCAAAACTTTTCTGGTTTGAAGGCCTTAACTTGGTCGTAGCGTGACACGACAAAACCAAGCGTGGGAAATTGACACGGGCCTAGAACGAGCGGATCAAGACGAGCGGATAGAAGTTTAAATAAGGCTGACCATAGGAAACTACACTCTTGATCTGCTGAAAGACAGGTTGCAGTGTACGTGTCTGTAATCGAGTGAATGCGGCGCCTATGCGAAGATCCAAGACAATTCGAGCTTCGACCGCCGATACTTGGGAATAGTCCAATTCCACCGGATGTTGGGCAGCACGGTGGATTTGCCTACCTATACGGTCAGGTGTGTTGTGGTTTATGAAAGAGGTGGGTGGCCGCACTGAGCGATAATAGCACTAAAGCGTGCACGCTTCACAACGATATTGGGCTGGGTCTTGCGGCAAATGTTCACGATTTCTGATCCAATATTCTCTCCTTCTCTATCGCAGTCCGTCCAGATAATGAGCTGTTGAGCCTTTCGCGCTTCCGCTTTTAGGTTGTCGGCAATGGCTTTCTTGTCAGAAGGTACTTCGGTCACTATCGGTGCATCAAAAAGATCAAAAGGGTCGCAGGAATCCCATTTGCGGTGGCTTTGAGCAAAGTCATGCCCTACTACATGGCCTGCAACGCATGTGAAAGTAAAATGCGCTCTGCACTGGGGGTATTCAAAGTCATAATTCTTGATGAAGTTGCTTCGCGTACTTCTCTAATGTCATAAGGTAGGCACTGAAAGGAAAGACTATATGCTACTCACCGTTTGAAATCGACCACCAGAAAGGATGTTGGTGATTGACTTGGAAATAGATGGTTTCTCTGCGACACAAAGGACAATCATTGAGAAGTTCCGGCTTCCTGATACTAGGGTATAAGGCTTCTCCTTGAGTTAGCGCGTTTTCGCATCGCGAAAGAAGATATGACGGACATATGTTCCCTATCTCCAATTCAGCACACCACCTCCAAGGTCCAATGATACTTCTACGACCCGGGTGGTATACTGATAGCACGGAAGTATATACCATGCATGACGCGCAAAGGCGGGAGTACGCGATGGTCACGTGTCCCACTCTTGTCCCACGCTCTTCTGACCGCCGAGGATTATTCTTCATCGCTCACCCAAGAAATGGATTCAGATGATTGGAACTCGCCCATAACTAAGCTTCTGACCCTTCTCAATGTTTCCGCAGCTAAATCGTTGAAGCGTAAATACGCCGATCAGCAAAGTTTGAACCCTCACGAGCCCGAAAAGCGCCGCGTCTTGGATGACATGTTCCCAAATGTTGCTGTTAGCGAAGTGAATGCAGACGCGACTGTTCCAACTGTCGATGGCATAGAGGAACAGACTAATGGTACGGATGCAGGGGTGAATGAGGCTGCTGAATTATCAGACACTGAAGGTCAGTGTTAGTGTCTATGGTTAGGCCGACATCAGGCTGACTGGACAAATGAGAAAGAGTCTGCATGCGAACAGCACTTTGGACCAGCACCATCATTTCTGAATCAGTCTTCGATTGATTCTGTAAACAAGGGTCTGTGGTCAACGTCTGCCTCATCCTTTCCCAAGCTTGGTCCCGTGGCGATGTCAAAGGTGACTGTGTCGGC